>Ga0307968_1003702_pt1:10000-12662 | contig 12662 bp, 11 predicted proteins | sample OrgLakmetagen650_FD_201834 | JGI IMG/M metagenome (GOLD analysis project Ga0307968, IMG submission 201834) | Saline water microbial communities from Organic Lake, Antarctica - #650 | ecosystem: Environmental > Aquatic > Non-marine Saline and Alkaline > Saline | place: Antarctica... | reverse complement strand
ATATATATATATATATATATGGTTCTGGCCAACCCTATAGATGTGGCTGAGGGGTCATTTTGTTAAAAAGGCGTGACGGCGGATTTTGCGGGGACCCCCATGAAAAGGCAGAGGGAAGCTGTTCAGTGTTGGCAGCGATTCCACACAGAGAAGCGTTTGCAGTGATTCCACATAGAGAAACGTTTGCAGCGGTCCCACATAGTAAAGCATTTGTAGCGGTACCACACAGAGAAGATTTTGCAGTGATTCCACATAGAGAAGCGTTTGCAGTGATTCCACATAGAAAAGCGTTTGCAGTGATTCCACATAGTAAAGCATTTGTAGCGGTACCACACAGAGACGATTTTGCAGCGGTCCCACATAGACAGGCGTTTGCAGCGGTCCCACATAGACAGGCGTTTGCAGCTTGGCATTTGTAGGCATAGAGAAGCGTTTGCAGCGGTCCCACATAGTAAAGCATTTGTAGCGGTACCACACAGAGAAGATTTTGCAGCGGTCCCACATAGACAGGCGTTTGCAGCTTGGCACTTGTAGGCATAGAGAAGCGTTTGCAGCGGTCCCACATAGTACAGCATTTGCAGCGGTACCACACAGAGAAGGTTTTGCAGCGGTCCCACATAGACAGGCGTTTGCAGCGGTCCCAATAAACAATAAAATGAAACGCAGACAATGCACAGACAATTGAATGTCTACCCCCCAACAACCCAGCAAAACACCCCAAACAACTCTCTTCCTGTAGATCAGCAGTGAACGGTATGTTTACATGCGGCCCTACTGAGAGCTAATGAACACGGTGACAGTTTGGGAGGTGCCTTGCTAGGATGTGTCGCTCTCAATGCATTTATCTACACGGCTTCTTTAAACAACTTTCCCGTAGCGAAGCGCAGCTACTTTCTGCCCACTGGCAACAACGAAACTAGTGACAGCTAGGTGGGTGCATCTATGGGTGGCGTTGCTCTCAATGCATTAGGGGGTTAACCCTAAACCCTAAGTGACAGTTTGGGAGGTGCCTTGTTAGGCGGTGTTCCTTTCAATGCATTTGCACACACAGCGTCTTTCAACAAATTCCATAGTAAATCAAATGAACCTGCTGCCCACTGAGAGCTAAGTGAACACGGTGACAGTCTGGGAGGTGCTTTGCTAGGAGGCGTTGCTCTCAATGCATTTGCATACGCAGCTCCTTTCACAATTTCCCATAGTAGTGCACCTTTACCTGCTGCTCAAGGACAACAAAGAGATTAGTGACAGCTCGGGAGGTGCATCTACGGGTGGCGTCACTCTCAAAGCATTTGCATATACAGTGTCTGCCAATGACAGTCAGTGTTGTGCACCTGACGCTTGACGGCGTCAATGATAAATGACGCTGACGGCGTAATTTATGTCAAATTGACGGTGAAAATAGTAAATTACGCCGTCTATCGTCAGAGTTTAGTGACGGTAACGCCGTTATTTACAATCGTTATTTACGGTGCCATTTTTGAATGACGCCGTATGTGCACAACACTGATGACAATGCATCCAGCGTATTTAATGAGCTGCATACAGCGTCTTCTTTAAGCAGCTTTCCCGTAGCGAAGCGCAATTACCTGCGGCCCAACCAGAACAATGCACACAGGCGGTCCAGAAGCTGCCTCACTCCCAAAAGGTCCCTACCCACGAATCGTGGATACCGCACGGCACTCCACACGCTGGTCAGGAGTTTCTCCAAAGCACACCTACACGCAGGTAATGCCAAAGTGTGTACTAAGCTTGTTTACGTACGTGGTTTTAGGGTGCCACTGCCCTACGAATCAGGAATGACCTCCAGGATAGCAGTTTATATGCTGGTCAAAACAACCTCCAGTGCGCACGTCTACACAGAGCAAGTAATGTAAAACAGTGTCCATGCCTGATGCTTTAAGAGGCACGCCACATACCCACACCCATTTACACACACACACACACACACACACACACACGCGCGCGCACACACACACACACACACACACACCTGCTCTCACGCCCGCGTCCCTTGCCGCTGCCCCCCAATCCAACAGACACGCGCGCCTCGTCCACCGCACTCCTTACAGCCGACGGAATGGGCACGTACACAAACTCCAGAGTGGCCACAACCTCCTCTGCAACCACCACAGCTACACAGGTCAAGCTGTTGCTCAAGCCCCTGCCTGCCTTCCCACCTGCCCCTGCTGCACGTTCTGGTGATGCGGAGTGCTTTAGAACACGCGTGAGCAGTCCAGCCCCTGCTGCCTCGACGGGCTCAGACTTGGAGTTTCTTTGGGCAGCTGCGGTGGTTGGGAGTTTGGTAGCAGCTGCTGAACCTACAGGCAAGTCCTCTGACAGGTCCTCCCCTACTTCTGGTTCTGATATGCATCCTGCATCTGCTTCTAACTCTGCATCTGCATCTCCTCCGAGATCTGCCCCTGCTCCCTCCTTTACCTCCAATTCGTCAGACGAAGGGGTGGCGTGAGGCCAGGCGGTGGGGTTGTGAGAGGAAGTGGAAGAAGGGGAGGGATGAGGATCAGCTGAGGGATAGGAGAAGGGGGAAGAGGTGGGGTGGGAGGAGGGAAGAATGTCTGTCTGATGCTGCGTGGTGCGGTCAATGCCATGCTCCTCCACAAATGTGTACCTGTGTGCATGAGAGCGCTTGTGCATGTGTGTGTGT
>Ga0307968_1003702_pt1:0-7500 | contig 12662 bp, 11 predicted proteins | sample OrgLakmetagen650_FD_201834 | JGI IMG/M metagenome (GOLD analysis project Ga0307968, IMG submission 201834) | Saline water microbial communities from Organic Lake, Antarctica - #650 | ecosystem: Environmental > Aquatic > Non-marine Saline and Alkaline > Saline | place: Antarctica: Organic... | reverse complement strand
TGTGTGTGCGTGCGTGCGTACGTGTATGTGTGCGTGCATCTGTGCATGATTGCAGTAGCCTAAGAGTGTTAACTTTTACAACTAGGCCCCGAGCTGCTGCCAAGACAGTCTAGAATAAGCAGGGTGGTGTAATGATGATATCTGGGAATGCTTCACACAGTGCTGCCCTTTAACACCATTGACTCCAACCGCAAACAAGCAGCTCAATTTGTCCGTCGCAGCCGACAGGGGTATGTTGACTTATCGGTGCTGAAGCCACCAGCTCCCTGAAGCGATCCATGTCTTCCGTGCCACTGCCATGGACGTCGCCCTTAGAGAACTCGGTCCACGCCTTGTTGAGGTGTTTAGTAAAATCAAGGATTCCACGGGCTGCATCCTTTCCTTGATTTTACTCCACGCCGCAACACACACACACACACACGCACGCACGCACGCACGCACGCACGCACACACACACACACACACACAAACACACACACACACACACACACACACACACAACGCATGGACCGAGTTCTCTAAAGGCGACGTCCATGGCAGAGGCGCGGAAGACATGGATCGCTAAGTCTGGCTTCCTGTACCCTTTCTTACCTGCTACAAGTTAAATTTTTTCTCAATGGGAGCAACTAGGAAGGACAAACCATGAAAGGAGGGAAGCGAAAACAAAGAAACTAAACGTCGCACATGAACATAACCTCAAGGCTGGCACCTCTAACAGGGTAAGCATTGGTCAGTCTGTGACTCAATCCTACTACAATGGCTCACCATACCAGACACCACCACAATTGGTCACCATGCCTGACACCACCACAATGGCTCACCATGCCAGACACCACCACAACAGCTCACCATGCCAGACACCACCACAATGGCTCACCATACCAGATACCACCACAATGGCTCACCATGCCTGACACCACCACAATGGCTCACCATGCCCGACACCACCACAATGGCTCACCATACCAGACACCACCACAATGGCTCACCATACCAGACACCACCACAATGGCTCACCATGCCAGACACCACCACAATGGCTCACCATGCCCGACACCACCACAATGGCTCACCATACCAGACACCACCACAACAGCTCACCATGCCCGACACCACCACAATGGCTCGCCATGCCTGACACCACCACAATGGCTTACCATGCCAGACACCACCACAATGGCTTACCATGCCAGACACCACCACAATGGCTTACCATACTAGACACCACCACAATGGCTCACCATGCCTGACACCACCACAATGGCTTACCATGCCAGACACCACCACAATGGCTTACCATACTAGACACCACCACAATGGCTCACCATGCCCGACACCACCACAATGGCTCACCATGCCAGACACCACCACAATGGCTTACCATACTAGACACCACCACAATGGCTCACCATGCCAGGCACCACGGAGGAAGAAGCTGCTCAGTGTAGCGTGGCCTCACAAATGCGCCCTCGTTCCTTCTTACCAATTAAACCAACAAACAAGCAGACCAAACGTGTGATGTCATCAGGGGCTGGTACACATTTTATATCTTGATTGTTTTGTATTATATCTCAGCAACGTGCCTGCGGCTTAATTGGTGTTAGGGGTCGAGTGCTAGTCATGGGACTTCAGCAGCAGTGGCACTCACTCACACACACACACACACACACACACACAAACACACACGCACGCACACACGCACGCACGCACGCACGCACGCACGCACACACACACAGCATACACCACCCATACACCACCAATACACCATACACCACACACACATACACACACAAGCTTGCATCCTGCACAGCAGGAGCAGTGGAGCTGCAGCAACAAAGGACCACGTTGAAACACCGAACAACACACCTGCAGCCTTGATGGTGGGCGTCAGGGGGTGGGCACTGATCTGTGTCTCATGCAGCAGTGGCAAACAGCACCAATGCTGAAGTAGCACACCACCTACAAATATGTGACTAAACTCTACAAACATGTGACTACATCCTTGACTACAACCTACAAACATGTGACTAAACTCTACAAACATGTGACTACATCCTTAATTACATCCAACAAGCATGTGACCACATCCTACAAACATGTGACTACATTCTTGACTACAACCTACAAACCTGTGACTAAACTCTACAAACATGTGACTACATCCTTGACTACAACCTACAAACATGTGACTACATCCTTAATTACAACCTACAAACATGTGACTACACCCTTGACCACTGTATGATATACCATTCGTGATGATATACCACCACATGATATACCACATGATATACCACCACTCGTGATGATATACCATACACCATCACCACTCATACATCACTGTATCATACCATACACCACAACAGTAGCACAACACCAAAAACCCAACACACCTGCAGCCTTGATGGTGGATGTCAAGGGGTGGGCGCTGATCTGTGACTCGAGCAGCAGTGGCACTCTTAGGGCGTTGAACGCAGCGAGAGCAGTGATGAAGGCGGTGAAGACCATGACACGTAGGTTGGCCCTGTGTGTGTGCGTGCGTGTGTGTGCGTGTGTGTGTGTGTGTGTGCGTGCGTGTGTGTGTGTGTCCATCTCAACGGCAAGTCAGATTGACACGTAGGTTGGCCCTGTGTGTGTGTGTGTGTTTGGTCCGCACGGGTTTGTGGGACAAGCTTCTATGTGCGTCACCTGGTGTCTTCCCAAAATTCGAGCAAAGTGGGAAGGCATTCCATGCCTAGAGTCGTCTAAAAAAATGCCAATCACGAATTGTGTGTGTGTGTGTGTTGGGTGTGTCAGCAGACAATGAGCTTGCGCTGTCTAAATTGACAACATTGTGCAGTCTGAATTAATTTGGTGACATGGCAATGCGGTACGATACCAAGATCAATGCAGTGGCGTTGCAACAACCGCTGGTGTAGGCTAGTATAGATTAAACTACCACTGGTGAAGGCTGGCTTAGATCAGACTACCGCTGGTGTAGTCTAGCTTGGATTAGACCATCACTGGTATAGGCTAGTTTAGAATGAACTACCACTGGTGAAGGCTGGCTTGGACCAGACTACCACTGGTGTAGGCTAGTTTAGATAAGACTACCACTGGTGCAGGCTAGCTAAGATAAGACTACCACTGGTGCAGGCTAGTTTGGATTAGACTGGTGCAGGCCAGTTTAGAATAGACTACCACTGGTGCAGGCTGGTTGGATAAGAAGGCCGCACCTGAGACGTGGCATGAGCTTGCGCTGTTGAGGATCAAACCCCCAGTATCCCTGCAGACATGCAGGTATTATGTTTGGGCATACAGATCAATGCATTTAAGTGTGTGGATGTGTGCTTGTGCATTCTCAAGTGTGTGGATGTGTGCTTGTGCGTTTTCAAACGTGTGGATGTGTGTTTGTGCATCCACATTGCTGTGACTCAGCCTCTCAGTATCCTGAAAGCATGCGTTTGTTTGGAGCAGGGCATTGGTACTCAGAATCGTGTGTGTGAGTGTGTGTGTGTGTGTCTGTGTGTGTGTGTACGTGTGCACTTATATGCCCATCTGCGCATGTGTATCTGTGTGTCTGCCAACCCACCTTGAGCAGATCAGGCGCAAAGTTGGCACGTGACAGGTATACCACCACAGTATGTGTGTGATTGTGTGTGTGTGCGTGTGTGTGTGTGTCCGTGTGCACTTATATGCCCATCCGTGCATGTGTATCTGTGCGTCTGACAACTCACCTTGAGCAGATCAGGTGCAAAGTCGGCACGTGATAAGTGCACAACCTCAGTTTGCGCCCTCCTCCTGTTCCCCGTCACTCGCCCCCTCCCTCCCTCTCTTCCGCCCCCCCTGGTTCCCCTCCTGGGCCACTCTCGCCCCCCACCCTCTCCTCCTCTGCCCTCGTTTCCTGCACGTGCTGCTGCTGCTGGTGGTGCTGCAGCTGCTTCTGCTGCTGCTGGTGCAGCAGCTTCTCTAACCCCACCCTCTGCTTCTCTGCCCCTAACACCATGTGCTGCAGGTGCAGCAGGAGGTGGTGGTAGTGGTGGTGGTGGCAGTGCTGCTGTTGCTGCTGCAGCTGCTGCCCCTGCTGTCCCTGCTTCTAGCGCTGGTGCTGCTGCTGCTGGTGGCACTGCTTCTAGATTTTGCGCAGGAGCTGCAGCTGCTGCTGCTGATGCTGCCGATGCTGCCACTGCTGGCGCTGCTTTTAGGTTCTGCGTAGGACCTGCTGCAGCTGCTGCTCCTCCTGCTGCTGCTGGTAGTGCTGCCAGCGCTGGTGCTAGTGCTGCTCCTGCCAACAAAAACGGTGCTGGTGGTCCACCTGCTGCTGCTGCTGCTGCTGCACCTTCTGTATGCTCCGCTCCTACTGCTGCTGCTGCTGCTGCACCTTCTGTATGCCCTGCTCCTACTGCTGCTGCTGCTCCTGCCGGCATAGGCGGTGCTGGTGCTTCACCTGCTGCTGCTGCTGCACCTTCTGTATGCTCTGCTCCTACTGCTGCTGCTGCTCCTGCCGGCATAGGCGGTGCTGGTGATTCACCTGCTGCTGCAGCTCCTGCTGCTGCTGCAGCTGCTGCACCTTCTGTATACTCTGCTCCTACTGCTGCTGCTGCTCCTGCCGGCATAGGCGGTGCTGGTGCTTCACCTGCACTGGCAGCAGCAGCAGCAGCACCACCTTCGCCCCCCTCCCCCCCCTGATCTCTAATTGCTGCCAACCATTGCAGCCCGTTTGCATCCCCTCCCTGACCCTCATTCGCATCTGCAACTTGCCGCTGCCAGGATATAAACCACCCCTCCCCCTCACGCCCATCTTCCACCGGCTGCTGCCGTTCCTGCTGGCGTTGGTGGTGCTGCTGCTGCTGCTGCCGCCCCTGGCGTTGGCGTTGGCGTTGATGGTGCTGCTGCTGATGCCAGCGCACAGACCCTCTGTCCCCATCTCGCACAGTGCCCGCCTGCTGCTGCTGCTGCTGCTCAGCTGCTGCTGCTGCTGTGGTTTGTGCAGCCACCGATGCTGCTGTTGAGTTTCCTCTAGAAGCTGTTACAGTTGCTGCTGCTCCTCCTGCTGCTGCTGCTGTTGTTGCTGCTGCTGCTGCTGCTTCTAGGTTCTGTGCCGGAGCTGCCGCTGCCAATGTAGCTCCCTGTGACGGTGCAGCGTTTCCGAATCCTTCAGCCCCTCGCTGGTCCCTTTCACCAATGTTCACCCGCCACCTGCAAGAACCCATATATAAACACACGCAATACTGGTGCAGCGTTTCCAAATCCTTCAGCCCCTCGCTGGTACCTTTCATCTATGTTCACCTGTCACTCGCAAGGGCGCTCACTCACACACAAAGCAGACATAGCTTGCAGTACAACTGATCACACAAATCCTGCCAATCTTAGTAATTTACCTTATGTGCAATCATTGACCTGCCACCTGCAAGGGCGCTCGCTCACACACAAAGCAGACATAGCTTGCAGTACAACTGATCACACAAATCCTGCCGATCTTAGTAATTTACGTTAATGTGCAATCAATGAACCGCCACCTGCAAGGGCGCTCACTCACACGCAAAGCAAACATAACTTGCAGTACAACTGATCACACAAATCCTGCCGATCTTGGTAATTTACCTTGATGTGCAATCAAGGATCCGCCACCTGCAAGGGCGCTCACTCACACACACAGCAGACATAGCTTGCAGTACAACTAATCACACAAATCCTGCCGATCTCAGTAATTTACCTTGATGTGCAATCAATGACCCGCCACCTGCACAGGTGCTCACTCACACACAAAGCAAACACAACTTGCAGTACAATTACACAGGTTGCAGTACAGTTACTCACACAAAACCGGCATTTCTTAGTACATGATCTTAGTGTGCGGTCATTATACCGCAGCATCCTGCATGCCCCCCACACAGGCGTAGCTGCACCTCCTCCCTCACATCCAAGCTTATGAGAAGAGAGCAGCCTGCTTGCTGCCGCACCTCTGACTCAACTTCCTAACACCACGATCTGCTGTAGTGTCTGTTGTTGTACTGCAAGTTATGTCTGCTGTTTGCTGCCGCACATCGTCTCAACTTCCTAACACCGCCCTCGTCAGATCAAGAGGGAAAGGCTTTCACCCCCAACCAGCTCAACAAAAAAAGGAGGTATGCTACCGTCTAAATGGTGACTTGCCTGGTCAAGGACACAAACTGTGAGGTCAAGGACTCACATTGTGTGGTCAAGGACACACAGTGTGAGGTCAAGGACACACATTGTGAGGTCAAGGACACACACTGTGAGGTCATGGACACACATTGTGTGGTCAAGGACACATACTGTGTGGTCAAGGACACACACTGTGAGGTCAAGGTCACAAACTGTGTGGTCAAGGACACACACTGTGTGGTCAAGGACACACACTGTGAGGTCAAGGACACACACTGTGAGGTCATGGACACACATTGTGTGGTCAAGGACACATACTGTGTGGTCAAGGACACACACTGTGAGGTCAAGGACACAAACTGTGTGGTCAAGGACACACACTGTGTGGTCAAGGACACACACTGTGTGGTCAAGGACACACACTGTGAGGTCAAGGACACACACTGTGTGGTCAAGGACACACACTGTGTGGTCAAGGACACACACTGTGTGGTCAAGGACACACACTGTGTGGTCAAGGACACACACTGTGTGGTCAAGGACACAAACTTGCACCAGCCCCCTCACGTTTCCCAATGTACCCAAAGCCAAGCGCCACCCAAGAAGAAAGAGTTAATGCCCCTTTCCTGAGATGCACATCTGAGGTCGTGGAAGGTAATTACGGGAACGAATGACCACTCACGTTTTTCATTGCACCCAAAGTTATGAAAACTGTGGGCAGCAATTTACCACAAGTGTGTTGTTGCGCCTTCTCCCCGGAGATTCTAGCACCACTTTTGACGGGTCAAGAGGGGAGGCTTGGAACCCAAACAGGGGAGGCTTAGAACCCAAATTCAAACTCAAAGGAATTCACAAGGAATTCACAAGGAATCTACAAGGAGTTCACAAGGAGTTCACAAGGAATTCAAACAACTCAAAAGAATTGGCGCCACGAATCACCCGAATTCAAACAACTCAAAGGAATTGTCGCCACATATCACCCGAATCCAAACAACTCAAAGGAATTGGCGCCACAAATCACCTGGTCGCTGCTGCACCTCCGCCCCCCCTAGTGTGTCCTGCCGCACCCTCAACCATCCCAGGGCTAGGAGCCCTTCGTCGTGCACCTCTGCGTAAACGTGTGTGTGTGTGTCTGTTGTGTGTGTGTGTGTGTGTGTGTGTGCTTCGCGCAGAATGGCACACACACACATACACACGCACACACACACACACACACATGCACAACCACAAACACACACACACACGCACACACACACTCCCACGCCCACATTCACACCCATACCCATACCCACACTCACATCCTTACCAACAAGCACAACCCCCACACACAAACTCACACCCACACTCACACCTGCTCACTCCCACTCACACACACCCACACATCCACACCTC
>Ga0307968_1003701_pt1 | contig 12665 bp, 15 predicted proteins | sample OrgLakmetagen650_FD_201834 | JGI IMG/M metagenome (GOLD analysis project Ga0307968, IMG submission 201834) | Saline water microbial communities from Organic Lake, Antarctica - #650 | ecosystem: Environmental > Aquatic > Non-marine Saline and Alkaline > Saline | place: Antarctica: Organic Lake... | reverse complement strand
GCGAGCTAGAGAGGGGGCGTGCTAGAGAAGGGGTGTTCTAGAGAAACAGTGAGCTATAGATGGGGTGAGCTAGAGAAGGAGTGAGCTAGAGAGGGGGTGAGCTATAGAAAGGATGAGCTAGAGAGGGGGTGCGCATAAGAGAATGACCTAGAGGGGGAACGGAGGGTTTTTATTATTTTCTGCCTGCACTTTCAGATATACTTGGAAGATGCCTGCTCATTGGTCTGTTTAGGACATGATAATTATTTGCAATGCCAATACTAAATTGTGAGCTATAAGGAAGAAAGGACATACACATGAGAAGATACAGGTCTGTATTGGTGTTGCACACTTACTATGTTGAGATTTGGTATGATAAGTGTACACGCAAGGCGTGATGACTACAACTGAAGCACCGGTCACGGAACAGTGTGAGTCACACTTACTATGTTGAGATTTGGTATAAAAAGTGTACACGCAAGGCGTGATGACTACAACTGAAGCACCGGTCACGGAACAGTGTGAGTCACACTTACTATGTTGAGATTTGGTATGATAAGTGTACACGCAAGGCGTGATGACTACAACTGAAGCACCGGTCACGGAACAGTGTGAGTCACACTTACTATGTTGAGATTTAATATAAAAAGTGTACACACAAGGCGTGATGACTACAACTGAAGCACCGGTCACGGAACAGTGTGAGTCACACTTACTATGTTGAGATTTGGTATGATAAGTGTACACGCAAGGCGTGATGACTACAACTGAAGCACCGGTCACGGAACAGTGTGAGTCGCTACAAGTACCTACGTAGTATTGCAGCCGTGCTCTACACATGGCAGTCACATACACAGGCCACATATATACAGGCCACACGCAGGCCACGTCCACAGGCCACGTCCTGGCCATTTGCCACTTGCCACATTCACAAGCCACCGATGCTTTAACACTGGCGATGGACAGTTGTAAATGGCAAGGCCTTTGATGGCTCAAGTAACAGTTGTAAACTACCTTTGTCGGATCACCAGCTATTGTACGGAAAGAGGTCATCCTCCATTACTTCCATCCATTTCTCTCATATGCCTGAAACTAGCAGCAGTGTATGGACGACCTCCTGATAGCAGGGAGGTGATACCTTTTCTCTATAACAAGTCACCACCAATCGAGTGCCGGGGGCGGCTGCTGGTGAATGCAACAATTTACAATTTACCACCCTATGTTTATTTACTCTAACACCTGTCATCCCACATAGGATCTCAAATGGCGCCTGCTGGTTATCACACTGACCAACAAGACGCTCTCCCTCTCATCAAATGTCCGCGCCCTTCAGCAGCCTACTGAGGAAGCCCTTGAAGGTAAAGGGGGTGGCCACTTTGCAAGCGTCTAGAACAAGTCCGTGCTCAAGGAGCTGGCTATTCAGCACCGTCATATACTTTCTTGCAAAGTTGTCGATCTTGTGGATCTTGTTCATCTTATTTTTGTAAAGTGTCCCAGCACCATGCCTTCTTTCTCTGCAACCTTCAACAAAACGATTTCTACATTTTTCCTTCTAAGCAAGTATAGCTGCTATAATGTCAGCATCCCTTACTTGCTTTATTTCCGGCTTGCTTTGTCTAAAAAAATTGGAAAAAGTGCTCATTTTCTCAGGCACAGGTTGGTGCAGTACACATGTCCGCATTCCTTCAGCCTCAATGCATCAAACCTCAGAGGCAGAGAACACATTGTTCGCATTCCTTCAGCCTCAATGCATCAAACCTCAGGGGTGGAAAAACAATGTTCACGTTCCTCCAGTCTCAATGCATCGAACCTCAGAGGTGAAGAACACAATGCTCGCATTCCTAAGATCTCAATGCATCAAACCACTGACGTTGAACAAGTTGCATTCAGGGGTGGAATACACAGCTGCCCCTATTGCCAAGCTGTGGTTGGTGCAACGCAGGCGCTCTTTCCGCATCTTATAAGTCTTGATGCAACACACTCTATGTGCTAATTGCTTTGCTCACAGTGGTTAAGACAACGGGTGCCCAATTTATCAAGCACTGGCTGGCGCAGCCCAAGCATGAGATCTGGGCGTGTGCACCGCCAGCCAGGCCAATACTGGACGTCCAAGCACCTTTGCAGGAGTATGGTTGCAGGTGTGTTTGCGGGATGGAGAGAGAAAAAATTATGCTGGCAGAGAAAACCACTCCCCGCATTTAAAAAGGAAGGATACATAAGCAATGAAGTGCAAAGTGGATAGAGTTGCGGATAAATTAGGCCATGGTTAAGGACGTCTGCTCCGCAGATGCCAGGTTGGAGCTGACATTTTAGTGTCAGGAAATCCTAAAACGCGACGGGAGCCTTTTAAACTTTTCGCATCAGCATGTAGATATTGCATTTTGGCGTTCCAAACAACCTGTTGGAATTTGCGCATGCGTTTTATTATGGAAAGCAGGCTTGGCACGGTGGTGATCCCGTAACAAATTTGAAAAGTGTAATACAATTAATGGAACATGATCTCCACTTAAACTCTCGGCCAAACAAGCTGATTTACCAATTCTGCACTTTGTTTCCTCTTCTCAAGCCATACATGCGATTCCAGGCACAAGCACAACGCAAAGGCTCCCTTCATTCCTCCTTTCTATGTACAGGCCCACAGGCGACTCCAAGCACATGCACAACTCAATGGCCCTCATCATGCCTTGCATCAAGGTGTGTATGTGTGTGTGAGTGTATGTGTGTGTGTGTTTGTGTGTGTGTGTGTGTGTTATGTGTGTGTATGTGTGTGTTTGAGCTTGTACTGAGTGTATGTGTGTGTTTGAGCTTGTACTGAGTGTTATTGAGCGTTTATATGCTTGTGTGCATGTGTTTAGACATTTTTTTGCACAACTTTGTGTTGCGCGTGCATGCGTGCGAGCGTGCGTGCTTGCTTGTTGATTGAGCCTTCCCTGATTGAAATGCTCTTATTCCAGCCTTTGTTAATTTTGTCATGCATATACACACTCTGCTGCAAGCGCTGGAAAAATGCCGCGACATTTTCTAGTCGAGTTCAGTGTGGCCGCCGTTTTAAGGCACGCCAAGTATACCATTTGCAACTGTATTAGGTACCTAAATACCAACACTGCTTAAGACATTGTAACTCACATATGCCAGTTCAGCCTGCTGCTTGTCCGCTTCTGTGCCTGCAGCTGCTGCCCACCAAAATAGCTGACGAGGTGCCTACCACCAAACTCAAGCCCCCATCCGCATTTGGTAAGCGTGGTCAGAAAAGAAAGCGATGCTTTTCTATTGTAAATGGCCTGTTCTTATCGAGTAATCCTATTGGCTGATGCAAGGGCAAATTGAGCAATCCATTTTTACCGCAAGTAATTACTGAGCAATCCAATTGTTCCGCATGTGATTACTGAGCAATTTAATTTTACCGCATGTGATTACTAAGCAATCCATTTTTACCGCATGTGATTACTGAGCAATCCATTTTTACCGCATGTAAGTACTCTTACATGGGCGGTGCAAGTGACTGATGCAAGCACCAGTGTTATCCCAATGGCTGATGCAAGCACCCGTGTTATCCTAATGGCTGATGCAAGGGCAAATGGAGCTATTTAATTTTACCGCATGTAAGCACTCTTACATGGACTGTGCAAGTGGCTGATGCAAGCACCAGTGTTACCCTAATGGCTGATGCAAGGGCAAATGGAGCTATCCATTCAAACACAAGTAACCACTCTTACGTGGACTATTCTAGCACCAGTGCGATCCTTTTGGCCGATGCAAGGGCAATTGGAGCAATCCATTTGTAACACAAGCCACCGCTCCTATATGAATAGTGCTAGTGGCTGATGCAAGCACCACTGTAATCATTTCTTCGACATAATTGCTCCAATCCAGTGTACACATTTTTGCATCTGGCACAAGCAACAGCGGAGCTTGGCTGACTAATCTGCAGCCTCACTTTTGCACAGTGAAAGCAATTTCAAACGCACCAATCCACATCTAAGCTCATCAGCTCACCTGTTGCATGTTAAATGTCACTTCATGTGCTAAACATCACCCAAGAAACAAACACACGTACCCACCTACATACCAGCCCACCCATGCACACACAGCTAAGCGCACGGATTTGACCGCAACCACGCCTGGGCATGTAATGCTGGTGGAGTACCTGGAGGAGCATCCCTCAATGCTGGGGCGTCCCGGTATGGGCCTGCAGCTGTCCACCTTCTACCGCAAGGTGTGTGGATATTGGCTGTGTGTCAATTTTCCTGTGTGAAAAATGTGTGAATATTGTGCAAATGTTGTTTGAATATTGTGTGAATATTGGCTGTGTGGAAATTTTCCTGTGTGAAAATTGTGTGAATATTGTGCAAATATTGTTTGAATATTGTGTGAATATTGGCTGTGTGTCAATACTAGCTGTGTGAACATGTATTTTTTCAACAGTTGAACAACTGGAGAAGCTGCATTCTCCTGCCATGAATAAAAGAAATTTTAGCTCAGCGGTCAAAACCACCACCACCCTCCACATCAAATCAGGATGTTGAGTGAAAACCAAACAAGTTATTCATGTTCATTAATGGGAAAGGAAGTTTGATTGAGATCAGGAGGGCTGCCGGTGGACATGGATTCAGGTATTAGTTTAATATGTCCGATGCACAAATACTTATCAATGTGCTCACGTGGCTCCCTTTCCTCTCTGATTGTGGGCAGTGCTCGAAATTTTTTTCTGTCCTTGCGACACGGCAGTCTCCAAGCTAACCACAGCTTATATATTCCAGCAATGCTTTCCCACATTTCCACAGTTCCAGCAATAATGTCGTGGACACACACAGCGTGGTCCTAATGACACATTGAATATGTATGTGGACACACACAGCGTGGTCCTAATTACACATTGAATATGTACGTGGACACACACAGCGTGGTCCTAATGACACATTGAATATGTATGTGGACACACAGCGTGGTCCTAATGACACATTGAATATGTATGTGGACACACACAGCGTGGTCCTAATTACACATTGAATATGTACGGGACACACACAGCGTGGTCCTAATGACACATTGATATGTATGTGGAGACACACAACGTGGTCCTAATGACACATTGAATATGTACGTGGACACACACAGCGTGGTCCTAATGACAGCTGTGGGGCGGCCCTGGTCAAAGCCATGGAGATTGCACGCCAGTATGCTCGTGCAGAGGGCCACATGGACCTGGCAGCAGCAGGTGCACCTCCGATCGGGGCACTGCCTAAAGGGGTGCTGGATGAGAAGGTGCTGCGCACTGCAGGTGGGTTGGTGGGTATTGGGTGAAGCTGAAAAGGGCAGAGGTTTGATTGGGCCCCTCTCATCGCGGCACTGCTTAAGGGTTTGCTGAATGAGAAAGTGTTGCACAGTGCAGGTGGGTCGGTGTGTTTGGGTTGCTTCTGAAAAGGGTTTTATTGGGCCCCTTTCATCGCGGCACTGCTTAAGGGTTTGCTGGATGAGAAGGTGCTGCGCACTGCAGGTATGTTGGTGTGTTTGGATTGCTTCTGAAAAGGGAAGGGTTTAATTAGGCCCTTCTTATTGCGGCACTGCTTAAGGGTTTGCTGGATGAGAAATCGTTGCACAGTGCAGGTGGGTCGGTGTGTTTGGGTTGCTTCTGAAAAGGGAAGGGTTTAATTGGGCCCTTTTCACTGCGGCACTGCTTAAGGGTTTGCTGGATGAGAAGGTGCTGCGCACTGCAGGTATGTTAGTGTGTTTGGATTGCTTCTAAAAAGGGAAGGGTTTAATTGGGCCCTTCTCATTGCGGCACTGCTTAAGGGTTTGCTGGATGAGAAGGTGCTGCGCACTGCAGGTATGTTAGTGTGTTTGGATTGCTTCTAAAAAGGGAAGGGTTTAATTGGGCCCTTCTCATTGCGGCACTGCTTAAGGGTTTGCTGGATGAGAAGGTCTTGTGCACTGCAGGTGGGTTGGTGTGTTACGTTTTCAAAAGGGTGTGATCTAGGTTCAGATTGCTGCTGGAACCTGCTTCCTTGAGACGTTGTTGCTTGTGCTTATTTCTGTGCGACCAAAATAACATGTTGTTCTGACGGATTTTTTTCCGTTGCACGCCTACCTGCTGCTTATTTAAGAGGGTATGATGATCAGATTACTTCTGGGACCTGCTTCTTTGTGTGTGAGGTGTGAGAGTGCTGTTTTGGGGTGTTACAAAAACTTTTTTCCTACAGCTTCCGCTCATTAGCTCGTTAGTTCTGGGGTGTTATGAAAGGTATTTTCCAATGGCTTCTGCTCTCGTTAGTTCTGGGATGTCACGGAAGTTATATTCTTACATCTTCCGCTCATGAACTCGTTAGTTCTGGGATGTTATGAAAACTATTTTCTGACAGCTCCTGCCTACAAACTTCTTGTGCCATTTTCCATCATACAACATTGCACCAATATCTAGTGCCAAGACGTCTTGCAGTCTGTCATTTGAGAGCAAGTGGGAATCCACTCACGACCCCCTTTCTCTGTATTTGTTGCCCTTTTTGAAACAGACCCAGCTGCTATCGCACACATTGAGCCCTGGCGTGTGGGCAGTGTCACCCTTCTAGCCCCAGATGAAGACATCCCCCTCGTGGGTGTGGTGAGACCAGGTACGTTACACTTCTGTTAATGCTAGTCTAAGAAGGCTGTACTTTCTTACTCATTACTTAGCTGTCGCCCTCCTAGTGCTAAATGAAAGTGTCCCCCTCGTGGGTGTGGTGAGACCAGTTGCGTTGCATCTATGTACATTCCTAGATTACTGTTGAATTACTGGTTGATCTGTGTGGACTCTTTCTATATGTGTTCAACCAGATTTCTCTAGTGAGAGTGCAAGTGGCTGTATGCTAATGAATGACTGAGGCCAGGTGCTGAGGCCAGGTACAGGGCATTCGCTGCAGCACAGGATGCCTAATGTATGCGACTTGCATGTGGTGGTTAACGTATGTGGCTCGCATGTGGTGGCTAATGTATGTGGTGCATGTGGTGGCTAACGTATGTGGTGCGTGCGGTGGCTAATGTATGTGGCTCGCATGCGGTGGCTAACGTATATGGCTCGCATGTGGTGGCTAATGTATGTGGCTCGCATGTGGTGGCTAATGTATGTAACTCGCATGTGGTGGCCAACGTATATGGCTTGCATGTGGTGACTAACGTTTGTGGCTCGCATGTGGTGGCTGACGTTTGTGGCTCGCATGTGGTGGCTAACATATATGGCTTGCATGTGGTGGCTAACGTATGTGGCTCGCATGTGGTGGCTAAATATGTGGTGCATGTGGTGGCTAACATATGCGGTGCGTGTGGTGACTAACGTATGTGGCTCGCATGTGGTGGCTAACGTATGTGGCTCTCATCGGTGGCTAACGTATGTGGCTCGCATGTGGTGGCTAATGTATATGGCTCGCATGTGGTGGCTAATGTATGTGGCTCGCATGTGATGGCTAACGTATGTGCTCGCATGTGGTGCATGTCGTGGGTAATGTATGCGGTGCATGTCTTATAGTCTGGTTGGCCAGAACTGTATGATTGCATTGTACGTGACCATACAGTTCACGACCTCTTTTCCACATTTACTCGCTTAAACTGTGTGTACTCATCGTTCTGGTCAAACCTATTCATTCTCTATGTGCGCAACAAACATTCGAAAGCCTTATCACCATAAACGCTGTGCCTATTGCTTTGTGTACTCATCGTTCTGGCCGGACCTGCGCTTATTGACTATCTATGTGTGAAAGCTGCCCAGGTTAAAAATAACAACAAGATTTATGCTTGTGGTTATTTATGAGCGATTAAAAATGACTTGCTTTCCTTGTTGTACGCCCACCTGCTTCTACCCCTTAGGCCCCAAAGGCCTTATTGGATTTGCACAATGTTGCTGAATCACAACTCGAGTGCATTGCCTACACATTGTTACTATTTTGTCTATTATAGTCGTATTTGCGGACGTCTGTGGAGGCATGCATATTGTTATTCTCCATTTTATCAGTCTCATTATAACTGCACACTGTCTGACTGGCATTGTACTCTTTAAATAGTTACAATGGTTACAATGGGGGGTGACCTTCAGCCAGGTTGTTTGGCTGATTGGCTGCTGACTGGTCTCGGCCTGCCACAAATAAATCTATAAGCTCAGAAAGAAAGAGAAGAAGTCTAGTGTTCTTCTAAGAAAAAAATGAACAAGTTGCTTGTTGTACTCTTACAGGCACGGCTCAGATGGCTGTGGAGGCGGGTATGTTTAGGGCGCCCTCCGCGGCACACCACCCTCAGCCCTCGGATTTTCTGCTCATCAGGTAAGTCTTGGGTATGTTTAGGGCACCCTTCGCGGCACATCACCCTCAGCCCTCGGATTTTCTGCTCATCAGGTAAGTCTTGGGTATGTTTAGGGCACCCTCCGCGGCACACAACCCTCAGCCCTCGGATTATCTGCTCATCAGGTAAGTCTTAAGTTCAACACATCGCATATCATTAGGGTTGGCCAGAACCATATATATACGGTTTACATACGGTATTTTTGGCAGGGAAATCACCAAATATACGGTCATATACGGTATATATACGGTTCTGGCCAACCCTACATATCATCGTAAGATGGCTCTCCAGCTGCTGTGAACCTCAAGAGGAGAAATGCACCCTGCATGCCACTGTAAGATAGCACGAAGAGCGTTTTCACCTGATTGCATGCAACGACGGTCTGCCCCATCTTCAAAGTCAAAATAATATTAATCTATGCTGGCAGGGAGAAGCACTTATGTGTAGGGTTGGCCAGAACCATATATATACGGTTTACATACGGTATTTTTGGCAGGGAAATCACCAAATATACGGTCATATACGGTGTATATATACGGTTCTGGCCAACCCTACTTATGTGTATTGAGGAAGAAGGGTTCCTGTGGTATCGAGTGCCATTACGCTCTCCACCAAAAAAAGTTCTTCCCATACATTCCGCCTGCAGGTCTCAATTTGGCTCCCTCTCTGTGCGAGAGTTCCGGGGCTCTATCTGTGTCGGCCAACAGCAGCCTTTGATGAAGATGCCAAACCCTATCCCTGATTTAACAGACCAACAGGTGAGCCCAAAGCGGAGGGCGCAGGTTTGTCTCGTGTATTACGGAAAAAATGTTCCTTAGTCTGTGCAATGCATACACTGGACCCTCAGTCTAAATTCACAGGCCAGCAGGTAGTTGTGTGGAGTTGCCTTGTTTTATGTGTTCCTGGTATTTGCGCATTTGAACCCACCCTTACCTGATTAAGGAGGTCAAAGTTTGTGGGCTGAAGTTGCTGACCACGTCTTTTGAGCTTAGGTCTTATCAACTTGTTTTAAGTCCAGTGTAGTTACAAGTCCCTTACCTGATTTAGGAGGTCAAAGTTTGTGGGCTGAAGTTGCCGACCACGTCTTTCGAGCTTGGTTTTTATTAACATGCTACAAGTCCAGTGTAGTTACAAATCCCTTACCTGATTAAGGAGGTCAAAGTTTGTGGGCTGAAGTTGCTGACCACGTCCTTTGAGCTTCGGACTTACTAGCATGTTATAAGTCCAGTGTAGTTACAAGTCCAGTGCAGCCTGGAGACTTGCGAGGGGGCACGTTGTTGTGAATCAAAAGGAAGATTTAAAAGGAGGGGAAGCGCATGACTGACGGTAAACTAAACACTCATTGTTCATTACAGAGATATCCCTCCCTACCTTCCAGCGTATCCTTAAATCTCTGTTCAAGTTTCCCACCCCCCCCTTCCTTAAACAGCTTTGTCCTGCCTTAATCCATCTTTGTTATAACATGCTGCTCCTTGTGAAAACGGTAGCTGCCTCTTGCCCCTTGCTACCTCTTGCCTACCCCCTGCCCCTTGCTAAATCTGCTGCTGCCTCTTGTGAAAAATGCGGTCCCTGTGAAAACTGAAGCTGCCTCTTGCCCCTTGCTACCTCTTGCCTACCCCTTTCCCTTGCTAAATCTGCTGCTGCCTCTTGTGAAACCATGGTGTCTCTGTGAAAACTGAAGCTGCCTCTGGCCCACCTCTTGCCTACCCCTGTCCCTTGCTAAATCTGCTGCTGCCTCTTGTTTAAACATACCGTCCCTGCCCCTGTTTACTGACGTAAGCCACCCACTTGGTGTTCTGCCAAAATCTGTTTTGCTTAAACATGCTTCCCCTCTTTGCAGATGTCGGCCACCCTCTTGGCCAAGTGTCTGATTTATGGCATTGCGCAAGAGCTTCAGCACCAAGAAGCTGTGAGGTACAAATTTACTCATCCCCTACACACTTTGGTGCAGATGTTGGCCACCCTCTAGGCCAACCACCTTATTTCGCAGGTCCTGCAAGAGTTCCAGTTTCAAGAACTCAAGATGTTTTTGAACTTGACTCAGTTCCTGCCCTACACACTTTGGTGCAGGTGAACACCACCCTCTTGGCCGACCGCCTAATTTTGGAGGTCGTGCAAGAGTTTCAGCGCCAAGAACCTATAAGCTAATATTCGACTTGGTTTTCCTACACACTTCCGTTCAGGTGTATGCCACCCTTTTGGCCAACCGTCTGATTGTGCACGTGGTGCGAGAGCTTCAGCGTCAAGAGGCTGAGCGTGTGCGGCGTAGGGAGGAGGAGAGGAGCAAAGCAGAGAAGCGGGACGTAAAGGACGAGTTTGAGAAGCCTGGAAAGCCCAAGGAAGAGAAGGGGGTGCATTTGATGGAGCTTCTGGTAAGTGTTTGTGTGAGTGGGAGGATGGTGGGTGCAGACCGTGCAGGTGTGGATTTGGATATTGCCAGGGAGTTGTGTTGGGTGCTGAGGGCTTGCAGGTCGTTAGAGATACTATTACGTTTGCATCGTGACATGGCGGTGGATTACTTACAAGTGCGGGTCACGACTGCTAAGAAATTGGGTCCTCACAACTGCCCGGAGTAAGTGGGAAAAGGTAGAAAAATAAACTGGAATAAGAAGGAATGGGCAGTTGTGAGAACCAAGTAAAAAAGATGGATAAACTAGAGAGGAACACAGATAGAAAGCAAGAGTGATATGAGTCAATATCACTTTGCTTCACCCAAGATTTGGAGCTTGAGTGTTACACAGAGCAGTTTGTGATTGTTCTGTGATCTTTGCAGCGAAGGTAGGGATGCCAAGAAAATCTGTGATGCAAGCCAAAACACACAGGCTGATGCGAGCCAACACACAAGCTGATGCAAGCCAAAACACACAGGCTGCTGCGAGCCAAAACACACGGGCTGATGCAAGCCAAAACACACAGGCTGATGCAAGCCAGATCACACAGGCTGACGCAAGCCAAATTACACAGGCTGATGCAAGCCAAAACAAACAGGCTAGATGCAAGCCAAGACAAACAGGCCAGATGCAAGCCAAGACAAACAGGCTAGATGCAAGCCAAGACAAACAGGTCAAATGTTACTATCTAAGCTGACTTCTCCAGCGTACACCTCACATCACCCCAGCAATCCTGAATTTGTCAAGTTGCTCTATCAAGCATACTAGAGGGTCTGGCCAAGATTTCAAGGCGGGAGGTGGGCTGAGTGCTGCGCATGAAAAGCTTTGGCCAAGGTTTCGCCAAGTTTCAACTTTGGTCCATATAACTTCACTTAGTCAACCGCAGCACTCCAGCTTTGGGCTACCCTCTTAGCACTTTAGTTTGGGAGGCTAGCCAGAATTTCAGGGCGGGGGGTGGTCTGGGTGAGGCTGGGTGGCCACGCGAGAACTTTGGCGGGAAGGAGACAAACCTAGGGGCTACGCCCTGGAGGGGGCTTTGCCAAAAGCGTGTGTACAGTCAATACTGTCTTCTTGCCAACCTTATACCACGTGCGTAAAGTCAATGCAGTCTTCCTTACAATTGCAGGCACATTTGGGGCTCCCCTTCCTTGAGGTGCACGTTGTCATCACTAAGCAACATGTGCCTACATCAAATGTTCTTTTCCTTCCAACTGCAGTAGTCATTCACTCAGCTCTCTTCGTCCCATCTGCCTGCACATTGCGGTTATCAAGAAAGATGTGCCCTACATCTACAGCCAATGACTCCCTTTTCAACTGCAGTTTTCATTCACTCAGCTCTCTTCGTCCCATCTGCCTGCATATTGCTGTTATCAAGAGAGATGTGCCCTATCCTATACCTACAACTACAACTAATGACTCCCTCTGCAATTGCAGGAGTCATTCACCCAGCTCTCTTCATCCCAGCTGCACTCTGCCATCATCAACCTGCCGTACATCACCGCCACTGGAATTGAAAGAGACACAAATAAGAGCAAGGACCCCAGTAAGAAGCCCCAGTACGTAGACTACAAATACACGCTCAAGGAGGGCGCAGAGAATGTGCCTCAGGTCAGTGTTTTGCAGAACGTGCCTCAGGCCTCAATTTTTTTGCCTCAGGCCTCAGATCATTTTTTTTTGCCTCGGGCCAGTTCTTTGCAAAACGTGCCTCGGGTCCGGTTTCTGCACGAGTGTGTCTGTGTGCGTGTTAAGTGTGTCTGTGTGTATGCTAAGTGTGTCTGTGTGCATGTTAAGTGTGTCTGTGTGCATGTAAGTGTGTGTCTGTGCGTTGTTAGGTGTACTGTCCGGTGTTGAGCACTGCAAACTAGGTGTTGTGTGTTGTTTATGCACGCAAACAGAGGACATATATGCATACATACATACATACATACATACATACATACATACATACATACATACATACATACATACATACATACATACATACATACATAC
>Ga0307968_1003699_pt1 | contig 12668 bp, 17 predicted proteins | sample OrgLakmetagen650_FD_201834 | JGI IMG/M metagenome (GOLD analysis project Ga0307968, IMG submission 201834) | Saline water microbial communities from Organic Lake, Antarctica - #650 | ecosystem: Environmental > Aquatic > Non-marine Saline and Alkaline > Saline | place: Antarctica: Organic Lake... | reverse complement strand
CTCGCGACTGATGCATTGCTTTCTTGCTATTGAGGTGAGGAAAAGACTTTTTGAGTGCAGCTCCTAAAGAACGCGTGATCCAACGTTCCTGGCATATGAACTAGTAACACAATGCAACACTTTAACACGATGCACTACTCAGGATACTGGCGCCATGGAAGAAGATGAGCCTCTTGCATTGCGGCCATCACTACTCACAACCGTGAAGCTGCACCACGTACTGAACCACGCGCCAAATGACATCTTAGGTCACGGGCACGAAAAATATTACTCTGCACAGGTCAGTCAGGCTACCTTTTGGGCAGCAAAAGTCATTGAGTATGTTGCTCTTTTTAGCTCTTTGTGGAAAATGTTGCATGTAGGCTGACATCAATTCCTACTGGACAGTTTTAATAAGTCAAATGGGCAGAGCACGAAGGTGCTGGATCAAATGGTCAAGCTGAATATGGTAAGCAAGGCTTGGACAAGACTTAAGACTGGTGTGTGTGTTTGTGTGTGTGTGTGTTTTACATGAGCCTTGAGTCTGCATCTGACCAACCCTATGTTAAAGCTTTCAAATGTCCATGCGCTCCATTTGCAGAAACAAATGGGATATGTGCACTTTGCCTCATTGGAGCCCCAACCGTCATCTATGCCAACTGTACCACGCAATACAGCCTTCATGGCCGCTAGCACAAGTGGGAGGAATCAGCTGCAACAGGCAGGCACGACTCTTAGTTTGTCTATCCTATCAGGTACGCCTCGGTACAAGTTATTTTTTCCAGTTTGTTTAGACTGCGCGTTATACCAAGGCTACGCATTTGCACGCTTATTCAATCAGGCACGCCTAGGTACTAGGTCTTTCCATAAGACCGGGCGTTAAACCAAGGCTACTCAATTGAACGTTTATTATGTTCCCTTTTTACATGTTCCAAGGTTTGAATGTCAATTGTCAATTCCCTAATGTGTCTACGCAGCAAAAGTGTCTGGCAAAACCGCTTGGAGTTTACAGAATCTGCCAAAGCGGATGAAGAGCTCCAGTACGGAAGCCCTGTTGCACCAGCCAAAGCTGAAAAACCTGCGTTGTTGCCTAGTCCAGCTACTGTACAGCGGCATGTACGATGGGGCAGGGCTTCTTCCAGCTACACTTCCCACGACCAAGCCCGAGTACCAAAAGGTGTTGGAGAAAACTGCCTTGGCAGACAATATTATTGTTGTACCTGGTGCTTGCCTTGTTGCCTGGCCGTGTTGGGATGAAGTAGGTGAAGATGGTGATTTGCAAATTGTCAGGGCCGCCCCACGTATTTATGGTCAAGCACGCTATGATTTCGTGAGCTTCCAGCGCGTCAGGAGCTCGTCCCGCTCGTATGCTCAATTGCAATTGTTGTTCAAGGCAAAGTGCAGGTATTTTGATGCTGAAAGTGTAGATGAGCCCAAGTGGGACGCATTTGCTTACTTGCGTTGCTTCCAAGATGCAGATGAGAATGTAGGGGACAAGCTTACAAGTGCTGGGTGTGTGCGCATTAAGCCTGATTATTTGCAGAACAAAGAGTGGTATGAAGTGGTCCCCCTAGATAGTTTGTTGGCGCGCGAGTTTGTCGTTGAGGTCCCAAATGAGCAAAATGTGTTCCATGTCAGTTGCTTCCTTCCCAATTAAGTGTCCTTTGTGAGAGAGGCATTTCAGGTGGCAAATGTCAGTTCTTCTTGCCTATAGGTTGGGCAGGGAGTTTTCAGTGGGTGTATTGTTACGCCTAATAGGTGGCGAGTGGTGGTGGTTGACAGATTCTAAGTAACGCAAGACTTGATTGACAGTGTGTAGGGGGTGGCTTGCTTTCTATAGCTGCAGTGCCTGGATGTTTGTTTCCTTAGGTTGTTTCCTCACTGCTTGCATAGTTCTTATTTTCTTTCCTTTTGTACAAATGGACAGCCACTGTGTAGTCACCACCGTGGTGCCCGTGTGACAGAGTCCAACAACTTATTTACAGTCGCATCATGATAATCGTAAACTGCCCGTTTACTAAACCTAGTAGGTTTTTGTTTGCCCGCTTATCTACCTTCAAACTTGAGAAGGCTTAATATTTCTTTTCTTTTCTTGTGGCAAAATATTATCCATTATTATGGCAAGGCTTCTAAGAGCCCAGCCTACTGATTTCCTTGAAGATCAGGATCAGTAAGCCTGTCTGGGTTACTACTGGCTTTCCAGGCTTTCTACGAGAGTAAGCAGGTTCACTTACCAGACCGCTTTCTAATACTCTTATAACATCTCGATTACTGAGCAAGCAGAGCCAAGCTTACCAAAATCCATGATGTTTGGGGCATTAAGTCTTTGTGGGTTACTACTGGCTTTCCAGGCTTTCTACGAGAGTAAGCAGGTTCACTTACCAGACGCTTTCTAATACTCTTATAACATCTCGATTACTGAGCAAGCAGAGCCAAGCTTACCAAAATCCTTGCAGATTAGGGGCAGTAAGCTTTTGTGGGTTACTACTGGCTTTCCAGGCTTTCTACGATAGTAAGCAGGTTCACTTACCAGACCGCTTTCTAATACTCTTATAACATCTCGATTACTGAGCAAGCAGAGCCAAGCTTACCAAAATCCTTGTAAATTAGGGGCAGTAAGCCTTTGTGGGTTACTACTGGCTTTCCAGGCTTTCTACGAGAGTAAGCAAGACAGGTTGCCATTCCAACTACTATTTTCCTTTTTAAATCATTGTACACAAATGCATTACCTATGGATTACCAGATCAGTAGTCGGCCCGCTTACCAGCCGCGTACTTCCTTAGTAATTGAGCCAGTAAGCCTGGTAATGGCCATTGGTAATGTTATTTAACATTCCGACGACAAAAGCCAGAGCTTGCCAAAGAAGTCCTTGAGGCAAAGTGGGAAATCAATAGCATATTCAACAATCCCTATGTCGATGCTCTTGGCAGTGGAAAAAGCTCAGCCCTCAGAAAGTGAACAGCTACCGAGCGATCACTTTGAACCTAATTGCAAGGCCCCCAAGATATAGTGAGTACCCTGTACTAGCCTCAATATTGTGACAAAGCGACCCAAACAGCTCCAATTAAAACCTGATTCGCACAGTAAGAGATCGGCGGGACTGGACCTACCCTGATGGCAGCCTCCGAAAGAACATAGCAGGGCTTAGTGCCCCCTAAAACCCTAAAATGTGACACCGATACTATTAGGGACATGCAGTAAACATTGCTCGCGCAATTTATGTCACCTGTGTACCTCTGTATGTCTTCCAGTTATGGATAAAGCCAAATCAAGGACAGAAAAACAGAGATGGCCTATATTCGGAAGCTGGTTCATGCTGCAAAAAGACAGGTAGTTTGAAGAAAACGTCAGCTTTATCAATTGCATTACAGCAGTACAGAACAATTACATGTCAAGAATTCCTATCACAAACTGGGTAGCAAAACACCTAGTGCTGGCAGAGGAGCAATCAGAAGCAATGAGGCTTTTAATATTCTCCTCTTTTCCTTGGCAGACCGCCCCACTCTCAGACAACTCATTCCAGTTTTAATGCATTTTTTGCGCGCGCTTTGTGTAATATGATGCATTACATCATTACATCCCTATTCTGCTAATCCGTTTTCCAAAAAGCTGCCGCTACTGATGTCCCCCGCTCATTTGTAAGCTGACATCCCTTGGGGATCGCACAAACATTGAAGGCTCACCCCCCCCTGCTCTAGACTGGTGGCCGGTTGGTCTGGTGGAGGACATGGGATACGACCTGTGGCCCATTGGTGGAGGCCCAAAAGCAGCAGTGTCGAGGCTTCCTGTCTCTTCATCACCAGCTGTCGAAGTCTCATGGCCTGTAGGAACAATTCAAGGTGTCGTTGTGTAATCAAAACCTGTAGCTTGGACACTTCCACCCTTGCTCGTACTCTGAGCATTACCATCTAATACGTCACTTCCAATTGCATGCTGACGTGGTGGCTGGCAACCTGCTTAATCTATGATCTGGTCATGTATTATTTGCTTTCTTCTATGCTCAATTAAAGCAAGGATGCTGACCTTCTGGGGAGAATTTATGGTTGAATACGGGATTATCTCCAATAGCTTCTGGAGCTTGTGGATGTAAACTTTGGTTGCCCTCACTCAAAGGCATGCCCAGCATCTGTCGAGGGTTGCCCAAGCACATCATCAAGAGTCCCATGATGATGGCAACAATGATCGGCACTGCAGGAAGTAGCATCATATTCAGATTGGTATGCAGGAGCAAAATGTTAGAAAATGCACAGAAAGGCTAACTGACTAAATTGTCGCTCTGTGTGATGAGCGTCAAGACATGACGTGCGGTGTCCTGAAGGTTCCGCCAAATGTTTGCAAGAAGCAGCAAGCAATTTCTGACACACCTGCTCGCATGATTGCAGATTCAAACCGGGTAGTCCCATCTTCCTTGCCGGAGGGAAAAAGACACATGCTGATGGGGTTCGTGAACAGCTGCATGTGTCAGCAAGGAAGTAAAGCAAGTTCAGGCAACAAAGCCTCAGAGTTATGGTGGAGGCACACTATTTTTCACAGATCAAATCAGGGGATCAGACATATAGGACCTAATACAAGTGATCTCGGTAATAAGGTCCATAAGATGCGTTTAGGCTGTGCCGGCCATGACAGGCTCCCCTTTCAGCTCTCACCATAATGAGGATGAATGTAGACGTCGACAGGAGGGCGTGCACGTAGTCACGACCTTTTAAATAGTACAGCTCGTAGACCCTGTCACGCTCATACTCAGTCGGTAGGCTATTAGAAAGCGGCCTGCGTGGTGTCGGAAGAAGAAGGGTTTTTGATCTCTTCGTTGAACAGAGAAAACAAGAGGCCGAATGCAAATTGATGTCGTGTTTCTGGCTACTGTTTTGACTGAGAAATGGCACCCTAGAGTGCTCGTTTGAAACTCACCCGTAAAACGGAACCATGAAAATGATGACACGCGTTGAAGTGGATGTGATATAGCTGTCCGTGAAGCAGCACAGCGCGTGTAGGAAGGCAAAAACAACCATCAACGCAATTGTGAGATCCCGCTGTTGCGGCGCGCAGCTACTTGTGTCATTCACCACCAGGTTCTCAATGATGACATACCTGCATTTGCAGCACAGGGACATAGAGAAAACTTTGTGCGTTACTTGTGTTGCTCCCGGGGGTTGGATTCCAAGGACTTGCAGTGCCTGGCATAGCTTGGGTACATTGCCTGCACAGGTGCAACCTACAATGCACTTACACAGTGATGGTTCCTGTGGGGAAGTAGCTCGTTATTCTGGAGAGACCATCCATGTTGGGTTCCCGAGCACGCTTGCAGGCTTGCACACTAGTCTTGTCTTCGCTGTATTGTGGGTATAAGGGGAGCAGTAGAGAGACGGAACCTGCTCCTAGTGCTCTCAAGGACCGAAAATAACAGCAAGCTGTAGGTCTTCCCTTTTGCACGATAGCGTGAAAGGTTAGTAGAGGTATAAATGTGATGAAAGAGTTATTCAATGTCAATGTGATAGTCTCAAAAGCCAGAAATCAGACTCGACGAAAATTGAACTGACGAATCCGTCTCTCTTGTTAGTTGTTTTTGCTCAATTAATCATGCTCGAAAACCCAAGAACTCAACGCGGGAGCACATAGGTAGTACCTGGGGAAAAAAGTTTTTTAGCGCCAGTTCTGTGCTTTTTTTAAGGTGCAGCAGGACGCCTCATCGCACCATAATTAATGTCTTGTGATGAAGCTACGCAAGAGATCTAGGGCAGACAGTAAAGAGCAAGAGCCTGCACCAGCTCCCCCAGAACGCCCTGCCAAAACAAGGAAGGGGACCTCATCAAACTGGAAGGCATCACCAGCTTCTGCCAGGCAACAAGAGCAGCAGCAGCAGCCAAAGAACACATCGCGGGGAAAGAAGCACAAGGCCGGTTCTCCTCCTCCTCCTCCTGCTCCTCCTGCTAAGAAGGAGCAGCACAAGGAGCAACAGCAACCAGCGAAGAGGCAACGCAGGTCTGGGCGCAGGGAGTCCGCACAGGATCCTCCTCAGCCAGGAAACGGCCCTCCTCCATCTTCCGCTCCTGCACCACCCGGCCCCGCAGCACAGCAGCCTCCTCCGCCAGCACCAGCACCAGCATCAGCACCAGCTGCAGGTGGTAGCAGGCCATCCGCACCAAAACCTAGCGAAGCAGACATGGCAGGGCGACCTCTGCGCCCTGACGAGGAGGTTGGTTTTGCGCGTGTGCACATTGCGTTTCCTCTTCCCCCTGCCTGCATGCCGTGCCTCACATTCCCTCTCTTCTTGACTTGTGCAGGACGACTTGGGCGGTAACCTGAACAGCGCCAGCACGTAAGTGTGGCCTAATGTGTGTGTGCTTGTGTGCTTATGCGATTATGCGTGTGCCTGCGCCTGTTTTGCTTGTGCCCGTACAGTTCCTTCTCTGCCTCTTCTCCTCTCGAAACACTCACACACAAATACACACGCGCACACATGCACATGAAAACATGCGCAAAATATACACACGTGCATCCACAAAACACACACACACACAGACACACACATACACACACACACATGACGCTTACTCAAGAGACAGTACTGCACAGTGTTTCCCTTGAAAAACATGTAAATTTTACATTTTTCTCCAATGTGTGTTGCAGTGCCCTGCAAGGGCTCCTGAGGAAGCTTGGGGCTGGCTTTGATGACATCATGGGCATGGGCACGGCATCAGGCAGCAGGTTCAAAGGTGAGAGAGAGAGAGAGAGAGAGAGAGAGAGAGAGAGAGAGAGAGAGAGAGAGAGAGAGAGAGAGAGAGAGAGAGAGGGGGAGAGAGAGAGAGAGAGTGTGTGTGTGTGTGTGTGTGTGTAAGAGAGTGTGTGGAAGGAGGAAGCGCTTGACAAGGGGCTCCGCGTCCTCTAATTTCCTGTGTCGCTTTGTTTTCCCCTTCTTGTCTGAATGCACACCATGATCACCTATCCTGCCTGTTTCATTCCCGTCATCCTGTCATTTGCGCAGCCATCCTGTCCAGCCTGCGCCAAGTGGATGACGAATCAGCGCAGCTGGGTGCTCTCACTGAGCTGTGCGAGGTGCTGTCCATCTCCTCTGAGGACACCCTCGCGTCATTCCCCATTGAGAGCGCCGCACCAATGCTGGTGAGCAGTGTGTTGCCTCTTTCAAGGGTATGGCGACTCACCCTAATGGGCAGGGAAGAAGAGGAGGAGCCGTATGTTTACTCTGCTCTGTGTTTTTGGTACCCTTTGCTTTAGTATTGCATTAGCACACACATTTTACAGCTTGGCCATATGAGGTCAGCACTTGGGCACACATACACACACACACACACGCGCGCGCACACGAAATCATGAACACAAATACGGGTGCACATGAATACACGCGAACAAGAATACACAAACACACCTACCTGCGCTTACACAGATAAACTGCCTCAGCGCGGACCATAACCCGGATATGATGCTCCTGGCAGCACGCGCCCTAACTTTCATGGCTGACGTGCTCCCTCAGTCCTGCGGGGCCATTGTGCGCCACGGGGCTGTGCCCGCCTTCTGCCAGCGCCTGCTCACCATTGAGTACATTGACCTGGCTGAGCAGTCGTTGCAGGTGTGTCTCTGTTTGCTCAGTCTATTTGCACGTGCACGAGGGAGGGCCTTCCCCCTCTTTCGGGCCTCCTCTTTTACATCAAGTGCCAGCGTACAGGCCATTATGTCATAAGTATTGAGAGCACAGGCTTGCCATCACATAGTGTTAAACAAACGTCTGCCTTGCAGGCCTGTGGTCCTGTCTAGAGTTATGTGGAAATCCATAGCAAGCACAGGAGCAAAATGCACAGCCCTCCTCCTGTTCCTCCCTTATCTTCGCAGGCTTTGGAGAAGCTGTCCCACGAGCACGCGCGCGCTCTCCTGCAAAACGGAGGCCTATTAGCTGTAAGTGGTGTCTTTTAACTCAGATCAGCACGTTGGATTGCTGTAGCTCAGAGCACAGCTGTGTAAACAGGAAAAGGCTTGCAGCAAGACATTCCCCCCTTCCCACACACATGCACCCAACGTCCTCTCATATGCCTCTCTCTCTCTCTCTCTCTCTCTCTCTCTCTCTCTCTCTCTCTCTCTCTCTCTCTCTCTCTCTCTCTCTCTCTCTCTCTCATAAGCCTTCCTCATATGCCCCGCTGGCACATTCAAAGCAGCAGCTCTTCTAATACACACCCTCCTAGCTCCTAGTGTCTTCGGTATTAGGCACCACATTTTGCAGGACCACCTTGCTTCCATTGCTCTTGTACAGATTTAGCCAGATCCGTATATTTGCACGGTATATGACCGTATATTTGATGATCTCCCTGCAAAAAATACTGCATATACACTGTATATATATGGGCCTGGCCAACCCTACTCTTGTGCGTGCAGGTGCTGTCCTACCTGGACTTCTTCCCCACAGGGGTGCAGCGTGTGGCAGTCACCACAGCAGCCAACATGTGCCGTGGCCTCACCTCTGACAGCCTGGACATGGTGCAGGAGGCGGTGCCCATGCTGACAAACCTGCTGCAATACCAGGTAGGTTGGAGGGTGCATGTGCTTGTGCGTGTGCGTGCGCATGTGTGTGCACACATGCATGTGCGTGTGTGTTTGATGAGTGCGCATGTGCGTGTGTGATCTTGAAAGTGCTGCAAACTAGACTTACGTGGCACATTGCTTGCTGTGCTTGTGTATATAGTATTGACCTCTCCTTCCACTCCCTCCTAATTTCCGGAAGCGTGTGTGGTCCCCACATCACTGTAGTTCAGCTGTCTTTTGACTTTTTCCAGGAGCCCGCTGCTCTCATGTACGGGCCTTGTTTTGAAGCACGCGCAAGCTTCACAGTGCCCTCACGATTTGGTGCAGGCCTGATGTGCAAGACTTCTGCACCCCACAACTGTGCTGTCGCTGCTAGCCAGTCTTGTTGCCCTCACAGGATGCTAGGATTGTGGACAAGGCCTGCAGCACACCCTTAGTGTGCATTTGTGAGGGCTGTAAAATCACAAACAAGGCTTGCAGCATACCCTTAGCGCGCATTTGTGAGGTCTGTAAAATCACAAGCGAGGCCTGCACCCAACCCCGCACCTGCAATCATATTTTCTTACATTGCAGGACGCTAAGATCGTGGGCAAGGCTTGCAGCATGCCGGTATTGCTAGGGTCTTACTGAAATATTAACAAGGCCTGCATCCCACCCCTCACCTGCAATTGTCACTTCTTACCTTACAGGATGCTAAAATCATGGGCAAGGCGTGCTGGTTTCGCTAGGGACTACTTAAATCACAACAAGGCCTGCACTCCACCCCTCCTTCCCTGCAACCATCACACGCGTCCACTTTCGACATTGCAGGATGCTAAGATCGTGGACAAGGCCTGCATCACCCTGGGCCACATCGCAGAGGCTTTTGGCAACAACGCATCCCTGCTGGCAGTGCTGAACAGCAGCGGCCTCGTGGTGCAGGCATTGCAGCTGGTGCGTGGTTTGTGTGCGTGTGGGTGAAAGTTGTGTGGGTGTGAGGCTGTACATGTGAGGGGATTCAGCTGTATTTGTGCGGGTGCTGGATTTGATGTGCTCTGTAGGTGGTTACAGTTGATCCTGTTGTGTTAACACAACCCCAAGGTTGACAACACTGAAACAAATTAGTTCAAGCTGTTTACATGCGCTGCTTCCTCCGCTTGCCTCCTTTCGTTTACCTATTTGCCATGCCCACCACAGATCCAAGCCTCGTGCGCATTCACTGCATGCCCTCCACAGATCCAACCAGCCTCATACACATTCACTGCATGTCCTCCACATACCCAACCAGCCTCATACACATTCACTGCATGTCCTCCACATACCCAACCAGCCTCATACACATTCACTGCATGCCCTCCACAGATTAAGGTCACCAGCTCCGGCAGTGGCAGCTCCCAGCTATCCATTGGCACATACTACGGCCTGGTGCGCCTGCTGGCCACTTGTGTGGCAAGCTCGCCCGCGGTGTCGCAGCAGCTGATCGAGGGCGGAGTGCTTGAAACGGTGTGCACCTGTACCTGTTGTATGCTTGTGTGTGTGCATGTTTATATGCTTGTGTGTATGCGTGCGCTGTGTGGTTTTTAGGACAGCAAAAAGCACGATACTCCCATTTTTGGCATTTGCATGCGCTCTTGTCTGTCCTATCCTTCCAAACTTGTGACATGCCACCCTCAAACTCGCACAGCAACACAAACCGTCCGGTGATTTGCAGGTGCGCACGCTCCTGTCCACCTCATCAATCCTACACAGCTCTGGTGGTACGGGTGGATCCTCCAGCCTGTCCATGTTGCGCACCTCTGACCAGCTGTACGAGGTGCGTAGCATTAATACATCACTGCTCACGTGTGTTAAACACAGTGTGTGTTGCATCAATACATCTCTGCACACACATGTGACACACAGTGTGTGAGAGGCCTGGTGTATTGCTTTGGAATTCTAGTACTGAGCAAAACGGGGTACATTCTAAGTGAAACAAGCTGCCATTCCTCATTGGCTTTGCAACCGGGAGGATGTTTAACAAATCAGTAGCGAATATCACACAAAGCTTTCGCTTTGGGACGAGCTCAGAAATTCTGTTTTCTGCTGATTTGTTGGAAAACAAAGACTTCTGCTGTGGGGCATATGCATTATTGCCTCATTGCTTGGATATGTGTGCATACCAACACGTACATTTACATGCATGCCAACACGTACATTTACATGCATACCAACACGTACGTTTACATGCATGCCAACATGTATATTTACATGCGTGCATACCAACACGTACATTTACATGCGTGCATACCACACGTACCTTTACATGCATGCATACATAATCGCGCATCTTGCAGCTTACGACGCACACAGGTGGTCGGCACTGTTATTCCGCTTGGTGCCTGCAATTTGCGCTCACCTCTTTAAGCCTCCATGCGCGGTGATGGAGCCGCTATAGACTCCTTTTTACACACACACACACACACATATACGCACACACACATACACGCATACACATTCACACATAAACGCGCGCTCACTCAGCACACCCACTTGATGATGTGCGCAGGTGCTGTCCCTGTTGTGCCACCTGCTGCCTGCAGTGCCAGAATCGCCACGCGTGGTGTCGGAGCAGCTGCCCCCCCTGCAACCTGAGGAGGGAGAGGCTGCCGCTGCTGCAGGTGCATGTGCGCCTGTGTTGCATATGTTGCTTTGTGAATGTGGGGGTGTGTTTGTAAGTCTGTGTGTTTCATGCATGGAAGGATAGCTTCGTCCTTACAGTAAATTGAAAAGCACCAAAAAATTGTTTTTCCATCAGTCTGTACGGGTCGCATGCATCAGTTGAAGGATAGTGAAGAGTTTGATAGTATCTGCCTCTGGTGTGGCTTGTTTTTCCACGAAGTGAGGATGATGCTTGATGTTTTCAGTATATGCAGGGCCAGGTCATCGCATAGCAAATCCGCATCTATATTGTTTGCGATGAACGTAGGAGGGGTCAAAACTTGTGCTCCAACGCTACACAGGTTTCAGCTTTGTTAAGAAGCAACCAACTGCCGTTTTCACACACCATGGCTTTTCCTTGCTCAAATCATTCCCATCCCCCTGAATTTGTGTCCCTTCACCAAGCCATCGTCCTGACCCCCGCCAAGCTACCGTCCTGCTCCCTCCCTCCCTTTTCAAAGTTGCCAGTATGGAGCAAGCAGCAGCAGGGGCGCCACTACTCTCCTTGCACACAACACGTGCTTTCTCACATTCTCACGTGCTTTCTCACATTCTCACATGCTTTCTTACATTCTCACATGCTTTCTCACACCATGCATCCGTGCAACTGACATTTGCGCTCTCAACATCCCTGCTCCCTTCCTGCCTTTCAGGTGGGCAGCTACAGAGCGGCAATGCTGCAGCAGCAGCTCAGAGGGGAGGAAGTAGAGGGGGGGAGGCCAGCCGGGGATCTAGTGGTGAGTGTACATAGGTGTAAGTGGCAATGAGAGTGGAGAGGAAGAAAGGCTGTCGTGCTCGATATGTGTGTAAAGGACAGCCTGAGATCTATTGGCGAGGAAAGACAGGTGCAAGTTATGATTCAGCGGTGAGGAGGAAGAGCTGGATATGCAATTGCAAAACAGTAGGCAGCAGATAGGTGGACAACGAACAGGGGTGATTATAACTAGGCTATAGCTTTTACGTGCTCCCCCCCCTTGCATCAGTTGCCTTGCTGCTGTGTGTGTCTGTTTGCCTGCGTGTGCACATGCGTCAGCTCAAGTCGCAGCAGCAGGGCAGCAGGTTTCTCTGTTGTAGGATCAGTGAGTTGGTTCATAATCAGGCTTGTCGAGATACGCCGTACTTCAGCTTTCTTGACCGTAATTACGGTACCGTACCGTAATACGCCGTACAATACGGTGTAAGTACGGTCCGTTTGAAAAGACGGTGTCCGACCGTACAGTACGGTGCCACCGTACAGCACGATGTTGACAGTAATTTGGCCGTTTGGCTCCGATTTCGACCCAAAACATTCATTGTCTTTTTGCAACAATTAGTTGTGAATAAAACACAAATTATTAACCAGGAATCAAGTACTGCGTCCGACTTTTGAGTGTCCATGCAAGCCATCGCTGGGCCCTTCCCCCGAGCTGATGCAGCCCCAACCCAGCCTCAGGGTCGTTCTGGGAAGCATTGTGTGGCGTCAGCACGTAAGAGGAGCATGCTGG
>Ga0307968_1003698_pt1 | contig 12669 bp, 5 predicted proteins | sample OrgLakmetagen650_FD_201834 | JGI IMG/M metagenome (GOLD analysis project Ga0307968, IMG submission 201834) | Saline water microbial communities from Organic Lake, Antarctica - #650 | ecosystem: Environmental > Aquatic > Non-marine Saline and Alkaline > Saline | place: Antarctica: Organic Lake... | reverse complement strand
GTATGTATGTATGTATGTATGTATGTATGTATGTATGTATGTATGTATGTATGTATGTATGTATGCCTGTATGCCTGTATGCCTGTATGTGTGTATGTGTGTGTGTGTGTGTGTGTATGTGTGTATGTGCGTATGTGCGTGTGTGCGTGTGTGCGTGTGTGCGTGTGTGCGTGTGTGTGTGTGTGTGTGTGTGTGTGTGTGCGTGTGTGCGTGCGTGCGTATGCGTGCGTGCGTATGCGTGCGTGCGTATGCGTGCGTGCGTATGCGTGCGTGTGTGCGTGCGTGTGTGTGTGTGCGCGTGCGTGCGTGGGTGCGTGCGTGCGTGCGTGCGTGCGTGCGTGTGTGTGTGTGTGTGTGTGTGTGTGTGTGTGTGTGTGTGTGTGTGGTTGTAGTTAAATGTCAAAATGCCTCACCCACGCATGCATAGGCATACCTCATCCATCAGAGCAGCATCCAAACCAGGGCCTTCAAAAGCCTCATACTGGCCATCCGGAGAGACAAGAACTCCAACAAGCTCAGTCATGACCTATGGTATTTTAATACAAAACTGATTCTACAAATGTTGCAGGCAAAATGTTCACTACCGCACTTAGCCTAATATTTCATACATAAATTAAACATTAATCCCTATTATAAGCAGGCCTCCAAAGGGCCGCCCAAACATGAGTCACCATGCACCTACGCAACGTTGCTATGCTCGTGCCCACAACATACCAAATTGGGACATGAAACTGCTGCTTGAGCCAACAAGCAATAAAGAAGGATGGGTGCGTGGGGCTGTTCCGCCGCCTGTGATCTGTGTTGTAGTTTAGCTGCTCACCATTATGAACGAGGGAGATTTTTTGAGTGTGTAAGTTCTTCTACTAAGAGCAGGCATCCTCTTAAGATTTTTATACACTACAAACTGTTGGCAAACTGTGGGTGCCGATGTTAAGATTGATCTGGGTTGAATAATGCTTGCCTTATGTGTGCTCTTGTGGTTTCTCGCTCCTGGCGGCTGGCGTAGCAGGATTATTGGGCCAACCAATCTTAAATATATCTATCTCATCCACTAATGCTCCTAAGTTCTTTCAATGATTGCCTGTTAGGTGAACTCCAAAGTGGTCGCCACTCTCGGGCCCAGCTCGAATGAGGTGGGCACGCTTGAGGCGATGCTACGAGCAGGCATGAGCGTGGCCAGGTTAGTGCAAAAGGCGGGGAGCGTGTATAGGAACTGTAATCATGCCATGCGCATGCATCCGTAACGATTTTGCCATTGACTGCACCCCCCCTGCAGGATTGATCTGACCTGGGGGAGCATGGACTATCATCACCGGACATTGAAGAACTTACAAGAGGTTTGATTTGTAGTTGTAGTTTCCAGGTGTTGCGGATTTATTGCCCACGAACGATATCTTACAATCATTTCACACTTTTTTCATACGATGCATTGCTAATTAGAACCTAAGTAACATTTGGCTAATACCCCGCCACTTTGCTTGCAGGCCATGAAACGCAGCCACAAGCTTTGTGCAGTCATGATTGACACGCTGGGTCGTGAGGTGTGTGGGGCGCTGGTCTGATCAGCATATTAGAAGGGCAACCTGAATTTTCACAGTTATGTCGTTGTACATTTGCAAGGCTTTGTGCAAGAACATAAGCCTCTCGGCATGCTACGTAGCTGTGCTTATGGTGTGCGCCACATTAGCACGGTCCGTCAAAGCTCCATAGTGGCTTTGCCAAACAGCCTCTCCTGCTTCCACATTCAGGTCATGGTGCGCCGCCCCTTCTCGCAAGACACGACCGGGTGGCCTGTGCACCATGACTGCTTCACTGTGCTCAAGTGAGTTCCTTAACTCGTATTTGTGCCAATTCCGATTCAGCTTCTGTTATGGCAAGGCTCTATCGATGATGCTCCCCCGTGACACAAATTACTTGCTAAATGAGCATGCTTTAAATGATTTGACTTTGAGGCATGCACCTGCTGCTTGGATGCTGCAATTTTGCTTCCAGTTAGTCCAAATAAGGTTTTATAGTTTAAAAGCGAGCACAATCATCACTGTTGTGCCTACAGGGATGAAGAGGTCAAGCTGATCACAAACACACAGGTACGTGCCAATTTCCCCTTTAAATCTCATTGAATTGTTAGGTAAACGAAGATAAGCACCTCCCCCCCTTCGCACCTGTCAACATTACTTGCTGTCTGCCTGACTTCAAGGCTGCACTGGAAGGTGCGAATGGAAACAGCAACCGGCCAGAGATGCGCACTGCTACTGTAACGTACGAGGGCCTGCCCAATCTGGTGCAGCCAAATGATACTGTCTACGTTGGGCGATACCTAGCCGGAGGTATGCACAAGTTGGAGGGCAAGGTCAAGCTTGTTATGAATTACGAGAAACTCTTCTGATAAGTTGTCCTAAGCTTTTTTCATAATATGTGATTTAAAGGCAATTGTTTCTAAGTCGCACATTGTAAATGTGGAGCAAGCCCTTTGTGACTCCTTCCATAATATATTCCAGCAAGATTGGGGCAAGGGTCTGCAATAGGGCCGTATTTCCGCGGCACGTCATTTCAAATTCATATATCGCCTCAACATTTGTCTTTTGTATCCCAGGTGCTATTGAAGAAGGATCCTTGTACCTCAAGGTCATCTCTGTGAGTGCTGTTCTGCTTTGTTTCTGTATGTGGCTCTGTGTAAGCTCCTTGAAGATTGATGACACCTTCATTGTTTTTTTTTTGCAAATTGCTTTACCTTTCAGAAGGTATTAATCTTGCAGTCTGGAAAACACATTTCAAATCTATGCCTGCAGGTGGAGGAGGGGGCAGTGCTGTGCAAAGCTCAAAACACTGCTGAGCTGTGCGGTCTCCTCACCGTTTTCCTCATAGAGCGCAGCGACAGTGGGGTTGAGAATATGCAGGTTGGCTGTTAGAATAGGAGGGACATTGGTTGAGTAATTTGGAGGTCCTGGTCACAAAATTAGACACTGAGATCCTTTTAACAACAGCTTTTTCTTGCCTCTTGTGTTGCAGAAAGAGTTGGTGTGTAGCTCCTGAGAAGTTGCCAGACAAGCCACCAAACTTTGTCTAATTAGACATGAGGAAGCTGGACCTCTTCTTTTTTCCTTCCACACCAACTGCAGAGCGACCTCCCTGTGTTCACCCAATATGACTGTGACTGCCTGAGCCTGCTGGCTTCTGAGTTTGAGATTGACTTTGTGTGCACAAGCTACACCCGAAGGTGTGATGATATTCTTTGGGTGATGCTTCAATAAAAAGGGTTTGGTTTGCGTCTCCGGTCTGGCATCTTTCTAGATCAATTTTATCCTTAAAAGCATGTCCCTAGGCGTTTCTCCCATATTTTGTGGTCGGAAAGACATCCAGGACACGTGGTATGGATGAAATTCAGAACGTATATATCCACTCACATGCTTTAAGGGGATGAGTGACCACCTTGCGTCATTTTGGAGTGTATGCTTTACAGTTTGTAGGTTGAGGCAGCTGAAATTGAGCACTGAGTTAATAACGTAAGCCACACACAGTGCTGCGACTTGCTAAACTCTTTGGTTGGTGCCCTGCAGTGGCGAGGACGTGCATGCTGCCTGTGCATTTCTAGGGAGCATTGGCCTTCACGAGACACAGGTAACAGCATGAGGATCGCTCAGCACTAATCAAAGTGATGCGTAGAATGTAGATGCGAGCATGGGCCTGTCGCCTAGACCTTGAGTCAATACACCTGCTTATTTTTACTGGTTAAAGGGACTTTCTGCACGTGTGTCATTCACTTGATAATGCTTTTGCTGCAGATTGTGGCCAAAGTGGAGACGCGCCAAGCCCTGATTAACTTTGAGGTATGTGCCTGTCTCACTGCACTCCTCGTGACACATGTTGAAGTCTGCAGCTTCCATGCTATATTATACTTGGACATACTTCTGCAACATTTATTAAAACATGGGATGTTTGCATCCCTGCTCTTGGACTGAAAGTATTGTGTTCAAACTTAGATGTGCTGTTCATCACTCACCTACAGTCCATTTTGGAGTCTGCATCTGCTTTCATTTTTTCCCGCGGTGTTCTGGGCCTGGACGTTGCGCCTGAAAAGATGGCCTTAGTGCAGAAGGCGGTGGTAGCTGGCTGCAACATGGTCGGCAAGCCAGTGATTATCACGGTGAGGAGTTGGATATAAGGCTCGTCCACAGGATGTGCAGCTGTATTGTACTCCTTGCTATGTCACAAAGCACAACCAAGAAAGTCATTCTTTTGCCGGTCAGAGGGAAAACAGCTGAGGCATTCAACCCCAGTGCCTACCACTTTTATGCTGCAGAAGGGAAAGCAGCTGACATTTGCTAAATACGTTTTTTTACTCCCCCAGTGCTTATGACTTTCATGCTGCAGAGGGGAAACAGCCGAGACATTCACTAACTATTTGTTCTTACTCCCCACCTACTGCTTTCATGCTGCAGCGTGTGCTAGACAACATGTCCGAGACTCCCACTCCCACTCGTCCAGAGGCGACTGACGTTGCCAACATCATCCTAGATGGAGCTGACGGCGTGCTGCTGGGCGCTGAGACCCTTCGCGGAAAGTAAGAGCTGCTCTTTATATTTGTTATGGATTTGACCCTTTTTCCCTGGCAAGATGGCAAGGTTTGAGGTCTCAATACAGTAATGTAGTTTCTCCTCTGGACCAAGGCAACTTCTTTCCAAGTTGCCAAATAGTACTAAGCTGAATTGACTAGCCTGTCCGCAACACCTGACCCATCCTATCATCAGGTATCCCGTTGAGTCCATCGCCATGGCGGTTGGCATCTGCAGACAAGCTGAGAATGTGTTTGACCACAGGTATGCTAAGAAATGCATGTGCCTCTCCTACTCGTACTATTCTTGTATAGGGTCTAGATTTGAACTGATGTACGTCGTTTTGCAGTTTGTTGTTCCAAAACAAAAAATGGACATCAGCTAAGCCACTTAAAGCAGGTCCATTTAAGTCTTTTAAAAGGGGGTGCTTAGCTGTTTAAGGGGGGATCAATGGTGCAGCTAATGTCGCGGTTGTTGGGCCAAAAATTCAGGGTTGAGAATATGCAAGTTGTCAGCAGCAGGCTTAAACTATCTAAAATTGCTGCGGGTGGCACCATCTACAATACTCACATGCTGGAGCCTTTTACGGAGCTAGTTCTTGAATTTCAGAGAGTTAAGTGCTTCCGAGCCTCATGTTCATTTTGTCAATTACGCTGCCAAACTTGTCCATATTAGACACGCCCTTTCCAGGCACTGTTACCAACTCTTACCAGGAGCCGGTTTCAGGTCAAGCCTGCAACCCTCCTGATCCCCATTGATCTTTTTCTTTTTCTTTTGGTTGAGGAATTTTATTATACCTGTACCAAAGTGGCTCCTTTTCCTTAATGTGTGGAGTGGCTTTCACTGCCTGCGTAGTTTTTTCTTTTTCCTGTTCTCTTTTAAAATTGCTCAATATTGTCACCGCCTGCAGGCATCACTACGACTTCCTCATGGAAAGTGCCATGAACGCCATGCAAGCCACCACCCCTCCCAGCAGCAAAGATGCATCTGACAAGGTACTGCTATAAATTCTGGAATCATATGCTGGCCTACCTGTGATTTGGATAGCAAGCTTTCAAAGAGCTTGCGCAAGCCTATCTGCACAAATCATGGTTGAAAATGGTTGCAAGAAAGAGTTAGGTCGCGGCTGGAGTATGTGAATATCTATTAAGCCAAAAACTGCTTTCCTGCAATTACCTGTGAATCTACAGCACCTTATGCTTTGAGGCTTGAGCGCTACTTGATTGTTCAAGCTGTGGATAAGCATAAGCAAAATGTTTCGATCTCTGCAGCCAGCAGTTCCAATTCAAGGCCAGTTCTTTTCAGCATCTCTGGCAGCTTGACATTCGATGCATTGGTTTCAGTGAAATGGACCTAGACTTTGGACATGCAAGCAGTGGGAATATATTGACTTAAAATTGCATTTAAAATTGTGGCTTATCTGGACCCAATACACATGGTCCTCATCCGCAAGTACTTTGCTCATTGCACTTTATTATTCATTGCCAATCTGCAGCATGGCGCATTCATGTGGCAGTTGGACATCCCTGCGGGCGAGAGCAACCAGAAGCTTTCGTGCCCCCCACCTTCCAACGGTCCTAAAAGCCGAGCGGAATCAATTCCTAGAGCAAACTCAGCAAAGGTGTGATGTTCAGATCATGGCTTAGTGTGCAGTGAAAAAGGTGTTCTATTAATACAATACCTACATCTTTCCTGTCCTCTACTTTGTCACCAAGTGCCAAGCATTAGTTAATGAGCGGCTTGTATTGAGAATGGCTGGGCTAAAAAAACAAAAGCTCCTCTGCTGAGCTTTTGTTAGCTTCCATGAAACGCAAGGGTTTCAAACCAATACTTACCCTAGCCACCAGAATTTTACCAAATGACACATTCCACTGAATTTTAAATAAAGAAACTGCATGACGCTCAACACCAGCAATAGTTACATGTTATCTTCAAGGCATAGGCTGCTTGTGCGTTGGGTAAAAGGAGGAGTTGCAATGCAGCTTATGATCACACCTTGTCCCTCTCCTTTTCAGGGCCACATCAGCTACAAGGCCCACCCTTCGTACAGTGACACCAAAGAGGTCTCGGCTGAGAGTCAGCACCAGCAGCAGAAAAAGGTGCAGGAGCAAAAGAGGGCAGCACCAGAACCTGCGCCGCAACAGTTGCAGAAGCAGCAGCAACAGCAAGACCTTAGGCTGGAGGATGCAATGAAAGAAGATATAGCAGCACGAGGTGGACGAGCGACCAGAAAAGCTGAAAAAGAGAAACAGGAGCAGCGCCCTGGCCACAAGCTGTTGTCACTTTACCTAGAGGTAGAGAATGTCTACGTGGTTTTGCTTGCATGTGCATTTCTAGTCTACCCAAGGCTGGTGGTCTGGCTGGCTGCTCTTTATGCTACTTACATTGAACATTCAAAGGATTAGAAGGCCTAGAGTTCTTTCTTTTTTGTGTGTGTTACAATAGGCAAAGCCAATCCCAGGAGGACAAGAGCGCGTGGAGGCTAGTGTTGTTGTGGATGGCGTTGAGGATCCTGCCGTCAGACAAGGGCCCCCCACAATCTCTGTGGTGAGCTGCCCTTCCAGCATTTAATTACGGAAGAAAACAAACGTCAGTATGCATTTATTTGTATTTGCATGCTTTACCCCCATGGGTGCATGGCAAAGAGAATGGACGTCTATTTTTCCAAAAATTTTCGTTTGTAAGGAGGTCTACCATACAGCTTTGAACAACCCCAGCCTACCCATGTGCCTGCAGGGTCCCCCCAGAGGTTTGGAAACGCAGGAGTCAATTGAAGCGGGCAGGGGATATTCAGAGCTGCATGGAGATGAGCTGCCACCCATCGTGGACTCAGGTAAATGTTCTGCAGCGGCGGTAAACTTTCAACCACTTTCTCTTGTGATGTGATGAATTTGTTCCAAGATTCAGTCTTTTGAGCAGTTCAGTGTCAGTGTTACCAAAGGCACAGTATTTTGTCGCAACTATTTATCAGCAAACACAAAAAATGAAATTAAGGATGTGCTGCTTTCAAGCAGTTTCGTGATAGCATCTGTGCCCACATTCCTGCGCCATTTATGCAGAAACCCAGCAGCCACAGCCAAAGCAGCAGCGAAATGGTCCCCCAGCTCAAGACGGCGAGCCTCGACCACCGGCCCCGACGCAAGAGGGGAAGCAGGTAAAGTATAACGCATTTGCCATGATTCTGGCAGCGCCACTTGCCTTGCGTAAAAGGGCGTGTGCAAGCATACTACCATGTTGCTATGTTACTGCCTCTTCTTGCCTGTTGCTGCCAGGCACTGCCTCTGACATTGAAGCTATTGTTGCTTCCGGTGCTCATTCCAATCTACATTGCTACTGCAATCATTAAAGCCATCCTTCATAATTAAGGCCAATAACGCCTTCCTTGTGCATTCTGGTATACTCAGTCAGGGCATTCCTGCAAAACCGTTTTTGGAATAGGGCAAACCTCAAAGATCTATCCAAACAAGTGGCACCCCGTGTTTACATTACTAAATTATGCAGGCATTTGGCCAGACACAGGCTGGTCGTGCTGAGAAGGTCCAGAAGGAGCAACAGGCTGAACAGGGCAAGGCTTGCCACCAGGTCAGAAAGCTCGCGCGGTGGTTTCTCACATAAAACATCATGGTTCAGTGTGTTATCTATGAGAAATAACAAGAGCAATATAATGTTAGAGGTGCCACTGTGTCTGAACTTGCACAAACAGTGATCCTACCCTCCTACATGCTTGAGCGCAGGAGACCTCACCAACTCGGCTCGACCTTGAGCAGCAGATGAGCCTGTCGCGCATTGCACAGCAGCGGGCTGGAGAGGTTGCACAGCGACAGGCGGGAGAGGGGGAGGGTAATCAGACCGTAGAGGACAGAGGTTTGAAACAGGAAAGCAAGCCAGATGAATGGCCAGCAGGTCCATTGCCAGCAGATCAGCAAGAGCAACTGCTAGATGGCGTTCCTTTACCTGCGTTCTCTCAGGCACAAGTGCCCAGTCCTCCTCCTTCACGACCTAGCACGGCGCCTACCTACGGTAGGTCTCCAAATGCTTCTGAGGAGGGGAAAAAAAGGAAATGGACGGGATTTGTCTTCCGCTTAAGGCTGTCTTCAAGCTTAATTCTAGCCGATAGATATCAGCACCTTTCCTCAGGTCGGGTATGATCCTGTACGCATGTGTTACCTACTTTTGATGCATCTGCAGTACGTGTATGTGTGTATCTGGCTGTGCCCTGTGGGTGAAATTGCATGTTGATCTTTTCGACTTGTTGCGCTAAATTGGGAGGGCATGCGCAATTAAAAAGATCAGAGTGCACTGTCCATGATTCCGGTTGTTGTATCTGCCTTTCCTTTGCTATTCTTCCTTTCATCTTCATACTCTTTTTTCACTGGTTTGATAGCGAAAGCAAAAGAGCACCCCACCAAAATATGACAGGCAAGAGACCTAGCAGTGGGACTGCTACTTCTGACAGCAGGCAAGGTGGAGGGGGCACGGGTGCCCGCAGCCCCTCGGTGGAAGCAGGTATGGTAGCATGGATGGAGGTTTGAAGTATTTTGTAATCTGTAACGGCTGAAGCTGCAGTGTCATAGGACTCAGGTGAAAAGGACTAGACCCTTCAATGCAATGCAGTGACAGAAGTAACCAATCAATTTCGGCAGTCCCTCAAATGTTTGATCAGCACACAGACCATCTTGCACTGGAATTTTGTCCTTGCTGTCTTGGTCTCACAATGCAGATAAAATGTAGCACAGAAATAGTATGTCATGCTTTCGTATGAATCAGAAAGAAATTAATGGTTGCCTTACTCCTGCGGAGGTAAATAATTTGTTGCTTTTTAGCATCTTGGAGATGCTTGTAGGTTTGTTTTTCTCACCTGCCAATGACTCACTGCTCTGCAGACCTGGACAGTACCCTTGAAGCCATGGTCACTGCCACAGGTGCGAGTACATACACGGTCTGCCAGCCTCCTTTGTTGTCATTACGCAGCTTATACGAGCTGATCATACATGCTTTTCAATTCAGGGGCCCATAGAGCAGTGTCTTTGAACTGAATTGCGAGTTAGAAAGGGTGTCTAAAGAAATTGTTGCTCCTCGGCGGGCTTGATGTTTGAGTTCCAAATGCAATGCAGGAGGAAAAACCCCGCGTGGGAAGTCACCCGAATCTGGTACACCCCTGTCGGGTGTGTCCACCCCCTCTGCCTATGTGCCAAGGATTCCAGAGCAGCCTTCCCTGTCTTTGAGAAAAGCTGCAGGGGACAGTGACAGAGACGGAGACGCTACACCTACATCCGTACGCCAGACTGATGTGGTGCGCTGTGCTAATGTTTGACGGCACTTCCTTAACGCATGCCAAGGGATATATGCAAACGATATCCTGTTCAGCCCAGCATAACAGCTGACTTGGAAATATACTTCTATCCATGGATTTAGGCTTCAGGCACAATGTCAAGCTTTACAATCTGCTGTGCAGACAAACACGTGCAGGACTAAATTTGGTACAATTTGTAAGCTTATGTTTATGTTCTATCTATTGGCTAATGTTCGCATCTTGCACACCGGTCTGATTTGCTATAATTCCCTATCTGATCAATCATGGCTTACTCTGATTGGAGTAGCTGGTGTGTCTGAAGCACATCTTTTAATTAAATCGACCCATACAGGTGCCTGGTTCCAAAGAGGATGTTCAAGTCTCAAAGGTGGAGCTGGAATCAGCTTACCACAACCTGGACGACTCCTTTGCAATGAGCAGTCTGCCCTACATGTCTAAGCTGGAGAGCATCACGAGCAGTGCTGTCCGTGCTGCGGAGAAGGTGCGCAATTATTTGCCTCGCTCCCTCACGTCCTGCAATTTAGTATCAAAGTTGAGCAGAATTAAAAAGACGGTGCCACTTTGTCGTTGGTGTTTACGTGCTTTGCTGTTTGTAGATAGCTCAGCAAGCTGCCAGAGTGTTGACTTTGCTGACCCTCATCCTTCATTTTCCCAATATCCCTTATACTTCGACAGCAATTATGGTAAACCCCTGGCTGCAGGCTCGTGCCAGCCTCATACTCGTGTTCACACACACTAGCCGGGCTGCACAGCTAGTGGCCAAGTATAGGTGCGGTTTGTGTTGGTGTTTGAAGTTGTATGTATGTGTGTTATCACCTTTATTTGTGCGTGCTTGCATGCTTTTATATATTGCCAAGTGCAAGCCAACACGCAATGATAAGCGCATGCACACACAGGCACACATCTGAGCATAAAGTGCGTGCACATGGAAACCAAGTTTGAACAAATGCACATGCTTACAGCTTATTGCACACATGCACAGGCCCCCCATGCCGATTCTCACACTCGTGGTGCCTCGCCTGGTCAGGTAGGTTGAGGAGAAATGTATCCATGTGAATGCTGCAAAGAATGGGAAAACCTAGGTTTGACCTCCTCCTCCTCCTTGTATCATTCCTGTCTGGGACTTTGTCTCATCTTTCTTCCAAGATCAGATGATCAAATTAACATAAAAGCCCTCAATCCTCTTTTGCTGTCTCTGAGAGAAAAAGTCAAGCACCCTGTGTATTTACCAATGAACACTGCCGTATATCCAATGTGGCGGCTCCTGATATGCAATGATTTCCTTCTTGCCTTGTGCTAAGTCCTATAACAAATTGGCAGGGAGAAAGTTGAGGCACCCATTCACATTTATTGAAATATTGCCACCTGTGTACGGCAATTACAGTACCAGCTTACACATGAATCTCAGGCATACATGAGCTACATGCCACTAATCTAGCATGACCTGTTCGACACAGTGACGGCTTGAAGTGGAGGCTGGAAGGACGCAGCCACGCACGCCAGTGCCTACTGACAAGGGGCTTGTTGCCCATGTTGTCTGCACCTGGACCAAGTGGAGATCAGGTGGGTTTGTGTACATGGATTTGCTCAGTTTGATTGTTTGCATCTCATTGTGTGAGAAGACGTAGCAACATCTATTACGTCATTTTATGATATCAACCTAATAGGTGATACATAACATTCTGGTTTTGACGACAGTTAGGAGCATATATTAATAACTGCTCCTTGCCAACTTAAGCAAAGCTCTTTTCATACAAATGATGTGACTAACGATAAGACATACCTCTGACGAAGGTGCTTGAAGAGGCTGTGACTACGGCTGCTCGTTGGGGCCTAGTGGCTCCCCACCAGCATGTGGTGGTGCTGGAGCGTGTGCACGAGCACTTTGCTGTCAAGGTAATTACATGATTATCTTTTGCATGTGTTTATAAAAGAGCCTTCTAGTTGTCAAGACCTCACCACGGTTGGTGGCAAAGGAAAGCACACGAGCTGTTTCCTTGTGCGGTTTGGTGTTTGCCTCTAGCCTTTCCACACCAAAGCGTTTGCATTTGCAATCAATGCTGCTCACAAAACCGTCCTAAACTATGTATGAGCTGTAGCTTCTTGATGCAAATTCATGAAGTACATAAGGCTGAGCATACATTTGTACCACGCACTTTACCCAGATTGTGGCTGTGGATGAGCTAGGACTGGGAATCAAGAAGCCAGCAGGGCCAGTCATGACTCCAAAGGGTGGTCGTAAAGGGCAAGGCTTTGGGACCATGACCCCTCAGCCTATTGGGCGCACGATGGTCGCATCTACGCCCCAGGTTTAAATCTGGGGCCAGGTTGAATTCTTTTTAATCCCACTGGTACCCAACAACTGTCTTTGCAACAGTGAGGCTTGTGAGACTAGGGTTGCTTTCCTTTGGGCTACCTATTGGACGCCTTTTGTGAATAGCGTGGAAAATTGAACGACATTTTAGGTGGTTTTGTGCATGTCCACAAGGCAGGCAGTGAGTGCTGTGAGGTTTTTGTCTCTTGCTATGATAAACATGTACGTGCATTGATCTCTATCTCTCTCTCTTTCCTCTCTCTCTCTCTCTCTCTCTCTCTCTCTCTCTCTCTCCCTCACTCTCTCTCCTCTCTCTCTCTCTCTCTCTCACTCTCTCCTCTCTCTCTCTCTCTCTCTCTCCTCTCTCTCTCTCTCTCTCTCTCTCTCTCTCTCTCTCTCTCTCTCTCTCTCTCTCCTCTCTCTCTCTCTCTCTCTCTCTCTCTCTCTCTCTCTCTCTCTCTCTCTCTGTCTCTCTCTCTCTCTGTCTC
>Ga0307968_1003693_pt1:7500-12674 | contig 12674 bp, 14 predicted proteins | sample OrgLakmetagen650_FD_201834 | JGI IMG/M metagenome (GOLD analysis project Ga0307968, IMG submission 201834) | Saline water microbial communities from Organic Lake, Antarctica - #650 | ecosystem: Environmental > Aquatic > Non-marine Saline and Alkaline > Saline | place: Antarctica... | reverse complement strand
CACCACCACCACCACCACCACCACCACCACCACCACCACCACCACCACCACCACCACCACCACTAAGAGGGAATAACAACGTACGCAGAAAGACAGAAAGAAATTTAAGGGACAAAAGGTGTAAAATCAATTAAGGGAAGAAAAGTGCAGAAACATTTATGAGGGCAGAATGGCAAAACACTTGTAAGGTTGCAGAAACACTCTAGGGACAAAGTGTGTAAAAACACCAAATTGGACAAAAGGTGCAGAAACACTCTAGGGACAAAGCGTGTAAAAACACCTAAAAGGGACAACAGGTGCAGAAACACTCTAGGGACAAAGCGTGTAAAAACACCTAAAAGGGACAACAGGTGCAGAAACACTAGGGACAAAGCGAGTAAAAGGTTGAGGTTAGGTTAAGATTACATCACTATATATGCCTCAGAGGGCATCTCAGCGGAAGCTTGAAAAAAAGCCTTTGGACAAAGGGTGTAAAAACACCTAAAAGGGACAAAAGGTGCAGAAACCAACTTCAACTTGTGGGATCTGAGCAGACAGCCCAGCAATCTTTGGTCGCTGAGCATTTCAAAAATGCAGTTTAGGAACTTTTCCTGTTGTCAGATGCCAAGTTGTAGTTGTCAGATGCCAAGTTGCAGTTGTCAGATGCCAAGTTGTCTGATGAAAACACTGCACTGTGTCACAGCAAAGGAGATAAAAACCTTTGTTTTAGTAATTTATAAGATTCAGCACATCGGCAAATACCCAACCCTAATCTGAGAACTTTAAAACTAACTGCTCGTCACACGATCTTCCGCTGCCACTGATTGGGCGTGACAAAAGTTGATCGTGCTTGTAAACATACGGGAAGGGCAATAAGGAGCAAGGAATCCCTTGCAGTCGGTCGGCTTTGTCCATACACTACAAGCAAACGGTACACAGCTCTGTGCACACTGTATGGAGTGAACACAGAATTGTATGTCCAGCACTCTAATGTCCTTTGAGCTTTTTACATCGTAGAAAGCTTTAGGCTGCCACATCAAAACACAATACTGCACAGAAAGATGGAAACGTGTCCGCATGCACTTTGGAGCTGCATCAAGGTGCTCCCTGCAGCTGCAAAGCGCAACAGGACAAAGGCTGCCACATTCCAAAGACAATACTGCACAAAGAAACGGTTTCATTTTACGCTTGCATGCCTACAGGTGCTGCAGTCCAAAGCGCTCCATGCAGCTGCAAAGCGCTGCACACTGGAGGCAGTCGAAATTTGGTCTGCAGAAGATCTGGTGCCCGATCTGCGCCCGGCATCACCTGGATTTGATCCTCTTCTCTGGTAAACTGCACACATACACGTAACAGCATATACACATACAAACACATTGATTAATATTTGCATTTTGAGGTTTCGTCAAAGCTCAAGAATAAAGTTTGTGTCACCTTGTCATTACAAAAAAATATTGTTTCTGGCAGCTGTACCTCTGCATATTTTCAAGGTCCAGGCATAGCTTCATGTGCCTCTCTGTGCATTCATATAGGAGTACATAGAACATAGGCGTCTACATAAGTGTACGTATGGCATTGGCGTCTACATAGGTGTACATAGGACATGGGTGTACAAAGGACTGAGGTGTACGTAGGATATAGGTGTACGTAGGACATAGGTGTGCATAGGACATAGGTGTACATATGACATTGGCGTCTACATAAGTGTACATATGACATTGGCGTCTACATAGGTGTACGTAGGACATAGGTGTACATAGGTGTACGTAGGACATAGGTGTACGTAGGACATAGGTGTACATAGGACATAGGTGTACATAGGACATAGGTGTACATAGGTGTACATAGGACATAGGTGTACATAGGACGTAGGTGTATATAGGACATAGGTGTACATAGGACTTCGGTGTACAAAGGACATAGGTGTACTAAGGACATAGGTGTACATAGGACATAGGTGTACAAAGGACATAGGTGTACATAGGACATAGGTGTACATAGGACATAGATAAACATAGGTGATACATAGGACATAGGTGTACAAAGGACATAGGCACAGGTATAAGTGTACATACATCATCGGCTAACCCTGACAGTCTTGAGGTTTCATTTGGCTGGTTTGCGCATGAGTACTGCATGCATGCTGTTCATTGTCATCGGCCGACCTATACTTTTTACATTACTCTTTACTTAGCTTGTCAGGGATCTAGTGGGCAACCTCAGCACGTCATTTCCAGGGGAGATCTGCACGTTCTTGGTTTTCATGCAATATGTTGTTACAACTTCTACTCTTTAAAATTGAGTCATCTGTATCTTTAGCCAAGCGGGGAGCTGTGACCCTCAGGAAAATCTTTGTTTCTTCGTCCCTGCTGCTGCAACCTGGGTCTGGAAATCTGGATAAATTTATGATTGAATAAGTCCATGGAAATCTGGTTAAATTTATGATGGAAAAGTCTGGTTTATATCGTATGTATATGTATATGTCTGTTTTATTTGAGTGTATATACATGTATATTTATCTTGTTTTTCCAAGCATGGTTGTGCTTTACTGGATTGAAATATTCCCGCTGTTGCTTGCACAGGTTTTGCTTTGCCCGTGCTTTCTTTGACGGATGGATGGAACAAGCGGGTAAGACAAGTAACAACTCAAAAATGCCTGTATAGCAAGTTCAGAAGGGGCGATCCTGTATCTGCACTCATAATGTAAACCTGCTGAGTGCTCTGCAATATGCAAAAGCTCTCGACCTTTTGGAGGCAATTGCAACCGACTGTAAGTTGGAACTGTCTTGGCACAGCTTGTGCTGTGGAAGCCATCTCTTTTATGCTTGTCCCAAGTAAGAGTTCCAGGCCTAACTAAGGAACGTAAACCTTACAGTATATCCACTCGGCCTTGTCTCTGGTTTGCATGCTTACCATGACTTTGTAAGCGGTTTTTGTAAACGGTACTGTGCTTGTACACACGCTTGCCTTTCCTGTCGTTTGCAGTGCATGAGCACGCATATCATGTGTACGCTTTTGTCTTTTTTGGCCTGCAGTGCATGAGCACGCATGTCATGTACGCCTTTGTTTTTTTTGTCTGCGTGCATGAGCATGCATGTCATGTACGCTTTTGGCTTTTGTCGTTTGCAGTGCATGAGCATGCATGTCATGTGTACGCTTTTGTATTTTTCTGTTTGCAGTACGTGACCACAAATGTCATGTGTACGCTTTTGTCTTTTGTCGTTTGCAGTGCATGAGCACGCGTGTCATGTGTACGCTTTTGTCTTCTTCTGCTTGCAGTACGTGATTACGCATGTCATGTGTACGCTTTTGTCTTTTGTCGTTTGCAGTGCATGAGCACGCATGTCATGTGTACGCTTTTGTCTTTTTCTGTTTGCAGTTCGTGAGTTTGCACGCGTCGTGCAGCCCCTCTATATCCAACGTAAGATCACAAGCGCTAGGATTGACGCGATCCCTAAAAGGCTTGAAGCGTTGGAGCTGGAGCTTGATAGCAGGATGGAGCGGGTGCGTTTATGACTGTTTATGTGTGTATGTTGTTTAATAACTGCTATGTGTACATGTGTGTATGCGTAAAGGATTGGCCAAAACCAACATGCTTACGTATTTTCGGTGTATATACAGTATTTCTGGCAGGGAAGTTACCATACATGCGGTCATATACGTGAACATTGATACTTATTTTGTTGTTCTTTTTCTGCTTGTAGGCAAGTGGTTGAGTATCTGCTTGTAGTTCAGTGTTCTAGTCAGTGTAAAAGTTATGTCAAAATATATGCATCGATATTTAAGACGCCTTTGAAGAAGCCAATTTCAGGCCAAGCTTGCAACTCTGCCCCTCTGTTAAAAATCCCTGTTCATGTCTTGGTGGGATTTAAGGGGAAGCAAACTGTGACAAGGAAAGCTGTTAATAGGAATAAACGTGACACTTGGAGCTATGATAGGAATTGAGATCAAGCTTCTAAAGACTGATCATTGTCTTTCATAATGTGTTGACTTCAATGGTGGAGAGCGCTCCCTTTGATGTTGAAATTCTATTAGTTGCCAACCTTTACCAGATTTGTGATAAATATTATGTGAGAAATACTTTGTGATATGTGCTTTCTCCTTTCAAATTTCTTCTGCGAAGTGACCTTTGCCGTCCTGAGATCCTGATGGCTCTTGGACGTCTGTGTCGACAGGCCTATTCATAGCAAAAAACATAAGAGAACTGAGACAGTACAAACAATACCAACATGGATTATGGAAAGCATGTTGTTGATAAATCCCATGGAAAGCATGTTGTTGATAAACTCATCACTGTTCATTAAACTATCAATATATGACATACTCTTGTTTTTACTTGCTTACATGGGGCACCCTGATGCTTAAATAATCGTCGCTTCTGATCCTTTCTTTTTACGTGAGGAATCTTCTCTTGCACATTGATCTGTGTCCAAACACTCGTCGCTTCTGGTCCTCTTGTTTTACTTAGAAATCTCCCCTTGCACATCGATCTGTCTGTGCCCAATTCAAGTTTGCAATAAATTTCCCTTCCTCGCACCCTTACCTTGTTCAAGTTTGCAATAAATTTCCCTTCCTCGCACCCTTACCTTGTGTTATATCCACCCCTGCTACAGCACCCGTTGCGACTGTAATTCACCACCTTCTGAAATTCACCACACGATCGGTGATTCACCACACCTTGTGTAAATCACGACATCTTCTGTAAATCACCCCACCTTCTCCACCCGTCACAGGCGGCTACAACACCCGTTGTGACTGTTATTCACCACCGCTGTCTGTATTCACCACACCTTCTGTTATTAACCACCGCTGTCTGTATTCACCACACCTTCTGTGATTCACCACCTGTGAGTCACCATACCTTATTTACTCGTCACAGGCGGCTACATCACACGGTACGACTGTTATTAACCACCGCTGTCTGTATTCACCACATCTTCTGTGATTCACCACGTGTGAGTCACCATACCTTATTTACTCCTCACAGGCGGCTGCTGAAGCTGCTGCTCAGCCCCCTTCCTCCTACGATAGGATCCCTGGGGTCACAGTGCACGGCCCGGGCTCCCCTGAGGCACAGGTGTGTGCATATGTGTGTGTATAATTGTTTGTATTTGTGTGTGTATGTGTGTCTTTGTGTGCGTAGGTATGTGTGTGTGCGTGGGTGCATGCGTGTGTGAATCATAAAAGAAAGTCAA
>Ga0307968_1003693_pt1:0-2500 | contig 12674 bp, 14 predicted proteins | sample OrgLakmetagen650_FD_201834 | JGI IMG/M metagenome (GOLD analysis project Ga0307968, IMG submission 201834) | Saline water microbial communities from Organic Lake, Antarctica - #650 | ecosystem: Environmental > Aquatic > Non-marine Saline and Alkaline > Saline | place: Antarctica: Organic... | reverse complement strand
TCCCTCCTCAGTCCAGAGTTTTTGCAGGTTGGCATCGGTGCATGTGCTGGCATCGGTGCATGGGCTGGTTTCCCTCAACTTGTTCCCCCCCAAGACGATCCAGCCCATCAGATCTATTGTGTGATTTTTTTGCATGCAGGGTTTCACAATAGTGGGCATGCATGGGCTGGTTTCCCTCAACTTGTTCCCCCCCAAGACGATCCAGCCATCAGATCTGTTTTGTGTGATTTTGTGCATGCAGGGTTTCAAAATAGTGGGCATGCATGGGCTGGCGTCCCTCAACTTTTTCACCCCCAAGACGATCCAGCCCATCAGATCTATTTTGTGTGATTTTGTGCATGCAGGGTTTTACAATAGTGGGCATGCATGGGCTGGCGTCCCTCAACTTTTTCACCCCCAAGAAGGTCCAGCCCACCAAAGTCATCCCTTTAGCTCTAGGATTCGTGGGCTACGTGGTGGGTTTAAAAAAATGGTCTAGTTTATATTGGTTGGTTTGAACTGTCTCAGTCTGGTATGATACTGTTTGGACTACAAAGGCCTCCAGCCCACCAAAGTCATCCCTTTAGCTCTAGGATTTGTGGGCTACGTGGTGGGTATTATAAACAGGTCTAGTTTATAATGGTTGTTTTGAACTGTCTCAGTCTGGTATGATATTGTTTGGACTACAAAGGCCTCCAGCCCACCAAAGGCATCCCTTTAGCTCTAGGATACGTGGGTTACGTGGTGGGCATTTTAAATAAGGGGTCTTGTTTGAAATGGTGTGTTTTGGACCGTTTCAGTCTGGAATGATCCAGGGTTCGTGGGCTTTGTGGTGAATGCTTCATATATAGGGTTGGCCAGAACCGTATATATACGTACACATACACCGTATATTTGGTGATTTCCAAGCCAAAAATACCGTATGTACACCGTATATATATGGTTCTGGCCAACCCTATTCATATACCTGGGTCTCATTTGAAATGATGGGTTTTTACTGTTTCAGTCTGGAATGACATTTTTTGGATTACAAAGGCCTCCAGCATGCCAAAACCAATTTCTTTGGCTCTAGGGTTTGTGGGCTGCGTGGCGGGTAGTTCAGACAGGCCTCGTTTGAATGGTTTTGTTTTGGACCATATACGTATGAAATCTATTTTTTGCATTACAAAGGCCTCCAGCATGCCAAAACCAAGCTTTTTGGCTCTAGGGTGTGTGGGCTGCGTGGCAGGCCCTACTCTCCAAACCGGTTTGGATAAATGTAGTCTGGATCACAAAGGCCTCCGGCCTTGCATGGCTGCTCGCAAGAAGTGTGGAGACAAAGCACGATTTCGTCACGATTATATCATATTCCTTACATATTATGTCACTATTGTATGATATTACATATTATTTCATGATTGTATCATATTTTACGTATTATCAATTCCTGACATCATGTCTCGAATCAATCATATTATGTTGTGATTGTCATATTCCTTACATATCATGTTGTAATATTTACACCGTACGTTGATCACTGCTGAACCCTTTCTGTACACTTTTGTGCTCAAACGTGTCTTCTGGCCGATTACACTAGCGAGCAGGAACGCACCATTGTGTTAAGATGCTAATCACTTTATTTCTCCTCCTATTGTCTGTCACCCTCGTACATGCATTTCAATTGTAATGAGGTGTAAAGGGTCAGGGTAGGACCATCAAGTGCACCAGCAATTGAGTATGGCCTCGTTCTGTTGCTTAAGCTTTCGCCCTCGTACATGCCTATCTATAATCAAGTATTTGCATGGGAGTAGGGCAGCACAAACGTAGGCACCTTGCATTGGCTGTTGGATACCCAAGTTGAGTTCTGTGTTTAGCACCACGCATTGGTATTCCTGGCATACTGCCATTGCGAAGGTGCTTTGCTGTGCAAAACGTTGGTTGCCTGTTCTCTCTGTTTGAGACCCTTCAGGCTGTAAGCTCTCTCTCACAAACTGCTTGGTTTCCTGTTCGCTCACCCCTTTTTATTCTGTCGGGACCTTGCAATTGCTCCACAAGTGACACATGAGCAGCGTCTAGTCGTGTTGACAGTGCTTACGTGCTGCTGCTCCCTATGGGCCCTGCAAGTGCTCCACGAGGGAAACATGAGCAGAGCGTCTAGTTGTGTTGAAAGAGCTTACATGCTGCTGCTCCCTGCTGACGGATGACTTAAGGATGACTGCTCTGCTCATGGAGACGCATGCATGACTTATGGATGATTTATGGACGGCTTATGGATGACTACTCTACATATGCATGACGCATGCATGACTTATGGATGACTGATGGATGACTGCTCTGCATATACATGACGTATGCATGACTTATGGATGACTTATGGATGACTTATGGACGACTGCTCTACATATGCATGACGTATGCATGACGTATGCATGACTTATGGATGACTTATGGATGACTTATGGACGACTGCTCTACTTATGCATGGCGCATGCATGGCTTACGGATGACTTATGGATGACTGCTCTGCATATACATGACGTAT
>Ga0307968_1003691_pt1 | contig 12675 bp, 12 predicted proteins | sample OrgLakmetagen650_FD_201834 | JGI IMG/M metagenome (GOLD analysis project Ga0307968, IMG submission 201834) | Saline water microbial communities from Organic Lake, Antarctica - #650 | ecosystem: Environmental > Aquatic > Non-marine Saline and Alkaline > Saline | place: Antarctica: Organic Lake... | reverse complement strand
GTTTGCAGTTACACAAACCAAGCGCCAGGGCCTCACAGCAATGCCCATAGGAGCGGCCTGGTGGTGACATTCGCACATCCAGGAAGGAGGGAGTGGAGAGGGAGTGGAGAGGGAGTGAAAAGGGAGCTGTGGCAAGCTGGTCAACACTGAACTAAAGCGTGCAACACACATCTCTTAAGGGAGAACCATTGATTAATTTCAATGTCCCTGCGCGCGATAATAATGTGGTGTATTTCACAAAAATGCGAAGTGTTGAACAAATTTGTTTAAACCTTTTCCCGTAAGCACAGCATCACCCTGACGAGCCCACTTATGAATTCATAAGCGCGCTTGCCAATTGGCAACACTGCTTTTGACGCCTATGAACACGTTTTTCCCGTTTTTCCCGGCGCTTATGAGGCTCATAGGCGCGCTTCTGAGACTCAAAAGCGCGCTTCTGAGATTTATAAGCGCGCTTGCCAACAACACGCTGCTTAATATTTTGGCGATTATGAACACATTTTTCCCGTTTTTCCCTGCGCTTGTGAGGCTCATATTAAGCGCGCTTCTGGGACTCAAAAGCGCGCTTCTGAGACTCATAAGCGCGCTTCTGGGACTCATAAACGCGCTTCTGGGGATTGAATGCGCAGACAGGTACAAACTGCCTCCTGCTTTGTTTTGGAGGCTGCAAGCACATTCTTGGGACAACACTGCTGCAGTTCTAGCGGCAGGACCGCGAAACAAGCCCTTTAAAAAATGAGTTATGCTCATCATAAGCGCGTTTCTGAACTTCAGAAACGCGCTTCTGAATTTCAGAAACGCGGTGAAAATGCGCTTCCCGGAATCCGGCCCAAACAGCCCCTTTCTGCTCCCGACTAAATAGATGCCATTTAATCACGCCCAAAACAAGCCATCGTCGCCAAAACAAAGGCCTTACAGGACCGTTTGGAATGCCTCAAAATGTTCGCGTTCACGCTTCTGGTTCAGAAACGCGTTTCTGAAGCTCAGAAACGCGTTGATAACGCGAGGCTTTTTGACAGTGAGGGTAGTACACGTGCATTTGACCACAGTGACAAGAACCTAAGGACAAGATAACACAGCAAAAATCAACTTAACGAGTCTGCATAGGAGGAAACAAGCAATGACACAGGGAGGGGGTTACTTAGGTGCCCGCACCAGACAGCCCCCCACCGCGCAACAGTTAAAAAGAAATTAGTGTGAGTCAGGGGGGTTGTGTGCCGTGGCACCCAGACCCAATCTTTGACTGTTGTTGCTTGCGTTATATTGCAGTGCAAACTTTGTTTTAATGAGTGCAGATGCATGTCTGATGGAGTGTTCAATTGTGTGTTAATTATTTATGGTAGTCAAGACTAAGGTCTGCCAGAGGTATGTAAACTGTAAATTTGAACTTTCGACGTCAACCTAATTGCCCCCTTTCCTTTTTTCCTCCAACTCGTTCATTTTGTTTGCTAAGGATTTTCTGACCTTGAAGAGGGAGTAAACTGTCTCCCCTCTCATATGAGATATACATGATGTAAACACCAAAAATCCGCAGCACGCAGCCCGTCAAGACCACCACAGAAAGAGGGCAGGCCTTGCCTTGTAGGGAACGCTCCCCCCCGTATAACTTTTTGCGTTGCGAATACGGGAGCAGCCATTTCATTACAATGGTTACAGAGTTTACAGAGTAAGCCATCAGTCAAAACGTGCGATTGCAAGGCTGCGTATGTAAAAAAGTGTAATAAATGTTGTTACAATGGTTACAATGGGGGTAACCTTCAGTCAGGTTGTTTGGCTGATCGGCTGCTGACTGGTCTCGGCCAGCCCAAAATGACTCCATAAGCTCAGCAAGAAAGAGAAAAGGTCTAGTGTTCTGCTGAGAAAGGAAATTATGAACAAGTTGCAAGTTCATATAAGAAAAAAGAAAGGAAAAAACTAGCAGGCAGTGAAAGCCACTCCCCACGTTAATTAAGGAAAATGAGCCACTTTGGTACCGAGTACTGTAAAGCTCCTCCACCGCGAAAAGGAAAGGAAAAGTAAATGGGGATCAAGAGAGTTGCAGAGGGTTGCAGAGGGTTGGCCTGAAACCGGCTCCGGATGAGAGTTGATAACGTTACTGAAAAGGGCACGTCTTCGTTCATATAAGAAAAAGAAAAGACTCCGCTGGTTGTGGTGACACAGCCAGCATGATAAAGTTCATATAAGTAAACTAAGGAAATAGAGATCTAAACCGGCTCAATTGCATCGAACGTTTTCTAAGGGAATTTACAGTGGCCAGCCTTCTAAGCCAACTTTCAACGGCTGGCCACCTTTTTAGCTCCTTTCTTCTCAGCCCTTTGTGCGGAGGACCTTTGACAGTGCTCCACACACGCTTCTTAGGTGCAACAACCATACTCTGAAGAGAATGCATATACACCGACACTACCACGCAGTTAGCCGTTGTGGGGAAGAGATCAGCAAAGGCAAGCTGGGCTCAGCAATCATTACAATGGATGCTTGTAACAGTGAGAAGTTATCTGACCTTAACATTGAACCCCCTGGTGAGCGACATTGCAAGAAATATTCCCAAAACAACAAAAACTTCCAACTAGACATCAAAGCCGTCCAGATGGCATGCTTATCATGCCCGTTGAAGGAAGATGCAGTATTTGGACCCAAACAGATCCCCCCAAGGGACAGAGATATACAGCTTGTAGACAAGCTGCTCAGACATAAACCCGCAGCAGATAAAGCGCACAGCCAACACCAACCTCTTGTCCAGCGTTTACGTGGATAGGGCTCAAACAACCTAACAACTTGAGGCGAAGGTTTTATCCTTCCAACACTTTTCTGTGCTTTTCTTAGAACGTACATGCTGGTGCACTGTTGTAAGTCAAATGTTAAATTTGAACTCAGCTTCCAATTTGTTTGCATGAACAGCATGGGTCTCTAATGTGGCACTCCTTTCCTCCCCTTGGGTTATACATTCTGGTGTTCAGTCAACACGCCTAAACTGCTTGTTGTGGCTCTCCATCAGGCTATTTTTATTATCTCAGGTTTTGCCTTTCATATCAATCATTCAATCCTCACCTCTTACTTATCACTTTCCTTAGAGAACAATATGGCACTGACTGACTGATTAGTTCTTTTTATGCAACCTTACGTTTACTTTATGCTGGCTGATCCAGCAATGCCTATCAGCCCAACATATGTGGCTGCCGGTTACCCCCTTTGTACCCCCTTTGTAAACCCTTTATCCAGCGCCTATGAACAAAAAGCCTCCGAGGCATCTCTCGAAACAAAGTCACATTTCATGTTATACTCCTGGGAGTCGGGGGCACTATCTACAGTCAGTGCACCATAACTCCTCTACTAAACCTGGGCGTTCCCCTGCACAAAGTGCACCAACTACCTACTACACTACGCTGCCATGCAATACAATTCTTAAACAAAACCACTGAATCAAGGCACAAAGCACAACTTTACAACGACAACAGTGATATAGGGGATCTTAAGGGTGTTGCCTCTTTTGTAGCTAAGTGCCTAACCCTGTTCCCTTGATTTTCTAGCCTTTTTTTGGTTTGGTTACAGGCTTTTTTCCAAGCTTCTGCTCAGATGCCCAACAGAGGCATATATAGCGATGTAACCTTACCTAACCTTACCTTAAGGGTGTTGCTGGCAGGGCAGCTGGCTTCAGGAGGGCTAGGCACAGACCGGATTGCATGGCTGACAACCCGCCGGATCCTGATTATCAGTCTCTGTTGTTTCTCTTTTTCGTTTTTCGGTGGGGTTCTGGCTAGTGTGAGCACTAGTTGAGAGCCTTCCCTTAATGCACGCTGGTGGTTTCTTTCCAGCGTGAACTTGTACTTTCAATTCTTAGCAGACAAGCACTCCACTTCCCCTGCACATCTGAGCTATTACATGCATTTGTAATTGGCTTCTTCTCCATGATTATGTGAAGGATCCTTTCCGTACCTGCCTGATTTTTTCTATCCATTTTAGGCTTTTATTTCCTTGATCATGGCTGCCAGAGACCAGCCTAGAACGTCAAACCCTTTGAACCGTATTCAAACCTAGGACAAGTAATAGAATGTACAGAAAATCCCAACGTGGATTCATTGTCACCGACGAATTAGTGAAGAAGGCAAAGCAGCAAGTAAAACCAGTAACTGAGCACAAACCAGCCACCACCACCCCGCAAGCCTTGTGGCATCCACAGTTCTGACTCCTCCTGCAACAACTTCCAATATTCTATCACAAGTACCACCACTATTACGGCAACGGATTCCAAGTTAAACAAAGCCACTTTAACGAGTGGATCTTTCGCAAACAAAAGTGTACAAAAATGCCTTGACCACTCTTACCACCATTAAAAATCTGCATCTTGATTTACTAGGAAGCAAGAGGCGCCAGGCAGCATGCACGAAAATGGTTTAAATTGAAAACGTGCAGAAAGGCACCCACTGCAGTGCAGACGCAAAGAGCTCTAATCAAGGACATCAGCAGACGCTAAGCAGACACAAAATCTTGCAAAGGTAGTGTACCGATATCGTTATGCTTAGCAAACCATACTAAGTTCCTCACAGAAAAAAGTGTACCGGCATCACCATCAATCGAGTCACGTCATCACTACCTATCAGTGTGTAGGCCACCATCCCGGTCCCATAAGCTAAACCTCAGCACCGGCTGCTCGTACTTGTGAATCAAGCGTGCAAGGGACGCAGCTCTGCTGCTTTCCTGACATGTCGTGGAAGGAGGCGGACTTGGCTCGCTACTGTCGGCACGATCCACAGAACCATGCACTGCCCCAGACCCGAGGCGAGCAAGCTCGAGCCGCTGATCTGATCCACCAACGGAATTTGTATTACAACCATGAACGCCTGTAGAGAAAGTTACAGTAGCGCCCACACACCCAACACCCACTCCCTGGCGGCCACAGGTCGACACCACCCCAACACCTCCTCCTCCCCCACGTGCACTCCCTTCCTCCTCCTGCCTCGCCTGCTGCTGCTGCTGCTGACCGCTGGATGACAGGAAAACGCTGCCAAAGCCTTCCGGCTGCTCAGCAGCGTCCCCTGTTTGTACATGTTTCTCACGTCGTGCATGGCTCACCCCACTCCCACCCCCACCCCTCCTGCCACCGCCATCCCTGCTTTCTGACATCTCTGGGATACTCTGCAACCCTGCCACGCCCTTCTTGCACCCCTGAGCGGCCCCAGCACTTTTTGAATCAGCATTTTCAGTCGCTGCAGCGGCATCCCCATAATCTCCATACCATGAGCCAGCACTTTCTGGATCAGCAGTTTCAGTCACAGCAGCGCCACCTCCATACACTCCATACCTTGCGGCAGTGATTCGGGGCTTTGCTGGCAATGCCGATCCGCGCAGCTCAGTCTGGACAGCCCTCCTAGCGCCCTCAAGCTCACCACCCATTGACGCTGGTGAGTGGGCGCTGCTGCTGACGTCATACTGCCTCTCTATTGCTGCAGCGGTTTGCGGAGTGGGTCGACAGCCGCTGTCCCTGTCGCTGCACTGCTCCCCCAAAGCTGCTGGCTGTGATGCGATGCTGCTGCTGTTGCCTGCCCTGCTTCTGGGCTCTGACCTTGGCGGTGTTGGTAAAGGTGTGCTGCATGCCTGGTGCCCCGGTCTTGATGATGTTGGCAAGGGTGCGTTGCCTGCCTTGCCACCAGGCTCCTGCTTTGTAGCTGCTGACTGTGTCGTAGGGATTGCTTCAGCCTGCTTGAGGTACCTGTTCAGATGTGTGTGTGTGTGTGTCTGTGTGTGCGTGTCTGTGTGTGTCTGTGTGTGTGTGTGTGTGTGTGCTCAGGCGAACAGTTGCACAGAGGCACTGATGAAGTGGATGTGTGTGTTCATACTAAAGTTTGTATGTAGGTGTAATGGGTGTGTTGTATAAAGGCAAGATGGATTAACGTGTTGATTGGATGCGTGTATGAACATGAGATGGATGCGGATATAGAGACATGTGAGATGGATTTGTGTGTTGAATGTTGACTGGATGCGTGTATGTGCATGAGATGGATTCGAATACAGAGCACAGGTGAGATGAATTTGTGTGTTGACTGGATGCGTGTATGCACATAAGATGGATGCAACTACAAATGTACAGGTGAGATTGACGCGTGTGTACGGATGGATGTGTGTACGAGCGTACGGGTGAGATGCATCTGTTAACAGAGGCACATGCAAAATTGTGAGATTGACGTGTGTACGAGTGAGATGGAAGTGTGTATAGAAAGAACCCAGGACCCGTGTCCTCCAGCCTCACATGTAAAGTGTGGGAGCCAGGTCATGAGTTTAACACATTCATTTGTAATTTGTATCATTGTAACCCTTAGTTTGGCCAGAACCGTATGATTACACCGTGTACAGCCGCACATTTGAGAATCCCATGCGAAAGACACCTTGCATTCATGTGCGGTCGGAGCCAACCCTATGTGTCGATCGACAATACACAAAGCACTTGTATCATCAGACCTGCTTCCCTGAGATCATTTGGAGGTTTGAACTGGCCTGTGCAGCATTAGGCTCTTAAGTAGGGCTGGCCAGAGCCATGTAAATATGATATATTAAACGGTATATATACAGTTTTTTTGGCAGGGAGATCACCAAATATATGGTCGTACACTTTGTATAGAAACAATTCTGGCCAACCATACTCTTGAGCATATCAAAAGCTTTTTCTGTGCATACAAAGCATGCAAAGCATGGATTACAAGGTGTGCGCCTCTCTCACTTTCAAACGTTACAGATTACGCCACCAGTCAAAGAGTGCGACTGCTGGGCTGCGTACGTAAAGTACTGGTTAAAGTGTGAGAAGCGTTTGTTGTACTCTCTTACTTACCCAAGGCAGATAAAATTGAAACTTGGCACATTTGGTGAGAATCACTCCCCACATTGTTAAAGGCATTGGTGAAACAGGAAGCACAGGAAAATCCTCAATGTTGCCTTCCCGCCTACGATCTTTGCACTGCTTAATCCATACCACCTACGAAAAAAGTCAAGCCCCGCCCAATCATGTTGCTCCCTCCACATACTTAGCACATAAAGACATACCTGTCCCATGGGCTTGACTCAGGGCTTTGCTGCTGGCCAGCGCTGCTCGATGGCGCCTTGTATGTTGCTGTGGCCTGCTCATTGGTGTGTGCGTGTGTGTGTGCGTATGTGTGTGCATTGTGTGTGTGTGTGTGTGTGTGTGTGTGTGTGAGATACCTATGCCTGCGTGGCAACATGAGCGGGCATGAACTATGCAGGATGCGTACGTGCGTACGCGCAGTACGGATGAATGCAATTTCAGGACACACATGTGTTGGCAACATACACACATATGTAGACAACACATGTAGGCAGACACATGCATACAAACATATGTGCATTTAGAACACACACATATGCAGACAACGTACAAATGTAGAGCACATGTGCATAAATGATGCGTGAGATATGAGAGAGCTTTGGATGTGTCAAGTATGAAAACAACGAAGAGACATGCTCGGTCTGATGTCAATGATAAGTAGAGCAATTCAATTTATTAGTGCATACTGATAAATTGAATGCTGCTGAGTACTCGCAGAAGTACTCTAGTTCTTGGAGGCAAGTGCAACTGAACGTCAGTTAGTACTCTCTTGGCACAGCTTGCGCTGTGCTAACCATCCTTTATATGCTTGTGCCTTAGATAGTTGGCAGCTTAGTTTTAAGCCCTGCTCTCTTTGATTTCAGCAACTTGCTGCCCTTGGCCTGTTCCTTCCTGTTTTGTGTGGTTCCAGTGCGTCTGTTTCTCCTGCCTCTTTTTGTGTGGCAAACTCAGTTTTGGTTGGCAGGTATGGGTGTCAACGGCCCAGATGCTTTTCTTGTTTCTCTTCTAGGAGGGCTCTTTTAGCCAGTTAAGGGTCTCTCTTGGTTTTGGCACAAGTGTAAAAATCCCCCTCCAGCAGTTCGGTGGATACGAGCCGTAATAGAACCAATGCACTTTTCATGCCAATGGGGGAAAGGGGTCAAGAAGCGCAGGGAGTAGCAGGCAGCCAATGAAGAGCAGTGTGTGAGGAGGCTCATTGAATTGGATAATATTAAATACTTTACCTTTGTGCCTTCATACGACACGGTGCAGCCATACAAGCAAGCTCTTTAGCCTTAGAGCTCAAGGTAACCATGTCAGACACGTCCATATTTACTGACAAAAATGCGCACAGCACGCATGCACACTCGTACGCACGCACACCCATCCACCCATCCACTCACACATTTTAACACACACACCTTAGCCAGGCTGGTGCACGATGGGCAATAGAGGGGCTGCTTGCGCACGGCAGCAAGCTTACGCACAAGGCGCGTGTTGCGGCCATTCAGGCGGTTGACCTGCACAAGCGCAAAAACCACGTAACAGTATGACTCATATGAGCACAAGCGCGCAGCCACACACACACACACAACCAATTGTAACAATATGACTTGTAGGAGCAATGCAAAGCATAAATACGGTAGCAGCAGCATTTAAACGGTTGCAGCATTTGTACGGTTGCAGCACTTTTTTGGTAGCAGCATTTATACGGTTGCAGCGTTTATACGTTTGCAGCGTTTGTACGGTAGCAGCAGCATTTTTTTCGGGAGCAGCAGCATTTATACGGTTGCAGCATTTGTACGGTTGCAGCACTTTTTTGGTAGCAGCATTTATACGGTTGCAGCGTTTGTACGGTTGCAGCATTTATACGGTAGCAATAGCATTAATACAGTACCAGCCTTTGCACGATAGCAGCAGCGTTTGTACGGTTGCAGCATTTGTACGGTTGCAGCATTTATACAGTAGCAGCAGCATTTTTACGGTTTCAGCATTTATACGGTTGCAGCATTTGTACGGTTTCAGCGTTTATACGGTTGCAGCATTTACACGGTAGCAGCAGCTATTAGATGTGCCATTTTTGGTAGGAAAGCTGGTGATCTGCGGGAGCAGAGAGCAGACATACAGCTTGAGATTAGACATCTAAATTTGCAATTGATTTGTGCTAGTCATGGCTGGGGCTTGCAGTGACCAAGAGGCTGGTGAGAAAAAATCATGGGATGCGGAGCGAAAGCGATTTTACACGAATACAGGCAAGGATTAAAAGAGAGACTTCACATGAACACAAACAAGTAATAAAAGAGACTTCACACGATTACAAGCAAAGAATAAAAGAGACTTCACACGAATACAAGCAAGGAATAAAACATAGGTATTTCACACGAGTACAAGCAAGGATTAAAATAGCTTTTGTAGAAGTTGAGGGTGTTGCAACATGTGGATGGCTCAATTTTGCTGACGTGCGCGTGCAGGTCTCGTACCGCTTTTGCATTGATTACTTTTCATGTTAAAAAATCTGCATCAAAAATTTCAAATTTCATGTTGGAATTCTGCATCAAGATTTCACACTTCACAGCTACTGCCACAGGTTTCTCGTTCCATACGCTAGCCATTGAAACAAAAACGATTCCCAATAACTGCACCACCACACACCTGTTGATTCAAAGAGTTGATGGAGTCCAACCCCAAGGCCAGCACCATCTGCAGGGCAGGGAGAGCAGCCAAGGGAGAATAGACACGATGACAATAGCAATCGACAATGCGTGTTGATTCAAAGAGTTGATGAAGTCCAACCCCAAGGCCAGCACCATCTGCAGGGCAGGAGCAGCCAAAGGAGAAAAGACACAATGACAATAGCAATTGACAATGCAAGTTGATTCAAAGAGTTGATGAAGTCCAACCCCAAGGCCAGCACCGTCTGCAGGGCAGGAGCAGCCAAGGGAGAAAAGACACGATGACAATGGCAATGACGATTGACGATACAGGCATTGGATGCAGGCATTGACAAGTGGGTCAATGTAACGTTGCTAAAGGGTAATCAGACAGGTGCCACTTGTGTACTTTGTGCGAAACATATATCTATGTAACATGCATCACAGGTAAAACACATATAAAAGGGCAGTATACAATAAGACTTTCACAAAAATATCGTGATGAAGCCAGCTTGATTGTGCAAGCAACAAGCATAAGTAGGGTTGGCCAGAACCATATATATACTGTGTATCTACGGTATTTTTGGCAGGGAAATCCCCAAATATACGGTCATATACGGTGTATATATACGGTTCTGGCCAACCCTAAGCATAAGCACAATTGTTTCCCAAAAGTTAATCTTCCCAACAATCAAAGTACAGCTTGAATCACCAAAATTGCACAAGCATGACCACAACAGGCCCCACCTTCCCGTCATCTTGAGCTACACGCTTGCTGCCTGCCGCAGCATCTGTAAGCTGCTGTGCATGTGCAGCCTGCAGGCGCAGCTGCTTCTTCAGATCAGCAAGACGGGTGTTCCCCACCACCGCCTCGTATGGAGCACGCTGCAGGCACATGTGTGTATGGAGCACGCTGCAGTGTGTATGGAGCACGCTGCACTGTGTATGGAGCACGCTGCAGGCACATGAAGAATTGTATGCGGTAGCGTACGGGAACTTATCAGCACTATATATAGAATCGATAAAACGATTGAATTTCCAACATGATGATTTATTAAAAACGCAGAATGATCTCAAGACGCAATGTGCTAAACACGAGCAAGATCTTGTCGATTTACGGAACGAACTTAATCAACTACGATCCAGAACTTAGTCCATCACATATCCAGGAAAAGCACGTAAACAGGAATTACGTGTCATGCGTGTGTTCACAAATAGGGTTTAGGTTAGGGTTTAGGTGAAGTGTATGAAGCACGCTGCAGGCACATGAATTGGAGCATTCCTTTCCTGCTTTTCTTCTTACTGTTCTGTCTCAAAGAGAATTCAGTGGACCTTGGGACAGAAGGTATATTATACCTAGTATGATTCTGGCCAACCCTGTAAAAGCGGCACGTAGGGGCAGGTACTTGTTTTTTTTCGTCACGGCGTTACGCCTGTGCCTGTCTAGAGAAGAGCAGACTGCAGGTCAAACGAGAGTGGTGATGAATTGAAAGCACAGCACGCTCATACATTATTGTCATCACCACATATATATATGGTCATTTACGGTGCATATTCACGGTCCTGGCCATCCCAAGGAATACACAAGCGTGAAAAAGTAAATCTTGGTTTCACTTTTTGTGTGTGGTAGGCTGGAACCATACTAACACAACAAATAACATTGTGAACATGAAAGTTTCATGCAGCAGCTTCCAAGCTTCCTACACTAGGAGGGTGGGCCAGAACCATATACACACACCGTATATGTATATATGAATGTGTGTATGGTGATTTTCCAGCTAAAATACCGTATGTACACTGTACACGTACGTATAAAAATATGGTTCTGGCCCACCCTATACTAGACATACATAATTGGTGAAGGCCGACCCACATCTTTTTGCGTCACTTGTGAGGCCATTTTCTTAAAAACTGTTGCATGCCTCTTGATCACATCGCGTAACATGCCTCTTGATCGCATAGTGTGAAATGCCTCTTGATCACATAGTGTGACCTGTATCACGATCACACAGTGTGACATGCCTCTTAATTACACAGTGTGGCATGTCGCTTGATCACATAGCGTAGCATGCCTCTTGATCACACAGAGTGGCATGCCTCTTGATCGCATAGCGTAACATGCCTTTTGTTTACACAGTGTGCCTCTTGCCTCTTGTCACATAAGGGCTCAAAGTGGAGTAAATGGAGGTAAGCTTGAGTGTTGCTCTCAAAACGAGGTGATCCAAATGATATGACCTTTGCTCTTCAAGGGTGTGAGTCATGCAATCACGACCACCCCTGGTCAGCAATACTACACAGCAATCCCTGGCATTAACACATCAAATCTGGAATCCACGGTGAATACCCTACCAATAAGGCCTCAGGGGATCGATCAATTCTTCAGTGATTAGGCGTCTAACCGACCTTTTAAAAAGCCGGTACGGTGTTGAGCTGGTGCGCAGGCACGTGTGTCAATTTTACTGTATACCCAGCCGTATTACACACACCTGGCGGTAGAGTTTGTGCAGCTCCCGCAGCTCAGTGGCATGTCGTTGTGTGACTGCTGCGAGCTTTTTCTCCTCCCTCTGTCGCCACACCTGTGTGCAGCAGGAGTGACACACAGGTTATGGCAAATTGATGGTACTGTGATGGTACTGTGATGGTGAAGTGATGTTGATGTGATGGTGAAGTTATGGTAAGGTGATGGTGATGTGATGGTGAAGTGATGGTACTGTGATGGTGATGTGATGGTGATGTGATGGTGATGTGATGGTAATGTGATGGTAAAGTGATGGTGATGTGATGGTGATGTGATGGTGAAGTGATGGTACTGTGATGGTGATGTGATGGTACTATGGTGGTAATGTGGTGGTTGAGTGATGGTGAATTAATGGTGCTATGAAATTCAAGTGATGGCAAGCAATAAGCAAGACAGGACACAAACGGATTCCTTGTGCGATGGCCTGCTATAGAATAGCTGTACAAATAGGGAACACACAGCTTTTTCACTCAGCTTGCAAAACTAAGCAGGCGTGCACGCCTGGTGTAGGTTATACACACTCATCGTCGCTCACTTTAATCCCCAGTTCCTCTATTGCTTCCCCCTGTTAACATTGCTTCCCCCATACCACTGCTTTCCATTACCATTGCTCCCCCCTCTTACTCGCTTCCCCATTACCATTGCTTCCCCCACACCATTGCTTTATACCATTGCTTCCCCCATTACCGTTGCTT
>Ga0307968_1003690_pt1 | contig 12676 bp, 12 predicted proteins | sample OrgLakmetagen650_FD_201834 | JGI IMG/M metagenome (GOLD analysis project Ga0307968, IMG submission 201834) | Saline water microbial communities from Organic Lake, Antarctica - #650 | ecosystem: Environmental > Aquatic > Non-marine Saline and Alkaline > Saline | place: Antarctica: Organic Lake... | reverse complement strand
GGCCCCGGCCGGCCGGCCCGGGGCCCCCCCCCCCCCCCCGGGGGGGGGGGGGGCGAATGAGTTGGTGGATGTTGGGTGTGGCAATTTGCTGCTGCTGCTCAGTGGAGGAGGGAGCAAACTGCTGCTGTTGCCGTGTGTGTGACGTGATGTGGGAGGAAAGCATCCGTGAAAATGAATTTTTTTAATTTTTTGGCTTGTATGTGGAGGTAGCAATATCTTTGCGTGTGATGAGGCCCACAAGCTCTGATGCAAGACGTATGGGGGGCGGGTGAATGTTGTTATGCAACCATTGTATTTTGCCTTTTCAAAAGCACTTTAGAATGTCAAGACGTTCAGGGGTGAGCATGCATTTTTCGCGTAAGTTGTAGACGCAAGCTACTGTGGCGGTGTACACTTCAGGTTGTAGGGTCATCTGAAAGGAAGCGGTATTGTTCCCTTGGTGCTTCATGAGGTCAATGTCAGCAATCCAATACTCGCAGCGTCCAGTGGTTAAAAAAGATATGCTACGCAGGCAGTGAGAAACCACTCCCCACATTATTTAAGGAAAAGGCAGTAATTTTGTAAAGACAAAAGAATATTATGGGGAAAAAAAAGGTTACTTTTTAAATTGTTACCTGAGAAGGCCTGCATTCCTGAGCGTTGGAAGCTCGCCAAGCTGACTCTTTTGTAGAAGAAAGGGCCCCTTCTTGATCCTAGCACTTACCCCATGCTGGCGCTTGTGACACCATCCCTACTAGACAGGACCTCTGGCAGCACCTGCAGCGCACATGCATGCTGGCTGATGAATACATTTTGATGAATACATTTTGATGAATACATTTTGAAGGATGGAGAGAAGACTGCTCGAGTGTCCCTAACACAGGTGTGAAGCAGGACTGCCCTTTGTCCCCTTTGTTTTTGCCTTTGTATATTAATGACGTTGATGAGATTGCAGAGGGTGTTCAATGCGCTGTCACAGGCACAACTGGTTCCTCTGTGACGCCCATGTTGTATGCTGATGATTTGACTCTGATGGCTAACGATCCTGATGCAATGCAGACCATGCTCAATGCTCAATCGTCTATACTGGTATGCTCAGAGAAAGCACTTTATTGTCAATACTGCGAAGTCTGAGATGGTTCATTTCAATTCATTTGGTTCAAATGTGCTTGTGTTCAACGTTGGGAGAGTGCCGCTTGCGCACAAGATTCTTTTAAGTATTCGGGTATGATGTTTTACAGGCACGTGAGCATGACTATGTCCTCTAAGCACGCAGCTGGTCCTCTTAGGGGTTAGGGTTAGGGTTAGGGTTTAGGGCACCTGACTTTCAGAATTGTCAGTTTGTACGTGGGAACTCTCTGGTGATTAGGCCATATGTGTCTCTGTGGATGGCTTGGGAAGACGCATGTGCTGCCAGCAGGTATGTGCGTATGCTGGCCAGGTGTGGGGCATTGAGTTGAATAAAGAGGAGAGGTCTTCATGAGTGATTTGCAAGTGTGAAACATGTGGTGGAGGAGCTTTACGGTACTCAATGCCGAAGTGGCTCCTTTTCCTTATTTTATGTGGGGAGTGTTTCTCACTGCCTGCGTAGTTTTTCTTTTTCTTTTTCTATTTCTTTTCTTTTCTTGAAACATGAGTTATGAAGGGCACGCTGGGTGTTAAGCGTACCATCACGTATTGGGCTGTCTTGAGGGAGTTTGGACACGAGCCACTGCAGTTTTACTGGTTCAGGTCTGTTGTCAGGTTGTACTATAATGGTATGCTCAAGTCGAACAGTGAGACGTTAAGCAGGATGCTGAAAGCGGATCTGAGGATACATTCACGTGACCCCTCCTGCTTTACTTCTTTGGTCTTAGATGCTTTTCAAGGGTTGCGACATTGCGATTCATTAGTGCAAGCAGTACGGCAGGGTACTTCCATTTTTATTTAAGAGTTCAGGCACAGATTGCGGACAGTGTAGAGAGATTTTGAGGGATTGAACCCTCAGAACACAAATAGCAAGTTGGCAACTTGTCAATCTCTTTTTGCAAAGCCATGCTTGATTGTTATTGTGCTATGATTAATAAGTGCTTGTAGAACATAATCTGCCAGGAACACATCACAGACAGAACACAGCTAGTGTTTGAGTGCATGACTAATGTACATGGGTCGTAACCAGCTAATCAACCAGTTTTGCTATGCCAGAACACTTTCAAACTAGCACACTATCATCCTTTATTCCTTCATAAATCAAATACGCTTTTTGCAACAACTGCAAAACATCTCATCATTACAAGATTATTCTTTCTCGCTAATGCTTCTAGCCCTGGCCCTCAAGACTGCACATATCATTTGTCACTCCTATGATTCTTGCTACCTTCCAAAACCTTAGGCTTGACTTTCACCGTCCTTCCCTGATATGATTTCAACCATAGCTTTTTTATAATCAGCTTTCACCACTACGCTTCCTGCTCTTCGCCATAGCCTCTAAATTGGCCCGGAGAATCGAACGGGCTCGCCGACCGACACCGCCCCAATCCATTGCCCCACTCTTGGCCCCTGCATTCCTGGTACTGGATTGATTCCGTCCTCCTGCACGGTTCAAAAAAAGGCTTTCAGTCAAGAAGTATGGCTGCTCGCCTGATGCCTGCCTTCCAGTACTAGATCGATGCCGTCCTCCTGAAAGCCACTACATATGCAAGCTACCTGCAAGCTATCAGATCAATGCCGTCCTCCTGTAACCCTAAGCATGACAAGGGAGAAACAGGAAATTCAAGAGCAATTACTGCCTCTGTGTACGCCGCCCTCCCTCACAAAAAGAAATGGGAGTGTGAGAAACATCAGGATTTTACAAGCACCACCTGAAGTGGACGGTTGCCCGCATTTATATGCCGCTATACCGCCCTTCCTCATAAAATATCCGGCAAATATGAAAGCCATCAGGATTGCATGAGCACCACCTAGACTGGATGAGTGCCAGCATCTTTATGCCGCACTCCCTCACAAAAAGAACCGGGAGTGTGAGAGACATCAGGCTTGCATGAGCACCACCTAAAGTGGACGGTTGCCAGCATTTATATGCCGCTATACCCGCCCTTCCTCATAAAATACCCGTTGAATGTGAGAGCCATCAGGCTTGCATGAGCACCACCTAGCGTGGATGGGTGCCAGCATCTTTATGCCGCACTCCTTAATAAAAAAATCGGGGAATGTGAGAGGCATTAGGCTTGCATGAGCACCACCTAGCGTGGATGGGTGCCAGCATCTTTATGCCGCACTCCCTCATAAAAGAAACAGGAATGTGAGAGCCATCATGGCTTTCAAAAGCACCACCTAGAGTGAACGGTTGCCAGCATTTATATGCCGCTATACCGCCCTTCCTCATAAAAAACCCGGGAAATTTGAGAGCCATCAGGCTTGCCTGAGCACCACCTAGCGTGGATGGGTGCCAGCATCTTTATGCCGCACTCCCTCATAAAAGAAACGGGAATGTGAGAGCCATTAGGCTTGCACTAGCGCCACCTAACAAGTTCAATAAGAAAACACTGCGACAATTCCTAGTATGGTGTCAGGAAATAATTCAATTTTAAAATAACTGAGAAAGCACTAGCACCGCCTAACAAGTTCAACAAGAATAACAGTGCGACAGTTTCGACTATGGTGTCAGGAAATAATTTACTTTTGTAATAAATGAGGAAAAGAGCAGTGATCCTGGAATCGGAAGAGCCTAAATTCCGGTCGGACAATCAAATGATGACATAATGATACCATGTAATGATGATGCCATGTAATGATGACGTAGTGTATCATTACTAATGTCACACAAAAAAAACAGGCTCACCCCTTGCACCGAAATCCTCGTCATCCCTCTCATTGTCGCCACTGCTGTTGTATGCAGCAAGATCGTACTCCTCCTGTGTGTGTGGTGTGTGTGTGTGTGTGTTTGCGTGTGTGTGTGTGTGTTTGTGTGTGTGTGTGTGTTTGGTGTGTGTGTGTGTGTGTGTGTGTGTGTGTGTGACAGAGATAAAGGGAGCGTAAGTTTGCGTGCATGTGTTTGTATGTGTATGTTTGCGCGTGCTTCACTCAGCAGCCTGTTCTAGAGATCAGCCCTACAGACCCGCTCTCTCAGAACGAAGTGATGTTTCTTGTTTCTTGCACCAAATCAAACCAGAGGATCGCTTGAGGCCCCCCCACTCAATTTTCACCTTCTTGCGTGTGTGTGAGAGCTACATAAGTGGCATATTGCTGTGTAAGAACCAAGCTTACAGGCATTTCCCTACACAATACCAGGTCCTGATGCAGCTCACACACACACACACAAACACGCACGCACACACACACAAACACGCACGCACGCACACACACATGCACACACACACAAACACGCACGCAAACACACACAAACACACACACACGCACACACACACGCACACACACGCACACACACGCACACACACACACACACACACACACACACACACGCACACACACACGCACACACGCACACACACACACAAGTGGAAACCTGCATGGAACTTTATTCACCCTTTGATGGACCTCACGACGCACATGCAAGTGACTGGACTGGAGAAACTAAACATGGATGTGCCTAAACATCGACCACATGAGTCACTATCGCAGCTTCATCAACTGGAACGTTTATCTGCACATGTCTGTGCCGACCCACACATTCCTCAACCCCCCGATTTCTCACCTCATCTTCTACCTTCCCTGCTCCCCCCCGCGTGCGGTTTTGCGCTCGCTTGACACTTCCGCCCCCATCGCTGCTGTCAGCATCACCGTAAGAGTCCTGCAATTGTTCAGAAGCATGGAAAAATACCGGGAGAGTCTGCATTTGTTCAGAAGCATGAGGGAGCACCGTAAGAGTCCTACATTTGTTCAGAAGCATGAAAAAGCACCGTACGAGTTCTGCATTGTTTAGAGACACGAGAGAGAACTGTAAGGGTTCTGTTTTTGTCTAGAAGCATGAGAGAGCACCGTAACAGTCCTGCATTTGTTCAGAAGCATGAGAGAGCACCGTAAGAGTCCTGCATTTGTTCAGAAGCATGAGAGAGCACCATGAGATTCTGCAACTACTCAGAAGCATGAGAGAGCACCATAAGAGTCCTGCAGTTGTTCAGAAGCATGAGTGAGCACCATAACAGTCCTGTTTTTGTTCAAAAGCATGAGAGAGCACCATAAGAGTCCTGCATTTGTTTAGAAGCATGAAAGAGCACCATGAGATTCTGCAACTACTCAGAGCACCATAAGAGTCCCGCAGTTGTTCAGAAGCATGAGTGAGCACCGTAACAGTCCTGTTTTTGTTCAAAAGCATGAGAGAGCACCATAAGAGTCCTGCATTTGTTTAGAAGCATCGTAAGAGTTTTGCAACTATTCAGAAGCATCAAAGAGCACCGTAACAGTCCTGCAACTATTCAGAAGCATCAAAGAGCACAGTAAGAGTCCTGCATTTGTTCAGAAGCATGAGAGAGCACCATAAGATTCTGCAACTATTCAGAAGCATGAGGGAGCACCATAAGAGTCCCGCAGTTGTTCAGAAGCATGAAAGAGCACCGTAAGAGTTCTGCATTTGCTTAGAAGCATGAAAGAGCACCGTAACAGTCCTGCATTTGTTAAGAAGCATGAGTGAGCACCGTAAAAGTCCTGTTTGAGTTCAGAAGCATGAAAGAGCACCGTAAGAGTCCTACATCTGTTCAGAAGCATGAAAGGCACCGTAAGAGTTCTGCATTTGCTTAGAAGCATGAGTGAGCACCGTAACAGTCCTGTTTGTGTTCAGAAGTATGAGGGAAGCACCGTAAGAGTCCTGCATTTGTTCAGAAGTATGAGGGAAGCACCGTAAGAGTCCTACATCTGTTCAGAAGCATGAAAGAGCACCGTAAGAGTCCTGCATTTGTTTAGAAGCATGAAAGAGCACCGTTACAGTCCTGCAACTATTCAGAAGCATCAAAGAGCACTGTAAGAGTCCTGCATTTGTTCAGAAGCATGAGAGAGCACCATGAGATTCTGCAACTATTCAGAAGCATGAGGGAGCACCATAAGAGTCCCGCAGTTGTTCAGAAGCATGAAAGAGCACCGTAACAGTCCTGCATTTGTTAAGAAGCATGGAAAAATACCGGGAGAGTCTGCATTTGTTCAGAAGCATGAGGGAGCACCGTAAGAGTCCTACATCTATTCAGAAGCATGAAAGAGCACCGTGAGAGTCCTGCTTTTGTTCAGAAGCATGAGAGAGCACCGTAACAGTCCTGCATCTGTTTAGAGGCACGAAAATATTGCACCATCGCTCAAACTTTTGAAGGAAACATATCGCCGTCTGTCTGCACCATGAATTAAGTTGTTTATGTCTCGTGGCGTTGGGATTGCTTAAACCACAAGACATAAACAACTTAATTCATGGTGCAGACAGACGGCGATATGTTTCCTTTGATGGTTGCCGGCTAAATTGTATCCCTTTGTTGCATTGCAGGGGCTGCCTAAGGCGTATCTTGGTCACTTTTACCTGCCTTTGCAAAGGCAGTAAGCTACAAGCCTGCCTGATCAACCAATGAAGAGGAGCCATTTTAATACGAACTGTCGCAGCAGCATCGTTATCTGGCAAACGACGTGTGGCATTGCAATCTGGCAAACGCGGTCTAGCAAACGCAATCTGGAAAACGTGATCTGGAAAACGCGATCTGGCAAACGACGTGTGGTATTGCAATCTGGCAAACGCGATCTAGCAAGCGCAATCTGGCAAACGCAATCTGGCAAACACGATCTGACAAACGACGTGTGGTATTGCAATCTGGCAAACGCGATCTAGCAAACGCAATCTGGCAAACACGATCTAGCAAAATCTAGCAAACGCGATCTGGCAAACGACGTGTGGTATTGCAAACTGGCAAACGTGATCTAGCAAACGCAATCTGGCAAACGCGATCTGGCAAACGCGATCTGGCAAACAACGTGTGGTATTGAAAGTGTTTCTAAACGTTGTCGGTATCTAACATGCATTCCGCGAGCGTTACTAGCATTGAATGATTCCCCTGACAGCGTTTGAACGGTAGGGTTAACGGTAGTACAGTATCTGACATGCATTCAGACATGCATTACTAGCATTGATGTTTTCCCCTGACAGCGTTTCAAACGGTAGGGTCAACGGTAGTCAGAATCTGACATGCATTCAGACATGCATTACTAGCATTGAATGTTTCCCCTGAGAGCGTTTCAAAAGGTAGGGTCAACGGTAGTCAGTCAGTATCTGACATTGGTTAGATATGCATTACTATAGCATTAATTCTTTCCCCCTCTATGCGGTTGAAAAAATGTACGGTAGCTGTTACCAAAGTTGGCACCTTACGACGTAAGTGGTATTAAAGTGCCACCTCGTTTTTGATTGATGAGTGCAGCGGATTTCATTGTCTGTTGCCTGCGGTTTTGTTTTCTATTAGCAGTTGGCATGTAGAGGCCGTAAGATGTGAGTGTATGGTGTGTGTGCGTGCTTTTGCATGCAGTGTGTATGGTAAGCGTATAAAAATCAAAATTGTGTCTCCATGCACCTGTGTGTGTTTATATGTGTAGGTGTGTGTGTTTGTGTGTGCTCGTGCGTGCAATTGCTTGTGTCTTTATGTCTGCCTGCGTAAATTTTCTATTCTTTTCTTTCCTTTTCTTTTCTTGTGTGTTGAAAAGAAAAAGAAACAACTCACAAAACACTCCCTCAATTAAGGAAAAGGATACACATTGGCCCGAAGTGCCGTGAGTCTCCCCCACCAAAACACCCTTGTGTGTTGTTTCACTTCTGTCGTCTTCACCTCATAAGGGCAACCTTTTCTTTGATTTGTTTCTTTAGTCTCACCTCATCGGGATAGCTGTTGGCATAGAACGATTCGGCATTCGAATCTTCGCTGTCTGCTCCATCCCCATGGTGCTGGGTAGGCATGCGATCACGCTGCGATAGCATGCAAGGCAGATGCAGAGTGACATAGATGCGTAAGCGTAGACAGGCAGACGTATAGCGTGACATAGATGTGTAGGCATGCGATCACGCTGCGATAGCATGCAAGGCAAATGCAGAGTGACATAGATGCGTAAGCGTAGACAGGCAGACGTATAGCGTGACATAGATGTGTAGGCATGCGATCACGCTGCGATAGCACGCGAGGCAGACATAGAGTGACATAGATGCGTAAGCGTAGACAGGCAGACGTATAGCGTGACATAGATGCGTAAGCATGCCACCATGCTGCGATAGCATGCAAGGCAGACATAGAGTGACATAGATGCGTAAGCGTAGACAGGCAGACGTATAGCGTGACATAGATGCGTAAGCGTAGACAGGCAGACGTATAGCGTGACATAGATGCGTAGGCATGCCACCATGCTGCAAAAGCATGCAAGGCAGACGCAGAGTGATGCATGCATTTGAGTCAGCATGTAAAGCAGGGTGCTGGGTAAGCAAAAAAAGATCGCATGCAAGGCAGACGCAGAGTGATGCATGCATCTGAGTCAGCATGTGAAGCAGGGTGCTGGGTATGCATGCCATCACGTTGCGATAGCATGCAAGGCAGACGCAGCGTGATGCATGCATCTGAGTCAGCATGTGAAGCAGGGTGCTGGGTAAGCATGCCATCACGCTGCAATAGCACACGGACAGGCAGTGATTGAGCGGCGACAGCGATGTGCATACGAATTTGGCTAGCCCTTATGGTCACAGCAGCGCCGGAGTTTGCAGAGCACCAAAAAGATCCATCAGGAACGCAACCTTCCCTCATCCTCGTCAGAACCAAAAGCCATGTCGAGGACTACCCTGTGCTTGTTCACACTCAGCGCCTTGGTGACTTTTTTTTGTAAGCAATTTGGGGACATGACAATTTTTTTGTAAACAGTGCTCTTTTTTGTAAATAATTTATTTTTGTAAACAATAGGGGGAGCCCACACTTGCAGCACAGCGGCACCAAATTGTCTGTCCGTCTGTCTATCTATCTATATTTATATATATATGTCTGTCTGTCTGTCTGTCTGTCTGTCTGTCTGTCTGTCTGTCTGTCTGTCTGTCTGTCTGTCTGTCTGTCTGTCTGTCTGTCTGTCTGTCTGTCTGTCTGTCTGTCTTCTATCTATCTATCTATCTATCTATCTATCTATCTATCTATCTATCTATCTATCTATCTATCTATCTATCTATCTACCTATCTATCTATCTATCTATCTATCTATCTATCTATCTATCTATCTATCTATCTATCTATCTATCCATCCATTTTTTATTTCCTTTCTCTCTGCCTCCCTCCATTCCTTCCTTTAAACCTCTCGCCCTTCTTTCCTATCCTCCTCTCCTTTTTTACCTTCCTCAACTTTTCAGCCTCTCCCCCTTCTTTCCTATCTTCCTCTATCCTTCTTTCCTCATTGCTCACCTGCAGCACAGGGGCACCGGCTTTGCCCCCTTCTTTCCCAATAATAATATCATTATTTATATAATTAATTAGATCAATATTCTTCCTCTATCCTTTTTTCCTCATTGCTCACCTGCAGCACAGGGGCACCGGCCTTGCCCCCTTCTTTCCCAATAATAATATCATTATTTATATAATTAATTAGATCAATATTCTTCCTCTATCCTTTTTTCCGCATTGCTCACCCGCAGCACAGGGGCACCGGCCTTGCTCCCTTTTTTCCCAATAATGATAATATTATTTATATAATTAATTAATCAATATTCTTCCTCTATCCTTCTTTCCCCATTGCTCACCTGCAGCACAGGGGTACCGGCCTTGCCCCCTTCTTTCCCAATAATGATATTATTATTTATATAATTAATTAGATATATATTCTTCCTCTATCCTTTTTTCCGCATTGCTCACCTGCAGCACAGGGGCACCGGCCTTGCCCTCTTCCAACCCCATGTCCAGCTCATAGAAATCACCCCCCTCCCCATCCTCTTCATCACTGCTGCTCCAATCCTGGACCTGCACGCACGCACACACGCACAGAACAAATAAAAGTACGAATCAAACCTGCTCAGAAAATACTGATGAGGGTGACCAACCCACAGTACACAAGTGAATTGGCACTCTGTAAACGAGCACACAGGACGCTTGCCCTTTTCTGCTACCGTCGCTCCAACCCTTGAACGTACAGACAACTCTGCACGTACAGAGCGAATTAATGCACTACCAAATGTGTACGGCAAGCACGTAGTCCCGACGTTGCTGAATAACTTTGCATGGTTGAAGTTCTCCAGCATGCTCGCCCACGCTTTACTCAGTTTTAGATCCCCAGCTGCTCGCCCACGCTCCACATAAGTTGTAGATCTCCAGCATGCCTCGCACAAGCACTGATCCTTACCCTCCCCTTCCTCACGGCTGCCCTGATCCTGAACTTTTTACATTATTAAACAGGCTTCGTGCGACAGGCTTTCACTAGGCTCTGTGCAACAGGCTCCGTGCGACAGGCTTACATTAGGCTCCGTGCAATAAACAGGCTTACGTTAAGCTCCGTGCAATAAACATGCCCCGTGTAATAAACAGGCTCCGTGCAATAAACAGGCTCTGTGCAATAAACAGGCTTTGTGAAATAAAGAGGCTCCGTGCAATAAACAGGTTCTGTGCAATAAACAGGCTCTGTGCAATAAACAGGCTTTGTGCAATAAACAGGCTCCGTGCAATAAACAGGCTTTGTGTAATAAACAGGCTTTGTGCAATAAACAGGCCCCGTGCAATAAACAGGCTTTGTGTAATAAAGAGGCTCCGTGCAATAAACAGGCTCCGTGCAATAAACAGGCCCCGTGCAATAAAGAGGCCTCGTGTAATAAACAGGCTTTGTGTAATAAACAGGATCCGTGCAATAAACAGGCCCCGTGTAATAAAGAGGCTCCGTGCAATAAACAGGCTCCGTGCAATAAACAGGCTCCTGCAACCTTTTACATTTATAAAATACGTGCAAGCTCCAAGAAATTATAAAATACGAGCACGCTTGAAAAATAAATAAAATACGAGCACGCTCCACAACAGGCTTCGTGCAACTTTTAACATTAATAGAATACGCCGACAGTGAGCCACCACACCCCACATTATCAGTGAGCCACCACACCCATATTAATCAGTGAGCCACCACACCCCACATAATCAGTGAGCCACCAAACCCCACATAATCAGTGAGCTACCACACCCCATATTAATCAGTGAGCCACCACACCCCACAGTAATCAGTGAGCCACCACACCCCACGTTAATCAAGGAGAAGGAGCCATTAATACTTAGGGTTGGCCAGAACCGTATATCTGCACCGTATATGACCGTATGTATGGTGATTTCCCTGCTAGAAATACCGTATGTACACCGTATGTACACCGTATATACCTATACATGTATGGTTCTGGCCAACCCTACTTATACTGAATGCTGCTGTGAATCATTGTGAGACATTTGCGAGGGGCGATTGAACACACGCGTATGCAGACGCTATAATTGTATGGTTCTGGCCAACCCTATTTATACTGACTGCTGCTGTGAATCATTGTGAGACATTTGCGAGGGGCGATTGGACACTCGCATATGCAGACGCCGACAACCTAAACCATGCAGCAGCATATTTGTTCAAACTGTATGGGGTGACTAGCGTTCTAAATGTGATGTAGGATTATTTTATGTGGGTTTGCTGTAATTGAGGTGCACCAACAATGACCCATTGGCAAATGCCTCACATTTACAATGGCATCCAAAGCACATCCGCCTCACACACATTTACAATGGGCACGCACAGCTTCCAAAGCACATCCGTCTCACATTTACAATGGCATCCAAAGGCCATCCACCATTTACAATGGCCTCCAAAGCACATCCGCCTCACATTTGCAATGGGCACGCACAGCTTCCAAAGCACATCCGTCTCACATTTACAACGGCCTCCAAAGCACATGCGCCTCACATTTACAACGGCCTCCAAAGCACATCCGCCTCACATTTACAATGGGCACACACAGCTTCCAAAGCACATCCGTCTCACATTTACAATGGCCTACAAAGGCCATACATTTACAATGGCCTCCAAAGCACATCCGCCTCACATTTACAATGGGCACCCACAGCTTCCAAAGCACATCCCTCTCACATTTACAATGGCCTCCACAGGCCATCCACCATTTACAATGGCTTCCAAAGCACATCCGCCTAACACCAACCCCTCGCAGCTCAACAGACTCACAATTTGCAACAACCGTGAACAAACACATTACTTCTAGGGTTGACCAGATCTGTATATATGCACCGTATATGACTGTATATTAGGCGATCGCCCTGCCAGAAATACCGTAAATACATAGGTTTGGCCAGAGCCACACATATATATGGTGTGTGTACGGTATATTTGGCAAGGAAACCACCAAATATACAATCATATACGGTGCATATATATACGGTTCTGGTCAACCCCATATATATCCACCGTACTTGTACGGTTCTGGCCAACCCTAATTATTTCCGTTCAAAGTGCCCCACCTGAATAACAGGCACGTGCGGCCTCCACGTCGATCGTCGCCCCCCTCTTCCCCCTTCCTCCACCTCCATCCGCACCCACGCATGCTCCCCTTCCCCCTCCACCTCCACCTCCTCCCCTCCCCCCCCCACCTCTCTTCCAGCCTCCTCCCCCTCTCCCTCGGACTCCATTGGCAAGTACACGTCATACACAAACTCCATATCATCTGAGCCGCCACCCACCTCCTCGCTCC
>Ga0307968_1003689_pt1 | contig 12677 bp, 19 predicted proteins | sample OrgLakmetagen650_FD_201834 | JGI IMG/M metagenome (GOLD analysis project Ga0307968, IMG submission 201834) | Saline water microbial communities from Organic Lake, Antarctica - #650 | ecosystem: Environmental > Aquatic > Non-marine Saline and Alkaline > Saline | place: Antarctica: Organic Lake... | reverse complement strand
CTTTCAGCAACACCCTGCGCCTGCGTCGACCCACCCTAGGGGAAGACTGCGTGGATGCTCTCATAACACACATAAACACTCACAAACACACACACACATACACAAATTCACACACACACACACACATACACAAATTCACACACACACACACACACACACACACACATACACACACACACACAATGCACACAGGCCATCGCTTTCAGCAACACCCTGCGCCTGCGTCGACCCACCCTAGGGGAAGACTGCGTGGATGCTCTCATAACACACATAAACACTCACAAGCACACACACACACATACACAAATTCACACACACACACACATATACACACACATGAACACACACACAATGCACACAGGCCATTGCTTTCAGCAACACCCTGCGCCTGCGTCGACCCACCCTAGGGGAAGACTGCATGGATGCTCTCATTAACACACAGAAACACACACACACACTTTCACACACACACACACACACACATGAACACACACACACAATGCACACAGGCCATCGCTTTCAGCAACACCCTGCGCCTGCGTCGACCCACCCTAGGGGAAGACTGCGTGGATGCCCCAAGGGGCAACGCAGACTACAGGCTCATCGCTACCGTCAGTCACCACGGCAAGCACGCTGCTGGGGGGCACTACACAGCGGATGTGCAGCAGGCCGAGGGCTGCTGGTGCGTGTGGTTTGCTGTTCTCCTCTTTTGTGTGTGTGCGTGTGTGGACGTGTGTGTGCGTGTGTGTGCGTGTGCGCTTTTTATTGCGTGTGGGGTGTGTGTGCGTGTGTGGGGTGTGGGGTAGAGTATGTGGATGTGGGCGTGGGTGTGGGTATCCGCCACCACGGCAAGCGCGCTGCAGGGGGGCATTACACAGCAAATATGCAGCAGGCCGAGGGCTGCTGGTGCGTGTGGTTTGCTGTACTCCTCTTTTGTGTGTGTGTGTGTGTGTGTGTGCGTGTGTGCGTGTGCACTTTTTATGCGTGTAGGGTGTGTGTCGTGTGGGGTGTGGGGTAGAGTATGTGGATGTGGGTGTGGGTATCCGCCACCATGGCAAGCACGCTGCAGGGGGCACTACACAGCAAATATGCAGCAGGCTGAGGGCTGCTGGTGCGTGTGGTTTGCTGTACTCCTCTTTTGTGTGTGTGTGTGTGCGTGTGTGTGTTGGTTTGCTGTCCTCTATTTTGCGTGCATGTTGGGTGTGTAAAAGCAAGCTGGCTCCTTACTTGAGGGTGTGTGCTACGTAACATGAGCAAAGCAAAGTGGGTGCCATACAAGTAGGGTTGGATAGAACCGTAAATGTATATTCACTGTATATGACCATATATTTGGTGATCTCCCTGCCAAAGATACCATATATAATATGTACACTGAATATATATATGGTTCGACCCTATACTCATGGAAGAGATGTGTATGTTCCGTCAAATTTGGTGAACGGTATTATGTACAGTCAGGTTTTGTGAATGGTAAATTTGCAAGTGTAAGATGTAATGGGTGTGTGTGTGTGTGTATGGGTGTGTTGGTCGTTTCCTCGCGAAAGTCACCCCAGGATGTCTTTAACCTCACCCATGTTGGGGCTCTCAAAGGAGCAGGTGTGTGTGTGTGTGTGTGTGTGTGTGTGTGTGTGCTCGTGTGTGTGTGTGCTCGTGTGTGTGTGTGCTCGTGTGTGTGTGTGTGTCCCTTTTACACGGTCAACCCCGGACACACGGGGAGGGATGTACGAGCGCTTGCGCATGACAAACAGTGCCAATAAGGGATCTACCCAATTCAAACCCCCTTCTACCTCATCATATGAATGCAAGACACTTGATTATGTATCTAAACCATTGATTATGTATCTAAACCATTGATCATGTATCTAAACCTGGTTGAATATTGGTGCAAAATTGTGTAGCGTGCACACATGCAAACAATTTTGGCTGGAGCTTTTTCGGCCCCATTTCACACCCTTACTTTTACACCAGAGTTGCGGACCAAATCATCAAGGGTATTAAGCCGTAACTCCCCATCCACTCTACCATTTTTGGGACCTGAAAGTTGCGTTGGATAGCTATATATTAATGGCACTGTTTGGCCGGAGAAGGGGGGGGGGTGCATGGGGACGACCGGGTGCTACTTACACAAGGAGAACCGGCTATTGTTATGTATAATGTATATGTAGGGTTGGCCAGGCCCGTAAATATACGCCATGTATTAATGAAATCCCTGCCAAATGTTCCGTATATCCATCGTACATATATACGGTTCTGGCCAACACCAAATGCATGGTGATTTGATTGAAGGGATTTCAATGCACGGCCATTTAGGGTGAATGGTAATATGCATGTGCGCGGTGTGTAGTGGGTGCCACGCAAGGGTTGATTGGGACGCTGGATTTTTATCAGTGTTGTGCACATACAGCGTCATTCAAAAATGGCACCGTAAATAACAATCGTAAGTAACGGCGTTACCGTCACTTAACTCTGACGATTGACGGCGTAATTTACTATTTTCACCGTCAATTTGACATAAATTACGCCGTCAGCGTCATTTACCATTGACGCCGTCAAGCGTCAGGTGCACAACACTGATTTTTACATGTACGCGGGATCTCTAATAAACCATCACATATGGTAAATGTTCATGTGTCTGTGGCCCCCTTGGGTGGCTGTTGCGTAGGTCTATCACTGATGGGTTCTGTGATGCACAGTTCTATCACTGCGTAGGTCTATCACTGATGGTATCTGTGATACACGGGTCTATCACTGATGGTATCTAGGTCTATCACTGATGGTCTATCACTGATGGTATCTAGGTCTATCACTGATGGTATCTGTGATGCACAGCTCTATCACTGCGTAGGTCTATCACTGATGGTATCTAGGTCTATCACTGATGCTATCACTGCGTACGTCTATCACTGATGGTATCTACGTCTATCACTGATGCTATCACTGATGCTATCACTGCGTAGGTCTATCACTGATGCTATCACTGATGCTATCACTGCGTAGGTCTATCACTGATGGTGTCTGTGATGATGGTATGATGGTGTACCTAGGTCTATCACTGATGGTATCACTGATGGTATCTGTGATGCACAAGTGCCATTGCTCATGCATGCTAGCACACCACGCACACTTACACACAAACACACACACATGCACACACTCACGTACATACAAGCACACTCACACACACTCACACTCAAACTCTCACACACACACACACACACACACACACTCACACTCAAACTCACACACGCACACACACACACTCACACTCAAACTCACACACACACGTACACACATACATGTGCAGGCTACGCTTCAATGACGCGGCAGTGGACGTGGTGTCCCCAGAGGCAGTTCTGAGTGAGCGCCAAAACATGGCCTACATCCTCATGTACCAACGGGTGGCCTCCTAACATATGTGTGCTGGCATGTACCAACAAGTGGCCTCCTGACATATGTGTGCTGGCATAAGTGCTCGCTCTCATGTACCAATGGGTGGCCCCCTAACATATGTGTGCTGGCATGTACCAATGGGTGGCCCCCTAACATATGTGTGCTCTCATGTACCAATGGGTGGCCCCCTAACATATGTGTGCTGGCATGCGCCAATGGGTGGCCTTCTAACATATGTGTGCTGGCATGCGCCAATGGGTGGCCTTCTGACATATGTGTGCTGGCATGCGCCAATGGGTGGCCTTCTGACATATGTGTGCTGGCATGCGCCAATGGGTGGCCTTCTGACATATGTGTGCTCGCATGCGCCAACAAGTGGTCTCCTGACATATGTGTGCTGGCATAAGTGTGCTGGCATGTACCAATGGGTGGCCCCCTAACATATGTGTGCTCTCATGTACCAATGGGTGGCCCCCTAACATATGTGTGCTGGCATGTACCAATGGGTGGCCCCCTGACATATGTGTGCTGGCATGCGCCAATGGGTGGTCTCCTGACATATGTGTGCTGGCATGTACTAACGGGTGGCCTCCTGACTTATGTGTGCTGGCATGTACCAATGGGTGGCCTCCTGACATATGTGTGCTGGCATGTACCAATGGGTGGCCCCCTGACATATGTGTGCTGGCATAAGTGCTCGGTCTCATGTACCAATGGGTGGCCTCCTGACAAATGTGTGCTGGCATGTACCAATGGGTGGCCTCCTAACATATGTGTGCTCTCATGCGTCAACGAGTGGCCTTCTGACATATGTGCTGCAAAAGGAGGAGTGCGGCCTTTGTGATGAGAATGGAGGAGTGCGGCCTTTGTGATGAGAATGGAGGAGTGCGGCCTTTGTGATGATAATGGAGGAGTGCGGCTTTTGTGATGAGAATGGAGGAATGTGCCTCCTCTGTCGTGAGAGAGGGGCAATGTGCCTCTGTCATGTGAAAATGAATGGAGTGTGCCCTGTCATGAAAAAGGAACAGTGCGGCCCCTGTTGTACAAAAGCAGGAGTGCAACCCCCAGTATGTGCACATGTGTGTGCCTTGCCCTTGAGGAAAAACAAGGAGAGCGCTCCCAGCGTGCACCTAGGCAAGCATGTGTGTGTGTCTGTGTGTGTGAGAGTGTGTGTGTGTGCGTGCCGTTTTCAGCAAGAGGGCGGCCTACATACTACAGAGCACATTAGTGCGCATGTGTGTGAACGCATGCATGTGTATGTGTGTGTGCCGATGTGGGAAAAGGAGGAGAGGAGTGTGTGTGAGCATGTCGCGCAACAGGGGGGTGCATATGGCATGTAGAAGGAACCCTGCATGCGTGTGCTCCTACCGAGCAGCCGCAATTGTGTGCGCTTGAAGAACAATCTGCCTGACTTACCCTATAAGCATCTGACTTACTCAGCGCACAACTGCTACCAATACACTTCGCTGCTAAAATCAACCAGCAGCCCTCCTTCCTCCCCCTACACACTTGGCCACCAGAATTAGCCGGCAGTGACTAATGGCAGGCATGCTTACATTGGCTAGGGGGCACGTGCCTTGAGGCTCTACTAGTTGTGCCATGTGTGCAAAACTATTTGCTTGTGCATAGGAACATGAACACACAAGATATATAGTATTCAAGAGCCTTTGCTGAGCCACCGTTAACTGGTGGCAAGCTTTCTTTGTCGCATCTGGAGAACAACCGATGTGCTTGGATTTGTGTTAATTTAATCTAAATGAGTGGGCGGATAGTTCTTCTTCTTTTTGGCTTGCCACTGACAGTTGATCTGCTTGACTGTAAAAGGAGAGAAAACCCGAAACGCAAGTGGCGGCGACATCGCACAACGCACAACCATTGATTAATGAAACTGTTGGAGATGTTGCGGACGTGCAAGAAAGTGCTCAAGTCACTTGTTGGGTTCAAACTTGCTATCCCTAAGAGCCTGCATTACGAATTTACAAGGTATACAAGAAAATGGCCTTCAGTCAAGAGGTATGACTGCTCGCCTATTTATAAAGATAAATAAGTTCACGAACGAAAAGGTGGAGTTTGTTGTTTTTCTGGTGTAAAATAGTATCCTGGGATGCTGTATGTGCAGACACATCCCCTGTCTGTGTAAGTAAGAACCTGTATTTCCTGCAGAGAGAAATCATCTGAGGGTGTGTAGAAGAGAACATGTTTTTCATCCTGGACATTGTCATCAGCCTCACATAAAACACAAGTAGGGGAAGAGGTAGAATTCCAAGTTGTGGTTTCAATGCGAAGGGCGTGGACGCGAAGCCTGAAACGAGCTACAATGCGGATAACATCTCGAGGAAGGTCAAAAAGCATGTACCTGGGAAGCCTATAGGGAGGATGGGTAAACATAGTTCTTTGTGCAGGCAGTGCGCACCACTGGTGATGAGTAAGCGTTTTGCTGTTGCGCTCTCTAGGGTGGGCTATCAGAGAAAGGTGCCCAAAACTCTAGATGTCTGTCCCTGAGGTCCACGACAAACCGACTGAAATCAATAGGCTCACAGTTCAACAGTTTAACAACTTTTGTCTTAACATGTAGGATTGTGTCAAGCCTTCCATGGCTGAAAGAATGTGGGAGGACCAGCACTCACGAGTCTTGGGGCACATTGCATGTCGGCTTGCAAAACCTTCCTCTTTGAGGAACTGTTGCATTGGGTAAGGGAATTGCACAGACGCATTGCAGCGCAAAACCAGTTAAATAGCAGAGGCTCCAGGTCACACTCTCGCACGACGCACCATGAGGGAGTGGTGTCTCTGACTCCGAGAACTCTGGGGGTTATCCATCTCTCTACCTTGTCGTAAGAAGGGAGTAGCCCATATCTGACTCGCATACATGCTAGCAGGAATTGCGTTAATTGCGTTGTCGGAGCCAGATATGAGCGTGTAATCTGTTAGCAAGTCCATGACTCCCTAAGATCCTGCATTGCGAATTTACAATGAAGCACACTTAGCGCTCAGAAAAAGGAAGAAGAAACATGGTTGTTTCAAAGTTGTTGGTAGCAAAGTTTGAGAGCAATTTGTTCTGATTGAGTTTAATTTTGAGAAGACACTAGGCCTGATCCCCACCTTCAAAAAGCAAAAGCACAGCACAGCATGCTTATTGCCAACCTGCTAAATAGACAAGGATATAGGGAAGTCAAGCTCCACGTGATCCTCGTTGGAGTTATGGGGACTATTTACAAAGACTATACAAATAAACCTCTGGCAGACCATAAGATAAAAAACCTGACACACAAATTGAATGAACATTCCATCAGACATGCATATGCACTCATAAAAACAAGGTACGCACTGCAATATAACACAAGCAACGGTGCTACGGCACACAACCCCCCTGACCCACATTAATGTCTTTAATTGTTTGCGCGGTGGGGGGTTGCCTGATGCGGGCACCTAAGTAACCCCCTCCCTTAATCATGCTGGCTGTATTATCACTACCAACAGAGTCTTTTCTTTTCTTTTCTTTCTAGCAATTTTTGTTCCAGGTGCGTGTCTAATTGTAGTCAGTTTGTGCGCATAATGCACAGAGCGAGCATAAAATTCAAGGGCAGTCTTGTGGGCCTTCTGTGAATCGAGGCCGAGCTCTTCTAGATGATGCAAAGTGTTAAGAGGTATAGATTGATCCTCCCACACCAAGAAGGATGGTGTGAAGCTTTCAAGCGCTTGCATAAACTCTCGTGCTGTTTGTTAGAGGCCTACAGCTGGTGTCCAGGCCTAGTGTCTTCACAATACTTCACTTCTATGAGGTGTATCTCCTTCTTATTAGCGTTAAGCTCGTGAGCTCTGCGCACTTGTCCATGACAGCTAGCATGCTGCACCTGTTGCAAGTGGGGAGAGGAAGGTGGTTTAGTAGGAAGATAGTAACCCAAGTAGCTAGCATCAGGGTGACTGGAAGTAAGCCTTTCTCTGACAGATAAAACGAGCATCAAAAAGCCAAATGGGTAAAGTCCTATTACTAGCATGCTCGGGAATTTGAAGGTTTTGTTGGGCAAAACGGTCAGTGCTGCCAGCATCCATATGAACATATGAACTACACCACGAAACAATAGGACCTGCCAAAGAGCCTTTGCTGATGGCTTTCATGATGAGTCTGCGGGCAACATTATGGCGTTCAGTGATCATGCCAGAGATGATATTGTGTTGACACCCTGAGAGAATCATATGAAGAGCACTGTATGATTGTTGACAAAGTGAACACTGAAGGCTAGTGGACTTTGGGAAGCGGATAGCGTGTTACTGGTTGAAAAGGATGCCTGTGCGGTAGTGAAAGAGATTGCGTTTCATTTGGAGATAGAGATTGGACATGTTCCAAATTGCGTTGCTAATGCCTTCATGTACATGTGGAAGTAGGTTCTGGTAGTAAAATTAGTACCCTGTTTTTGAGTTGGCATAACCCAGTCTATGGTTATGTGCATGTGGGATTTTAATGCAGCTTGAAAATTTGGAAGGTAAGCCAATCTGTTGCTGTGCTGAGGAGCTTCAGTGCTAGATCTCTTCTGATTAACTTCTTCTAGGGCTAGTCAGGTTGTATCAAAGAAGAGACTGCAACCAGGGCCTGCGGTGCGGATTGTTGTTTCAGCTGGGGGACTATCATTGCTGTGGCAAGCTTGGTATTTGGCAAGGGCGTCTGCACATTCATTTCCTGCAATTCCAGCATGATATTTGACCTTATAAAAGAAGGTGTGGGATTGAGAGCTACGGATGATATTAGAGGAAATTTTGAGAATGGTCTCCTTGGAAATGGTGACCGTGCTCCTCTGGGTACAACACTTGTTTCCTAAATTGGTGGAGTGAGGTAAGACTGTCTGTTGAAACAAAATAATGATCATGTGTATGTGAAGTAGCTACAGCTGCCAGCTCCGCTCTCCCTATGGTGTTGGTTATTAAACCAGCACCATTAAGTTCAGCCAAGCTAGAGTTGCCCGTACTGGGGTGGTAGACATCTGCCCCAATAACTTGTTTGCCTTCTTGGATATGGCAGCGACCATCTGTATAGGTCCAGGATTTCCAGCTAGCAACCTTGAGCGTGAGACCCGGTTTGGACTAATGGGAAAAGGAGGTTGCTTCTTCATCCAAAGCAGATCTGTGGGAGCATTTTCTGCTGTCCTTACTAATGCAGTCGAATTTTTGTCAAAACGTGGATCTGGAAAGGCAGAGAATGATTTGTGGGGGGTGGTTTTTTGCTGCCTGCCTAGTACTTCTTCTTCTCTTTCTCAATCAATATATCTAGACAAGACTGCATATCCACGACCTTTGCTTTGAGGCCGCAACATGGAACCCCAGTTTCTCCCCCACGTTCTAGAGGGGCGCCTTTTTCGTTAGGGGGAGTTGTGTTCGAGCCTGTTCTGAAGCACCAGTCATGCTATGACTTGGTTTGCTCTTATTCTGGCTGGCTCCTACTAGGAGCTTCTCTTGCCTTCGTGTCTGGTTGCTCTTTTGGTAGTGTATATATCCTGGCCTCAGTTTTTCCGCCCTCTGTTTTGCTCTGCCACTCTAGTCTTCCTCCCGCAACTTCCTATGGTTTCTTTGATCCAACTCTTTCCGCCTGAACCTTTTCCCCTTAAAAGCCTCCCCCCTTGCCTCCTTTTTCCCGTCCAACCGGCCTCTCTTGCTGTCCTTTTTCTCTCGAAATTTTTAATTTCCTCACGTAATAGGGAGTTTGCTGTAATACCCTCAAAATCAAAATAATACCTGTGATTTGTGTGAGGCTGATGATGATGTCCAGGATGAACAGCATGCTATTTTCCACTTCACACACCCCCATACAGTGTCTCTTCGCATGAGATATGAGTCCTTATTCTCAGAGGCAAGAGCACAGAATGTTTCTACTTTATTGCACCAGAGCAACAACAAACTGTATTGTTTTCAACAAGAGCTGTCGCACGCTTTGACTGAAGGCCTTTCCTTGTATACCTGTAAACCCATCAAGATAAGGGTCTCATGCATTACAAATTGATATGGATGGCAGGCAAATATAATCAGAAACCAAACACGGCAATCCAATTGCCGGGAATCCCTCCTCCCCAATGAACCTCCCGAAATACTCACATATTTGTCAATTGGTTATCAAATCATAAAAAATTCACAAAAAAGTAGCTTATCAACACGACCAGGTCAATGTAAGTAGACTAAGAAATCCTAGGCTGTCAGCCAGCTACCTGATCATCACACGATTCAAAGCTGCCCCTCAGGAGAATTACGTGTCATCTAACAGAATTTATTCAAGGGTCACCGATGGCCCTGCCAAGCCTTCGCTCATCTTGACCCACTGCTCACGAGCAATATCTGTGCACAGGCGCAAGGGCTCAGAATAGGCATGGTCAAGAGTTAAGCTGAAAAACCTTCCAGAACTCCGGGCAAAGCTCAAGGAGGCAAGCACATCTTTGGGAAAGCGCACACTTTGCTGCAATGGCAGATTGATTGAGTGCAGCAACTCCATGTGTGTCACTGCATCTAATAAACCATTCTCGTAGTCGGAATATGCACATTTATGAAAATGTACACTCTTAACCCTCAGAAACAGAGTAGCGAGAGCATGCATGGATCCTGGAGTTATTTTCCAATGGCCCAAAAAAAGGAGACCGAACTTGCTTAAAAAAGTGGAAAAAGGTGTGCAGGCAAGAGCTTGCAAAATAGGCAAGGCGTCATTTGAACTTCCTAAGAAGCTCAACGAGTCTCCACCTGAATGTAAGGGAAAAGCTGCAAGTTTCGAGACATTCCTCCTGAAAAGGTCCATGTCACTCTCGCCTGATATGTTCAGCCAGAAAAATGTCAATGAGCGAAGTGCTGGCAGGCCAGAGAGAGACAAGAAGGAGCTCGATGAGGGGAACAACATATTAATGTGAAGGCTTTGTAATGAGCTGGAGGCAATCTGCTCTCCAGGCGGCAGTTTTTAAGTATCAAGGCTCAACTCACGCAAGGAGGGGATGCTCTGCAAAACATGACCAAGGCCGACTGGCGTACAGCGCTCTAAACTCAGGCTTTCCAGCAGCTTTAACTTAGACAAACAGGAGACTGGCAGGTTGCCCGCCCATTTCAGAGAAACCGAGAGCTCCTTCAAGCTCCTCACCTCTCCTAAGCATGCCAGTGCCTCTGCAACACTTGCACCTTGGAAGCTGCAATGGTGCAGGGACAACGAACTCAGCTGCACTTGTGGCGCGCTGATGCACATAAATTTGCTGTAGATTGTGCAGCTGTCAAACACTATCACCCCCCCTGAAGCATCGCGCAGTTTTGGGAAGAGCAGTGGTAGGGCAGTTGCACATGAATTGTTGATATAAGAGTCCTGCAATCACAGAAGTGAGGAAGTAATGTTATCTAGCAAGTATGGCGCAAACGGATGTCTCTTTATAGTAGCTACGCTTCCTGTTGGAGCTATATTATTCCGGTGTATCCCAGTATCAAGCATAAAGAGGTTTTTTTTAAGAGGGGAAACCAGGGGGGTAATGACGAGATAAAATGTACGGAAACACATTCTTTAATGTGACCTGTACACACACACAGTTTTTGCAATCACAGACATGAGCAAAATTGGAGAGCAACAAACAAAGCCATGGCGTAACAAACAACATCCATGGAAGTGTGCTTTGCTTCCCATTTGACCTTTTTACTTGTTCCAGCCAAGCGTGAGAAGTATAAGGAGGAACTTATGATTTATGAGAGATCTTCAGGCAATTTATGACGTGACATAACACATCAAGGCTTGGTCAAAATTCTTTATAAAATCAATTTACACATAAGAACACAAACATTGTGCTACCTTGCTATGCATGCTTTGTCCATACGTAGTGTGCGCACACACACGTGCATATGCATACACACATGCACTCACCCACACCCACACCCACACCCACATAGACACATGCACATGCATACAAACACATGCGCACACACACAGATGTACATACGCACGCATGCACACACAGGCACACATACACACACGTACATACACACGCATGCACACTCAAGCACACACACACCACACGATAGCACACACACGCATACACACCTTGAAATGAAGGTCAGTAACCGTGCTAAGGCATGCACGTGCCGCTCCAGAGCAGAGCAGTGTCTCCATCACGTTATCCGCGTGATGAAATAAACACATTGACGTGGACTTCCTTTACACTCTGTTTACACTCTGAGTCTAAGTCTTTGTAGATAGTCCCCATAACTCCAACGAGGATCACGTGGAGCTTAACTTCCTTGTCTGTTTAGGTTGGCAATAAGCACTTTGATATGTGTTTGCCTACTTCTTCTCGTGTCTTTGAGGTTGGCATTTTCCAGTTGCGTCACAGCCCTTTTTTTACTTGGTTTGTTTTGAGGTTTACCTCGTTCTCATAGGTTGAGCAGCCATTCCAGGTTGAATGCCTTTGTGATCCAAACTTCATTAAACCAATAAGCACGCTGTTCTTTTGCTTTTTTGAGTTGCGGATCAGGCCTAGTGTCTTCACAAAATTTATGAAGGCTATTGAAAGAAAGGACGTAGAAGCAGCTAACGATTATTTACGGGCTATGATAATTTCAGCTGCTTGCACTTCTGGTATGGGGAAGTTTTCGCCTTGCGTTTTTTTTCGGAAGAATTAAAGGGTGGCAGCTGGAGCCAGAAAGGCTCCTTGGTTTGATGATGAATGCAGGAGAAAGAGAAGGGATTTTTTACGCTCTTTGAAAGACGGTAGAGAGGATTTACAGGATACAAAGAAAGAGTACAGAAAACATACGCGGAGGGTTGCTCGCAAATTCTCAAAACAACAGACTGCTATTTTTTTGGACAATTTGAGCAAAGGGATCCAGCTATTTACGACATGCTGAAACAAAGAAGGACAACCTGTCCATCCCCTGTGCCTACAGATGCTTGGAATACCTACCTCCTTTCACATTTCAATGCTAAACCACCTCCTAAACCTCCTGATGCACTGAACAGGAATTCAAGGCACATAGATGCACGGGCTTCAGCTGTCCCTTTGGGTCGTGGTCGTATTTCACAAGGTATGACAGAACTTCCGATGCCTTTGACTGTCCGAGTCTCGCTGTTATGACGTGTCGCCCATTGCAAAGAGAAGCGACATTTGTTTAGGACAGCGGTGCAGGATGGTCAGGCTGTACATGCGTGCAAGTTTGCTAGAAAAGAGTACCGTGTGCAAACGAGACGAGCTAAGCGTGCGTATACTAAGTACCAGAAGGCTGCCTTTCTGGACAAGTTATTCAACAAAAACCCTGAGCTACACGCTATGCTACGTCAGCCTAAATGC
>Ga0307968_1003688_pt1 | contig 12677 bp, 9 predicted proteins | sample OrgLakmetagen650_FD_201834 | JGI IMG/M metagenome (GOLD analysis project Ga0307968, IMG submission 201834) | Saline water microbial communities from Organic Lake, Antarctica - #650 | ecosystem: Environmental > Aquatic > Non-marine Saline and Alkaline > Saline | place: Antarctica: Organic Lake... | reverse complement strand
AGACATGGCGAACAACCATTCTGATACAATTTGGGCGCAGGGGTGGATGTCCGTGGTCAGACCCATGTCCCGGCTAGGCACTTTAGCCTTCAAAGTGCCTATCAAAGTGCCGGCCCTGGGCACAGTGAAGGAACTGGCTGTGCCAGCCTAAGGACACCAAAAAAGGGTATCACTAGTATTTTGCGTGTTGTATAATAGCAAATAAGCGAGGATGAATTACGATCCTAGTTTGTAGCCGTGTGACATATAATTTGATAAAATACTGGACTATTATAGATGGCTAGCCCCTCTGGAAGCCCAAAATTGTCCGAATGACATAAAAACCTGGAAAATCACGGATCAGGCGTGATTCCACTCCATTTCACAAAACTGCGAATTTGAACTCCAACTCGATATGCGACAGCCTTTGCAGGCGTCTCAAAAATAGCGAACCTGCGGAAAGAATTCAAGAAAATTATGATGAAGCATGGGAAGAACTCAGCCATAATGTTTTTAGGATTGTGAAAATCTAGGTCTTTCTGTTCTAAGACTACCCAAGACCCCCCTACTTTTATTCGTTTTATTGACACGTTCTAACTTTCCATAAAAGTCCCCGTCGAAACTTTTCCACAAAGGTTTACCTCCTTCCGGCCCAGGTTCAGACCACCTCATGCTCTGACTGACTTTAACTAGTCTTCAACTTGTTGACTTATTGTAATGGCTGTCCCCATGAACTGCCCACCCCTTAGCAAGCCAAACAGTCCCAATAAGCCAATTTTGGCTTTATCTCCCCAACCCCTTCACCATTTTGGGACCTGAAGTTGCATTGGATAGTTTGCCATAAAAAACAGCAGAAAGACCCAATGGGTGGCCTGCCAGAAAATTTTAGAAAATTTGGACAATTAACCCCGCAACTCTGGTGTAGAAGTTAGGATGTGAACTGGAGCCAAAAAAGCTCCAGCTAAAACTGCGTTAAAACTGCTTATATGTAGAACTGCAAAATAGTTCACCAAAATCCGACCAGACCGTTGATTGGCCCCATTCAAACTTTATTACAATTTTTTGTATTAGTCTGCAACTCTGAGAGCAAAAACCAGGCTAAAACTCGAAGCAGGTATGGAGCTGCAAACTTTTCTCTCTTTCCCCTGTGTCCCTTGTGTGAGTGCCTCCGATTCACCGGCATTCCCAGTACCCCTGCCCCAAATTCGACATTGCAGCACTGTCATATACCGTTCGTTCACGATCACTTCGTGACCACACTTTCAAATAATTAATTAAATGTTCGATTTCAGTTCGTGAGGGGGTCTGGAAATTATTTTTGAGTTCGAGGGCACTTCGGGAGGGCCCTGTCGGGAATTAATTTTTGAGTTCGAGAGCCCCCCTGTAAATGCTGCCTGTGCACTGCTACTGCTGTTTGTTATGGCTAAAGCTGTGGCTGAAGCAGCCTTTCAGCTGGGGACTGGGCTTCAAGAACCCGGCCAGGGGGTTCACTGGCGCGATAAAAGCTGATTTCCTCAAAACCACTATAAATAATTTATCACTTCAAATTCAGTTCCTCCAAGAATTAATAAAAATTTTCGTTTTCTGGCCAAATAATTATTAATTTCCGAAGTGATCGTAAACAAACGGTAACATTAAAATGCTTACATCCTAAAGCGGAGGTTGATCGGGGCATCTCAAAAAATGCACCTTTTTGGCGAAGCCCCAGCCATGGGGCGCAGCCCCTAGGTTTGACGTATTCCCAGCAAAGTTCACACCAGTGTGCGCAGGCTTGCCCAGCGCACCCTCCGCCCCCAAAACTTGCACAGTGACCCAGACTTACAAATCAGGCAGCCCTGCGGTGTCAGGGGGAGGGGAGGGGCAGGGGGTGGTGGTGCTGGGCGCACCCCGGAACAAGTTTTGTAAAAGTTAAGACTCAGGGCCTGGCCAGAGCCACACAGCCAACGTCCAGGTCTGAAACTTGGCAGGCAGGCCAAGTAAACTCCTTTTTTGGGGCATACAAGTTTTGGTGACCAGGGGTGCAGTGAGCAGTGCTGTGGAAAGAACTGACTCAATGTTTGGTAGCTGGAGGAAGCTGCCCGGCACTCAGCCCAGCCCATGCCCCCCGAACATCATCTGAAAGCACAGGCGTCGACAGGAGTTTTTGAGTGTGCCTGCTGGGTCCGGGGCCAAGGAGAGGCGCGGACGGAAAGTTCGCTGCTCCATGCAAGGACACGACTCATGTTCATTATTATTACAAGTGTTTGAAATGCCATGGGTGTGTTGCGGAAGCCGTGTCTGCTCTTCCTGGTGCGTTGGTGCGTTGGTTGGTAGACTGCTCCATGTGTGTGCTTGGCACCATGTGCATTTTCCTGGCATGTTGGTGGTGCAGGGTTTGCTCCTCCTCACAACACCCACAGCAAACGCAGCATGCAAAGTGTGTGGGAGGGAAGGCCACAACGCACGCACCTGCCCACAGAGGGGCACAGCTATACAGCCAGTTCAGCAGCAACAACCACAGGGGCGACAGCAGGGGTGTAGCATCTGTGGTGAGCCTGGCCACAACGCGCGCACGCACGCGCAGCATGCAGCAGCAGCAGCAACAGCAGCAGCAGCAGAGCACACAGCAAGAGTGGAGTACGTGTGTGGGTACTGCCAGAGGGTAGTTAGTGGTGAAGAGCGCGCGCGTTGGCTTCGCCAACTTTTCAGCGTCGCTTGCGACGCTTCCCCCCACTTGTCCCTGCCAAAGTGGGTGCAAAATACGCACCGGGCCCCACACAGTCCCCCAGAATGCCAAATTTCCAGCAGATGTCAACGGTTTAGATATAACATCAAGTACCTTGCATTCAGGTAAGGTATAGGGGGCTTTGAATTGGGTGGAGAGCTAAGTGAGACTGGTTGGGGAGATTTGTTCTTGGGGACAGCCTAATGAAGGTAGCCTCAAGCTGGAGATCTGGGATGGTCTGGGATCAAATTAACCGTTAAGTTTTGAGTCTTTGACCTAAGTCTAGTTGCAACTTGTATGCATAATTCTCATCCCACCACTCTTGCAGTTTCTCTTGACAGCAAGGAGGGCAACTTTACAATACAGAAGGCTGAGGGGGTATGAATTGCGCGATTGAACTTGTTCAATCGGCCAGCAAGGTCTGACCAGCCTGGAACTGAGTACAGACCCCCAAGACAGACCCAAACCTCTTAAGATACATAAGCAAAGTAAGATATGTAATAGGTATGTAGCGTGTAACGTGAGAATGTATTCGTGAGCTTGCACATCAAGGAACAGGGCATGGGACAAGTCCGCCAAAAATTGAAAGCAATGGTTGTGGAGTAAACGGGTCCAATCTGAGCTGGTATAAACACCATCATAGTTAGATTGATATTCATTGACTGCATCCTATCGGAAATTGGTGCAGGTATGCTTCATGGAATTTTGAGATGCTCAAACGCACACACACGCACACACACACACATACACTCACATACACAAGCATACACGTGCACTTGCACAATCATGTACACTTATACGCACATGCACACGTGAACACACAAAAACACGCACGCAAAGGGCTTTGCGGACTTTTCCAGCCCTGCTTGCAACGCGTACCCCTACTTGTCTTTTTCCCCTTACAAAAGAGATATTGGCTGTACTTGTGTAGAATCAGGCTAAACGATTCCCCAGAAACAATTGAATTTTCACCATTTGAGCAAACATTTTTCGCTTTCATGGGGCAACCACTCACACGCCATTCCATCAAATTACATCGAGTCTAGCTTCAAAGTAAGCTGACGGTATAAGCTACCAGAGTGTGGGCTCAGATCTAGTTCAATCGCCCCACGTATCTGTTGACAGGACTAAACGCACACGCAGGGCACCTACACCCTTGTATAATGCTTTCGTGCATTCTGTAGGACACGGCAAAGCAATTGGCCTTGTTTTTCACCACATTCCTTTCGCAGTGATATTTGTGTTTTATGGACTCCAAGATACGATCAAATAACAAACAACTGAAACTGGCGCTGTAGAAGAAAGGCCAGTTGCAAAGGTCCCGCAGCAAAAAATTGGTTCATGCCACGGCCAACTAGACACATGTCCCATACTGCTGTGATATCCGCGTATCTGTACCAAGCTTGATTAGCGCCAGTGATTGGAAATGTTACCATAGGAGCACTTGATGTGCACCCGTTTTGGGCCTCATGTTACCACCCTGCCATTCATGGCGTCACACGACAGTTTAGTTACAGTTGAAGGTACTTCCTTGAGGCTTTTGGACATTAGACAGGACAGTGTCCGTTCCTTCCTTTGCACACATTCAATAGTAAGAGCAAAGTCTGGATTATGCAAGGTGGTCTACTGGCCTTTTTGTGTAGCTTTTGGATCCTGATTTTAAATCATGGGTAAACTACAATGCTGAGGACACAATAATAATCACCCGTCTGTCATTTTCAGCAGATGAAAGAGGGAAACATGTGTCTTAAGGCTGAATAGCACGTGATGGGTATTGCATATTTATCAGCGAGCCAAAGCAAACTGCTATGTAAGGGATACACAGTAAGGAAAAACATTGCAAGTAAAGGGAAGAGTCCCAGATGGTAAAATGGTTTCGGTTCAATGTGTTTCAATGCAGAGCGAGAGTGTGGGTGGGTTATCTTATTGCATTCCTTGTTGTCAAATTAACGCACCTTTAAAAACACGATAGAGTAGAGGTTAAATAGGATGCCGCATAGAGCTACGATGAGCAAGAGGTCCGAGATCGACGCCTTCGGGTTCACTTTTTCCCTGTGGTTAGATGTTAGATGTGAACCATATTGCACAGAGCCGGCTAGGATCAGAGCTGGTCAGGATGCTTGCGGCGTGCAAGCAAGAATGGGTATGATTTCGCAGAAATGGAGAAATCATTTGCGACTCCACCTCCAATTTCTGGGGCCTAGATTGAGGAACGACAGTTTTTTTACTGAGGAGCAAACAACAAAGGCGACAAAAACTTACCTATAAACTGAGAACGCCACGTAAATAAGCACAGGACTGAACAGAGCTGCATATTGACCAGGTCCTAGCTGAGCTGCCTCTGCCGCCTGCTCAGCTGCGTCTGGTGACTTTTGTACTAATTCCTCTGCGTGGGCCTGTAGACAGATTAGTGAAGCTGCCAGGCCTAATGGCAAGCCTGCTCCATGAAGAGGAAAAAGAAATGGGCGACTGATGTGATGACAGCAAGCAGAGAAAGAAAGTGGTGCTCAAGCAAGAAAACTGAATCAAAGCAGGTTAAGGGAGTTGTACGATGTAGCATCCAGTTGTGCATGTGCTTGTATGCGTGTGTGTTGTGCGCACATGCCTGCGTGTGTGTGTATGTATGTGTGTGTGTGCGTGTGTGTATGTGTGTGTGTGTGCGCTTGTGTGTGTATGTGTGTGTATGCGTGTGCGTATGTGCGTGTGTGTGTATGTGTAATTGTGTGTCTGTGTGTTTGTATATGTATACCTGGGTACGTGTGTTAGGGTGTGTTGCGTTTGTATGCATGCACGTGCCTGTTTGGACCTGTGTATGTGTAAATGTATGTATATGTGTGTCTGTATATAGGTTTGCTGTAGTTGTAAATGCATGAGGTTATTTATGTGCGAGTGCACACGAACGATTGTGTGTGTGCGTGTGCGTGTGCGTGTGCGTGTGCGTGTGTGTGCGTGTGTGTGTGTGTGTGTGTGTGTGTGTGTGTGTGTGTGTGTGTGTGTGTGTGTGTGTGTGTGTGTGTGTGTGTGTGTGTGTGTGCACGTGCATGTATGTACGAATACATGCGTGTGTGTGTGCGTCTGTGTGTGTCTCAGCTTGTGCGTGCCTGTGTGCGTGCCTGCGTGCGTGCCATGCTTGTGCACAATCTTTCCGCGTGGAGATCTGGTGTGTTGAAGGCAGGCCCAGGATTTACAAGCTGATCTTCTAGCTTGCCCAGCATGGCCTAATCTTTGAAGCCCTAGCCTCTTTCCCGAAAATGAATGACCGACGCCATTTGAAGTGCACAGTCTCATTTTCTTGTAAAAGGTAAAATATTTGTTTGGTGTTTTACAATGTGTGCATCCTTTAGCACATGAGAGTGCTAAAACGGAATGGGCCTGTGTTTGCTACCACGACACCAAAGAGTTCTTCGAGGGCTCCCTGCCGAGGTGGACAACACACACACACACACATGCACACACACAGATACACACACACTCACACACACACACACACACACACACACACACACACACACACACTCACACACACACACACACACACGCAACGCGCGCACACACACACACACACACACACACACGACACGTACACACACGCACACACATGTACAAAAACAAACGCACACACACGTGCACACACACATACGCAAACACACGCACACACACGTGCACACACACAGACATACACACATACACACACATACGCATACACACATACACACATAGACACACACATACGCACACACACACACACACACACACACACACACAAGCACAAACACACACATACACACGCACACATACACACACACAAGCACAAATACACAAGTGACACACATAGAAATATCCACCCTTATTGCCACCCTTTTCCACACAGCTGGCAAGGGTGAGAAGTATTATGAGCACTTCAAGCGCAACCGAGCTCCCCACGAGGGAGCGCTCCTCCCGCGCCCTCCAGGCACCATTTCACTGCTGCCCCTTGAACCCCTGCTGGACTACCTTGAGCAGGTCTGCTTGTCATACAGAGTGGTATGCACTGAATGTGCTGTCTTTGGAGTAACTTGCTGTTTGGCTATTCCTGCAGAGAATGGCTTTCCTGCTCAAATCTGAATCGATGCGCGTATTATGCTGCGCAGGAGGTCTGGGCTTATGCTACCGGAGAGCCCTCTCCCACACAAGCCCTCGCAGGAAGACCCTTAGGAGCGGAGCTCAGCCCACAGGAGCTGCTGGACAGGGAAGAGGAGGAACAGCAGCAAGCTCTGGACAGGCTTGGCCTCCCTGGTCGCACCACCGAGCAGATGCAGCGCACGACCAGCAAGCCTGGGCGTCCTGGCACCCTCATTCCTCCGCCTGTTCATCCGCTGGAAGGTGCGTAGAGACAGCTGCTGGTTGGTCCAGACTGGGGGTACGTCGTTTGCTCTATTTATAATTTTTGTCCATGTTTGGGAACTTGTGGGTGCTCATAAATAACTCATGCTAGTGGAAGATGAGCAGTAGCAGGGCTGATCAATTGTGAAGCATCTGGCATAACGGAAGCTCAATTGGATCAGTACGGCAAGATGTTGCAGTATGCAGACGGGGGTAAAATGCCATACAGCTTACAATGCTAGCACATACTTTAACCACCTGTTACCAATTTCTGGCATTTAGCACACTGATGTTACCTTCTGGAGCTGAATGTACTGTAAATGGAATTGTGTCCCCTATTGCGAACAGGTTTAAGGACACTTCAACCCCCCGTGCCCCAAGTAAAGCCCTACCCGTTAGAGCAAGCTCAGGTGAAAAGAAAGGAGGCTAAGTGCTGTGCACACTGGTCCTTCTCAGCGCATATTGCTTATTGTAACGGCTGTATCACCTCACTTATTAGAAACGCAAAAGCTCAGACTTTCCCGTTGTCACGTGGCATACAACATATAATAGTCATCATACAGTGTCTGAAGTTGCCAGCAGTGTGACGCTGCTCTCAATCCCATGTTTGATCGAACTCTCAGCTTAGTCAAACAGCCAGGTCAAGCAGTGCCTTTGAGTGTGCAAAGAAAGCTGTTCATTGGTAAGCTTCACGTGAATCAACGATTCACAGCCAATCCTGCAATTTGTTACCGGTCATCAGGTTCACGTCTACTGGGATTTAGAGTCTCACCACCCCGGCAGCAAAGACCCACGCATCCTTGCACACCGTGTCCGCTCCTTTGCTTCCTGTTACGGACAGGTGCGACAAAGCCTTTTCTAACCACACAATGTCTAAACAGTTCCCCATCCCAGATATAAACACTTATTTGCATTCTATCAGAGGGGGTTGCCGGAAGCCCATTAGAACGGCTATGCCTTCCAAGTAATATACTCCAGGGCATGCGCGTCCCAACTGGCACTTTCTATGCAGCAGAGTGAAGCAGCTGAGCTGAGCTTGACAAGTGCCATCAGGGCGCACGTGTCTTATCGGCCGTGAAATAAACCCTATGTTTTATTATTAGTGTTTTAGCTAAGTCCATTGCATAAGGAGTGAAAAGTCTCAGTGCTTGGTGATTCCTCGAAATTCTACCACTTGCCTTGAAGGGAATCATCAAAAGGGGTGCCATAACCGGATGAAATTGACCCTCTCCACACCTGGTTTTTGGCAAAGCCCCCCTCGTGGAGGCGTGAGCCCCTAGCATTGACTACTTCCCACCAAGCTTGGGGCCCCTACACATAAGTCTCCTCAGGCCCACCCAGTGCACTTCACAGGCTGAAACTCGACATAGGCTCATCAGGCCCAAACTCGTAGCGCACCAGAAAAGCTTGGGGGCCCTGGGGTACGGTGTGTGGAGTTTTAGAAACAACCTTTGTTTTGGGGCTGTCCAGACCTCCTCCCCAGGCCCACCCATGGGCCCTCCCGGGCTGAGACTCGACCTAGGCTTCTAACCAAAACCTTTACCGGGGTAGAAAAGTTTGTGGGACCTGGGGCGCCGTGTGTAAAGTTTTAGAGCACTTATTTATGTTTGGAAGCTCCAGGAAGCTGTCCAGGATTACTCAGCCAGGTCCCCGGACCACATCCTGCAGGTGCAGTATCCATCAGCATACTTCCCTGGCTGCGTTTTCTGTGTCAGGGGTCCTTGATTGTGTTCCGGCTGCAAAGTTCATGGTTGACCAAGCAAGCAGAAAATCAAGTAATACCAATCTCGATGGGCTGTATAATTTTAGTTTAGTCAGATCATGACATGCGGAAGTTTGCTTGGATGGGATCCTTGAAATGCAGTCCGTGTTGGCTTGGAGTGCTTGTGGGGCATGGAGCGCACGGTGCAGGTGCTTGCCGCGCACTGTGTGTTGAAGCGGTGAGCTGACATTGTGGCACCATGCTCGCACCTGTCCTTTTAGCAGACAGGGAACAGCAGCAGCAGCAGATCCTCACGCCTGCATCAGCAAAGGCTACTCCAGCACAGCGCCATGCACACCACTGCAGCATCTGTGGGGCAGCAAGACGCACACGCGCGCACAGATACATACACACACATACATACACACATGCATGCGCACACGCACACACATACGAAAACAAACGCGCGCACAGATACACACAGGCGCGCACACACACATACACACGCATAAACACTCAGACACACATGCACAAACACGCAGGCACACAAGCGCACACACACACACACACTCACACATGCATATGCATACACACATGGTGCGCGTGATGGGCTTTGCCAAAATTTCAGCGTCGCTAGCGATGCTACCTCACTTGTCAATACTCAGTATTGTTTTATGACACGGAGCTGATATTCTGGCAGCATCTTGGGGTCGATATGTTGGTCTGGGTGGGGCATGGTGGCTCGATATTTGTGCAGTTTAGGCATAATGGTGAGACTACACACTTGTCCAGGCCAGCCTACCGTCCACATCTGCCAAAACAATATCAATGCAGTGGGTAATGCATCTATTTGTATCATCAAAAGGAACATTTCTGGACCGCTGCCTCCATCGGCCCCCTCTGGCATTCCATGAAGTATCTAAAACTGCAGAGGGGGGCGACTGACCCCCAAATGGGGGTGTTTTTCATATGTTCCCAAAATATGGGCCCCCTCATTGGCAACTGTCAAACTCAGTTCCAAATGGTAGCCAATTCCGCTCCATAGCAGTTGAGTTTGACTGTTGCCAATGAAGGGGCCCATGCTTAATCGGCTGCGGCGTGAACCCTACTTTTCAGCCACCCGTGTGCCAGATCTGATCACCCCCTGCACTAAATCACATGATTTTTTGTGGTATGGAATCCTTGTAACAAACAAACATCATTGCAAAAGAAATGGAGTGAAGCGATTAAGTACTTGGAAATGTAGGCCAACACAGGCTGTTCCCTTGCAAAACCACCCTATTAGGGTTTTGGTAGTCATTGTGAGCTTGAAGCCCTGCCAATTTGCACACAGAGTGACCCACATGAATCCAAGCACATCCTCGTGTAACTCATAATGCCAGCTTCAATTTGAAGCAAAAATGGTCTCAATCGGATAAACGGGCAGTGGATGACCGGCTTCTGAGTGCATAAAAGGCACATATTTGGACATTTCCCCAGTTGACCTCCTTTGCTATAACTGACGGTTTGTCGCCCTGCCTAGCCTGGCGCAGGTGGCTGGCGTCTATGCATATGCTGCAAGAAAAGCTTTCAACTGGGTGCCTCAGGCATTTTTACTCCAGGCACAGCACGTGACCGGCAGCGGAAATGGTGAGTGTTTCCTTTTGCTCAGGGGTCTAGAACGGCGCCTGCTTATTTGTGTGTGCTGATGAATAAGTTTGTCATCTTTGCACAGAGCAGATAGAAATCAGCAGATAGGAACCACATCAACGGTTTGTGAACTTGTGCGGTTCACGCAGCACCCGGACCTGACCTACGTGAATTGCTCCTTCATTTCTATTTTTTTTCCTTCCATGCAGAAGATGTTGCGGGTCTTCAAGGCCTGAAAAGAGGTGTACAGGAAGATGGGGAGGGCAGCAAAGAGGGAGTAGGGTCCTCTGTGCGCTTTAGGTGCACAGTATGTGGAACCACGAAGCGCAGTGCATCAGACTTGCAAGCCCACATGCAAACGCTGCATCCTGCTGCATCCATGCTTCCTGGTGCTGGAGGTGGTCGGGGGAAAGCAAGCGCTCGCAACACTTCACGCCGCACCTTGGGCCGCGTGCTGCTGTACCATAATTCCAAAGGGCAGCGAATTGTGCCTCCACTTGGGCATCAGCTCAGTTTAAAGTATAGCCTGATGCAGGAAAGGGTGGAGGTGAGGCCTGTGAACTGCGATGCAATCATTTGTAACATATCGAGGCTAGTGCTGCCATTGTGCTGGCTTAAACCAGTTTGAGCCTTTGAGTTGCCAATTAAGTATAAGCCTGCCCACTGGATATGCTGGGGGTCAGTACACATTGCCTACCTCTACTGTAAGGTACAATGATGGCGCACGGGTGCAATTTATTCATGCATGTGCAGGTTGGAATTCAGTGTCTCAGGCCACATGTGCATGCAAGTACAGGCATACATGCCTCGTGATTCATGGTCACATATCAACACGCTGTATCGTCACTTATTGCCAATTGCTGTTTGCTAATAACTACTGCAGGCACGCATCGTCCAAAATTCAGCAGAAAGTGCCTCCAGTGCCATGACAAACGGCATGAACCGACTGCTGGATCGCATGCGACGAGGCCAGATGGACACCAGCAGGCAGACGGTGGTCATTGCAATTTCAGGTGTGGATTTGACTAAGAATACCGCCTGGACCTGAGTGAAGAGAGGAATGAACAGCTGCACATGTATTGCATCCATCTCCCCCATAAACTATAATTGATAGGCCATATTATTCTGATCAATTTTGTTTAAGTCCAGAAAAGTTCGAGCAAACTGAGAATCCAAGCCCGACAATGTATGACCTTAATGTACAAGCACCGCCATCACTTTTAAAATAGCAATAAAAATTTTCTTTGTTGTGGCAATGCAGATGATGAAGAGCGGATCCAAAAGCCCCTGCTTCGCTTGAGGGGTATAGGCGGGGCTGTGACTGTAGCTGTATGTATTAAAGCAAACAATCTAGCAGTTCACCAGGCAGGCAAGCATGGCAATCAGGGGCCGCGATACAGGGGTGCTGACTGCGTAGCCAGCTGGGAATCACTTGCCGAGGGTGATTACAATGCCCTGCCTGCGTAGGATACTGGTGCTTAAGTAGCACGTGAGTATTCCCTTGCGACAAAGTTCTCTTGTGCTTTCTTTGTGTACTTCTCTTCGTGCTGTGGGTGGAAATAGACGGTTGTAGAAATAATGAGCTCCACTTTTTATCGCTTCTGGTATTGTTTTGGTAAATGTATATCTGGAGGTTCTGACATAAAGGTTGTACTGGAACTGAGAAAATTCCTGGTAGCTCAAAACAAAGTCATTTGATGTTCATCTCATTGAAATTTAACATGGCAGTAATAATATTAATGTGGCAGTCTGGATTGTGTGTTGGTTTCGTATGGTGTGCTGCTGTTCTGCTGCTGGAAATTTCACTCCCCAGTCTATGAGATACAAATGATGTGTTATCTGCATCTATTGCTTAGAGTAGATCATGCTGAGTCTTACACCGGATATTTGCTGGCTTGCTGTCTCTGGTTAAGTTGTCGGTTGATGCAGATGCAAATCTCTACGTTCATTGCTCTTTTCTAATCGCTCCATGCTTTTCTGTTTCTGGTACTTTGTCGGACCTCTTTTGACTGGTCCTATTGGTAATTGGTATCAAAATGGTTTTCTTTTTTATCAATGTCATTACGTAGCTTTTCTTTTCACAGCACTGCTTAGTAAAGTGTGTGTGGACAATGAAAAGCACTTCCTACACTGTATAAAGAAGAACGAAAGAACTTTGGTACCAAGTACCGTAAAATCCTCCAGCCACCATAATGGTTACAATGGTTACAATGGGGGGTGACCTTCAGCCAGGTAGTTTGGCTGATCGGCTGCTGACTGGTCTCGACCAGCCACAAATAAATCCATAAGCTCAGAAAGAAA
>Ga0307968_1003682_pt1:0-7500 | contig 12683 bp, 15 predicted proteins | sample OrgLakmetagen650_FD_201834 | JGI IMG/M metagenome (GOLD analysis project Ga0307968, IMG submission 201834) | Saline water microbial communities from Organic Lake, Antarctica - #650 | ecosystem: Environmental > Aquatic > Non-marine Saline and Alkaline > Saline | place: Antarctica: Organic... | reverse complement strand
TCGTTCTAGCAGGCTGATTTGCTGACGGAGTTTTTCATGTTAGTGCAGGGCATTGAAAGACTGGTAGGGATTCAGAAGGCACAATTTTCTGAGTTTAGTCTGGAGCGCATAGCATCAGGCATGAATCCCCGAAAGCAGAAATGGTTTACGAAGATGAGACAACCAACTGCTCTAATTCAGTACCACCAACAAAAGTAAGATAGGATTGGTATGCCTCTTGCCTGACTCCCGCAGAAGTCAGCATTAGATGATCAAAATTATATGAGAGTGTACTCCCTTTGCGCGACAACCGGATGGAGTCCAACTAAATGTATACCCAAAAAAATGGTGGGTTTCTTGTGCTATGGGAGTAGGCTCTCATATATCAGCCAGCACGTTGTGACATGAAGTTTATGGTAGCCTCATCCAGGTTGTTCATATGCACTAGGCACGGTTGTTCATATGCACTAGGAACGGTTGTTCATATACACTAGGAAAGGATGCGCCAAAGCAAGTGTGCACTATTAGCTCAAACCAATATACGTTTGTGTAGGATGCGCCAAACCAAAAAAGTGTGCACTATTAGCTCAAACCAATATACGTATACGATACCCGATCCCTTTTTTTAAGGCAGGCAAGCCTCCTCCAATTGTTGGGTCATGCACGGTGTGTGCATACAGTTACGGTGAACCCTAACAGCAGTTACCTGTCATATTCAACACATGCAGACAGTTACAGTCAACCGTGAATTAACAGTCACTGTCATATGCAACATGCAGACAGTTACGTTGAACCCTACAAAACAACAGTCACCTGTCATATACAACACATGCAGACAGTCACGGTTGACCCTGTGAATTGATAGTCACATGTCAAGCACATCGCACGTGTCACATGTCAAGCACATTGCACGTGGACAGGCCTGACCAACCCTATGAAATGATAGTCATACGTCATATTGTGGATGTACACGGATCCAGCCGTCCCTGTATCGTGGCTGCAGATAGGACAACAAGAAGGAAGAGCAGAAGTGGGTGCTCCTGCATCCAGCCCGCTGCAGCACCCACTTCTGCTCTTCCTGTTGTCCTCTCAGCAGCCACGTTACATGGATGGCTGGAACTGCATACACACACTGTACATAACATATGACTGTTAATTCAATGGGTCAATTGTAACTGTCCGCATGCTTATTTTTTGTCATTCCCAAAACGAATTGATTGAGCTTGTTTCTTGGCTGCAGGTATAGCGATAACAAGGAAGAGCATGAGCGTGTCCTGCGAGCGTGTGCTGCAGCAAGCTTTTGTGCACGCTTTTTTGCTGTCCCCAAAACAAACTGAATGAACTTTTGTTACATGTCCGCAGGTATAGCGACAACAAGGAAGAGCAGGAGCGTGTCCTGCAGCAAGCGGATGGGCTGTACGTCAAGAGTCTCCCTTCACGGCTGTTAGAGGTGAGTCAGATTGGGTGTCTGAAACCCTGGTCCTGATGGAAGGGGCTTGGGAGCCAACAACTGCATCCGTAAAAGGTAATTGTTTCGTGGTGTTTGCTCACAGATACACACACACACACACACACACACACACACCACACACACACACACACACACACAAACACACACACACACACACGCACGCACACACACACACAATGCTTGTGCCGAAATTGGCTGGTTTTAAATTTAACCGTTATCTGGCTGCGAAAGGCTGGTTATTTCCAATTTGGGAGGCAAACCCACGAGGTTCTAAGTATCAAGTCGCTCCTACAGGGGGGCCTCTGTGTAGGTTCAGCCCTTTAGGCACACTCCTTCCAGCATGTATGTTGATGGGGGTGTGCTGCATGGAACCGTGGCAAGGTTTGTGAAAAATTCACCTTATAAGTAAAACGTGTTTTACAGTGTATGTTTAAGTCAAAGGTGTGCTGTGTATGTTCCAGTGGTGTTTGTTATTCAGGGAGGCCATCTTTGCCTCCTCATCTTCTGTGTGAAATATGTTACAGACTGCAAGCGTGCGTTTTTTTAGTTTGCAGGAAAGCAATTGTAGGAAAGCAAACATACGTGAAGTACCCTTTGGGCTGGAAAGCAAGCACGCATCAGTACCTGCGTACAACACCCCCTTGTTTGCAAGAAACATAATGCATAATGCATACATAACATGGCCGCCAAATAAATCACGTGCTTGCTCTGTGATTTGTGTGCACCCCAAATTTCAAGCCCCCTTTGCGTGCAGGAAATGCACATTGTAGACACCCCCGGCACCAACGTCATCTTAGAGCGCCAGCAGCGCTTGACAGAGGAGTACGTGCCACGCGCTGACCTTGTGCTGTTTGTGATGAGCGTGGACAGGGCGTTCAGTGAAAGCGAGGTGCGCGCATGTGTTGTTGGGTGAATATGTGCGTGCACTTAGGAAGCGCGCTGACCTGATGCTGTTTGTGATGAGCATGGACAGGGCGTTCAGTGAAAGCGAGGTATGCGCGCGTGTTGTTGGGTGAATGGATGCGTGTACTTGAGCGCGCTGACCTTGTGCTGTTTGTGATGAGCGTGGACAGGGTGTTCAGTGAAAGCGAGGTGCGCGCATGTGTTGTGTGAATATGTTTGTTGGGTGAATATGTGCGTGCACTCAGGAAGCGCGCTGACTTCATGCTGTTTGTGATGAGCGTGGACAGGGCGTCCAGTGAAAGCGAGGTGTGCGCGCGTGTTGTTGGGTGAATGGAAGCGTGTACTCAGGAAGCGCGCTGACCTCATGCTGTTTGTGATGAGCGTGGACAGGGCGTTCAGTGAAAGCGAGGTGTGCGCGCGTGTTGCCGGTTGAATGGATGCCTGTACTCAAGAGCGCTGACCTTGTGCTGTTTGTGATGAGCGCGGACAGGGCGTTCAGTGAAAGCGAGGTGTGCGCGCGTGTTGCCGGTTGAATGGATGCGTGTACTCGAGCGCGCTGACCTCATGCTGTTTGTGATGAGCGTGGACAGGGCGTTCAGTGAAAGCAAGGTGTGCGCGCGTGTTGTGGGGTGAATGGATGCGTGTACTTGAGCTCGCTGACCTTGTGCTGTTTGTGATGAGCGTGGACAGGGCGTTCAGTGAAAGCGAGGTGCGCGCGTGTGTTGTGGGGTGAATGCATGTGATATATGAGGTGACAATTTGTTTTTGTAACGAGTTTGTGCTGCCTGTGCAGAGTGTGAAATGTAAGTTTTTTCTATAGCTGTATCAAAAAGAGTGCCTCCCTTGCTCGTGCAGGTTCGCTTCCTGGAGTACATTCGGCAGTGGCGCAAGAAAGTCGTGTTTTTTTCTATAGCTGTCTATCAAAAAGAGTGCCTCCCTTGCTCGTGCAGGTTCGCTTCCTAGAGTACATTCGGCAGTGGTGCAAGAAAGTCGTGTTTTTTTTCTATAGCTGTCTATCAAAAAGAGTGCCTCCCTTGCTCGTGCAGGTTCGCTTCCTAGAGTACATTCGGCAGTGGTGCAAGAAAGTCGTGTTTTTTCTCTATAGCTGTCTATCAAAAAGAGTGCCTCCCTTGCTCGTGCAGGTTCGCTTCCTGGAGTACATTCGGCAGTGGTGCAAGAAAGTCGTGTTTTTTCTCTATAGCTGTCTATCAAAAAGAGTGCCTCCCTTGCTCGTGCAGGTTCGCTTCCTGGAGTACATTCGGCAGTGGTGCAAGAAAGTCGTGTTTTTTTTCTATAGCTGTCTATCAAAAAGAGTGCCTCCCTTGCTCGTGCAGGTTCGCTTCCTAGAATACATTCGACAGTGGCGCAAGAAAGTCGTGTTTGTGGTGAACAAGGCGGACCTGCTGTCAAGCCCAGCTGAGGTGGAGCAGGTCTTAAGGTAATTTCGCAACCAAGGACCAACACAAGCTGTATGCTGCGATTTTGTGACCAAGGACCATTGCAAGCTGTATGCAGTGATTTCACGACCAAGGACCAGCGCAAGTTGCATGCAATTCCTGTGGACCGCATGTGAGGTTACAAAATGAATTGTGTAATGGAGCATAAGGAAGTGCTGTTGTTGTTGACCGCTTGAGAGGTTTCAAATTGCAGCATTATAAAGTGATTATCAATTATGGTTTGGTGCGGTTGGCTTGCGGTTGGGTGTGAGCTGCTGTACGGTTGGATTGCCATTTATGAAGTGATGCTGTGTTTGGGTTACACTACACACTGTGTGTAAACAGAGTGCAGTGTAACCCAAACATAGCATCAGTGCCCAGCAGACGTCACGGAGCAGACGGCACTGACTAATCATGTCATGCTTCCCAACGCTTTTTTAACTCACATGCGTACGTGCGTGCGCGCGCTCACACACACACACACACACACACACACACACACACACACACACACACACGCTCGCAAATTTACATACACACACTCTTATTCACACTTATAAACACACAAACCTGCAGCTTTGTGGAGGACAATGCGTCACGCGTGCTGAAGCTGGATCAGCCCCCCGTGATTGCAGTGTCCTCTAAGTCTGCCATGCTCGCCAAGCAAGCAGCGTTGATGGCGGACCCTGCAGGTGTGAGCGAAATCAGTGAAGTGGCAGTGTATGCTATGTTGTCCTCTGAATCGTCATGCTTGCACTTCTCACAGAGTTTTGTCACAGTGTTTTGTCACAGTGTTTTGTCGCAGTGTTTTGTCACAGTGTTTTGTCAGTGTTTTGTCGCAGTGTCTTCTCACAGAGTTTTCTCGCAGTGTTTTGTCGCAGTGTTTTGTCACAGTGTTTTGTCGCAGTGTTTTATCGCAGTGTTTTCTCACAGTGTTTTGTCGCAGTGTCTTCTCACAGAGTTTTGTCGCAGTGTTTTGTCGCAGTGTTTTCTTTCTCCATTCGTGTGTTCACGCTCAGGCGGAGCTCCCATTTTGTTTGCACATGTCATTGCATTCGTAACTGTGGTCCAGATGCATCAATTTCCGCATGCTCAGACGGTGCTCTCATGTTGCTTGCATATTACTAACCATTCATCATCCATGTTAACCCATCTGTGGCACACGCAGACGGTGCTCTCATGTTGCTTGCATATCACTAACCATTCATCATCCATGTTAACCCATTTGTTGCACTCGCAGACGGTGCTCTCATGTTGCTTGCATATCACTAGACATTCATCATCCATATAAACCCATTTGTTGCACACTCAGGCGGGGCAGCCATTTGCGATTTGAGCATCCTAGCGAAGGACCCCAATTGGGAATCCTCTGGCTTCACTGCTTTTGAGCGCCTCATCTACACATTTCTAGTGGGCAGCCAACCACAAGGCAAGAGTGCTAACCCTAACAGCCACTTAGGGGTATGGCTGCGAATCAAGCGTGCCGTGCACAAAAGCATGCGCTGTGTGTGCGCTTGGTGCCTGTCTGTGAGTACGGCTGTCTGTGAGGGGCTGGGCTGGGATGCTCATTGTGTAGTAAAATAAGCTCATGCAAAAAAAATGGTGTATGTGTATGCGTCCTTGAGCCTTGATTTTACATTTTTGGGGCGTCAAAGGTAATGACTAAGCTAAGATTCTACTCATGTAAGCTTGCAACGCGCAATCCCGGTGGGCAGCGGACCACGGAGGTGTAAGTGAGCTCAAGCGTATATGTGTGCTTGTTATCCTTATATATGTATTAAATTCTACTCATATAAGCTTGCAACGCGCAATCCCGGTGGGCAGCGGACCACGGAGGTGTAAGTTAGCTCAAGCGTATATGTGTGCTTGTTATCCTTATATTATGTAAGTTATATATGAACTCCTGCTGGCAACCAAACCGTCACCAACATGCAGGCAAGGTGAGTTCAAGGACTTACCGGTCTTTTTGTCTTGTGTGTGCAGATGTGTTCCTTGGATGCGTGCTGAATGTCCTTGTGCTTGCAGATTCGTTTCCTGGATGCGTGCTGCATTTCATTGTGCGTGCATGTGCGTCCCTGTCACAGGTGTGTTTTAGTCCTCTGAGTTCTGGTGGGTGACCAACCAAGCAAAATGTACGTCCAGTTTTCTGGCTCTTAAGTTGGCACATGTCCCTGCCCGCCCGTGCATTTGCTTAAGGGCACTCGTGTAATCACACATCACACAATCACCTGCTTCTGCTTCTGAGAATTGATGCTGGCAGGTTGTAACCATATAGGGCTGCTTTTGAGAATGATGCTGGCAGGTTGTAACCATATAGGGCTGCTTTTGAGAATGATGCTGACAGGTCGTAACCATATAGGGCTGCTTTTGAGAATTGATGCTGACAGGTCGTAACCATATAGGGCTGCTTTTGAGAATGATGCTGACAGGTTGTAACCATATAGGGCTGCTTTTGAGAATTGACGCTGGCAGGTTGTAACCATATAGGGTTGGCTTGTTTATAAAGCAAGCTAGCATGCGTGTCTTGTCATTGACTCTCTCATCCAAAAATTGTTCTCAAATTTGAACAAACAAAGAGCACTCTCGTCACACACACACACATACACACACACACAAAGACACACACATACGCACAAACACACATACAATCACGCATACACAGTACCTTTAATTCCCCTCTTTCCCATTTATCTGTATTTGAACGAAGGTTTTAGTTTAGTTAAGTTTGGATTACAAAGGCCTCCAGCCTGGCATGGCTGCTCAACCTATAGGTCCCAACAAATTAATCAATTAAAAAGATATTAGACAGCTGCACAAATTCTGTGAAAAATAAAACCATCAAATAAATGGTTGAATTGGTGCCGTAAATGTTCGGTGCCCATACATGAAAAAATAACGTGTTTCTCATCTTGAATATAATCTCCGTTTTCACACAAATTGCAAACACGTGCACTCCTGTCCGGACTCCTTCCATATAAACCAGTTTCACACTTCAACCCATGTCCTCGATGCGCACGCGCGCGTGCACTGACATATGTTTTTGTACATACACTCACATACGCAAACCATTATACACATTACCATCAGGGAACTTCAGCCCGTGCGGGCGCCGCACTTATTAAGCAAATTTTGGCCTTGCCCGCAGGGCAAGGCCAAAATTTAATATGTTGATTCCAGGCTTCCCGGAGAAATGTCAGTGGTCGGAGACCCCTGGCTCCGGGACGCCCGTAATAAAATACATATTGCATTCCGGGCTGCCCGGAGAAAATTTGATGATGCTGTAGAGGTGGCCCGGGCAGGAAGAGAAAAGGAACAGGAAGGAGGAACCCCCTCTGGAAGTGTTCCTCTGGGTTGCTCTGCTCGGGGTGCTTGCTAAAGTGATGATGAGAGGGAGGCCAATCTCCCTCAAGAGCATGCAGCAGCAGCAAGAGTTGCAGCGCGCCAGCCTGCCACCTGCAGCAGCAGCAGCATGCCAGCATGCAACCTGCAGCAGCAACAGCAGCAGCAGAAGCAGCACGGGGAGCAGTTTCATGTTGCTCAGGAGCACTTGTGCGCGTGATGGGTGTTTGCGTGCATACGTTGTGTGCGCATGCTGCGTGTATATGTAGGTGCGTGTGTGAGTGGATGCGCGTGCATCCATGTGTTTGCTCACAATACAATAGCATGGATGTGCAAGTTCAAATCCTGTGTGTGCATGTATGTATGCACAAC
>Ga0307968_1003680_pt1 | contig 12685 bp, 11 predicted proteins | sample OrgLakmetagen650_FD_201834 | JGI IMG/M metagenome (GOLD analysis project Ga0307968, IMG submission 201834) | Saline water microbial communities from Organic Lake, Antarctica - #650 | ecosystem: Environmental > Aquatic > Non-marine Saline and Alkaline > Saline | place: Antarctica: Organic Lake... | reverse complement strand
TGTGTGTGTGTGTGTGTGTGTGTGTGTGTGTGTGTGTGTGTGTGTGTGTGTGTGTGTGTGTGATCAGAGCCTAGCTTACCCAATTGACGAAATGAACCGTGATGGAAGGTATATTCACAAATATGAAATCTCAATTAAAGTTGCAACAATCCTGATGTCTCAATAAAAAGTTGTACAGGTGTATCCTCCTTGCATTCTGGATCTCCCCGTCAAATTATTTTGCACCCTGCCTGTCAGTCTTTTAAATTAACAAATATAATTATCGACTCACTCCAGGACTACATCTGGACACCTTTCACTGTTCAATCCTTCCCCTTGTCTGAATCTCAAATCAATACGTTTGAGTATTAAGAAACGCGATTACATTGTTAGCATCTGTCTGCGTCGCCTCATCTTCGGGCTTGTCAAGGAAACGCCTCTCACCTCCTGTCCCCTTCCTCCCTTCGTGAGTTCTTACGTGATAGCCGGAGCTACAACATCCTGGCATCAGGATTTGACCGCACAAGTCAAGCCAACGGCAGTACTTTTCACAGTGCGCAATTTTCGTGCGTGCTGATCTCGATGCACATCCATTTGTTTGCACGCTGCAGGATGGTGTGCATAACTGCATGAGGAGGGAATTCCACAACCCTGCTTGAGCTTCCTGTGTGGCCATCTAAAAGACGGCAGTCCTGCACATCATGAACAAAGCTGCGGCTGCTCGACGTCAGCCACCTTCTGCTGCGCCATCATCTTCTCCCACTGCTACCGTTCCTCCTGGAACCCACCAGCGGACAGCAGCAGTACAGAATCGCCAGCTCCATTTGTGCCAAAACTCCCATAAAAATGATGCAAGCCCAGCTGGAGGATGTGATCCCTCCCAAACTTCACCAACGGTCCATGGCAGCAGCAGCGGCAGCATTAGCAACAGCAGCAAAATGCACAATCTCTTTGCCTCTGAGGTTGCTGAGCGCCACAGCCATCAACAGAAGCTGCTGCAGCTCCATCGCCAGCTCCTGATCTCCAACAGCTCCAATTCGCGTACTGTGGAGGGAGAGCTGAGCAGCACACCCGCAGTGCTTTGCATGCTACAAACCTTCAAGCAGCAGCAGCAGCAGCAGCAGCAGGAGCCCTTCTTGAGGGCGTATCAAGACGAGCTTCTGCGTGTGCAAAGGTGCGCTTTGTAAGCAGCACACTGTGCTTGAGGGAGAGCTATAGTTGGGAAATTTGCTAGACTAAGCAATTACCAATTACCATGCAGGCATGGGAGCAAACTCACGGTCAAGATTGCATCAAACAGTAATATAGTGCAAGCACATGCTTGTTGCACCAAGCCAAAGAGCGTAAATGGAAAGACAAATTGAAGAATCCTACTATCAGTGTAAGAATTTATAGAGGGGGGGTTGCCTGAGCGCTACATCCCACCATCTAGAAATTTAATCACGCAAAAAAAGCCTTCACCAGCCCATTTGATTTTTTTCTAATACGTAGGTATGGCAAAGCGGCACATGTGCCTCAATGATGACCTTAACGTTTGTGTGACAGCTATCCAAGCAGCTTGCTGATCTGAACAATTGTCTGAGGGGAGCAACAAGCACCTTGCAAAGCCCATTGCATGATCCTGCACAAAACCAATATCTTAGTTCAAAACAACCCCAAACCGATATTTAAGGGGAGGCAAAGACCAAGCAGCTCGTGGAGCCCTTTGCACCTTTGCATGATCCTGCACAACACCCAAACTGCAATCAAGCTGATCTTAAACGGGTGTCGGAGGGGAGAATGCATCAGAATATGCAGCCTGACATGATCACACTCACGCCAGAGAGAAAAAAGTCTAGCAGCTTTCCCCCTTTTCCTCTCACCCTACCAACTAACTGTTGAAACCTTTTTTGACGAGATCACCAGAGGGTTAGGCGCAGTCTCTTCCTTGACCCCAGTTTATACGCTTGTCGTGAGATCAATCCCCAATCAACACTTGATGACAACACCATTCCACTCTGCAGACTCGCGGCTTCTTATATTGAAGGTCTTTGAACAAGGTTCATCTCTTCCTTCACCCCAGTGCATGTGCTTGTCACGAGATCAATCCCCAGTCAACACTTGATGACAGCTCCATTCCACTCTGCAGGCTGGAGGCTCCCTATCTTAAAGGTCTTTGAACAAGTTTCATCTCTTCCTTCACCCCAGTGCATGCGCTTGTCACGAGATCAATCCGCAATCAAACACTTGATGACAACTCCATCCCACCCTGCAGTCTCGCGGCTCCCTATCTTGAAGGTCTGTGGACAAGAGTCATTGCCGCAGCCCAAGCCCTGGCTTCCGCCAAGCACTCGATGCAGCAAGCGCACGTGCAACAGCAGCAGCGACAGCAGCAACAGCAAGCCAGGGGGGCGCAGGGCCTCAGCACAGACGCAGCAAAAAGGAGCTTGAAGGCTGCCGCGGAGGTCCTACTGCAAACAGCAGCCGATGTCTACTTTGACTGTGACACCATAGGTACGGTTGTGACCGTGCCCCAGACATTTAGATTGTTTTTGCCAATTTGGTGCAGGGACACTTGGGAGCAGCAAAGTATTTGATTCGTTTTACATGTGATTCTACAGCATATCCAACTAGATAGAAAAGGATGCCACTTTTGGAAGGAATTAATTGTTTCACGAATCATACTCAAATCTCATATCAATCAAATGTGACTTTGCCGCCTGCGTAAATTTCCCCCCCTGGTCACTCTTCCACTGTTCACCCTCTGCCTATACCTTCTTGAAATGCGTTCCTCAGGAGAAGTGTTTGCATCCACTGAGGGCTTTGTGCTCAGCACTGGGGAGAGCATGGCTCAATTGGGTATCATGCATGACCAGGTGAGGAGCCATTGGTGGCTTTGTGCTCAGCACAGGGTAAAGCATGGCTCAATTGGGTATGCTGCATGACCAGGTGAGGCAAGGAACACAAATTAAGGGCTGTTAAAAGCTTCTGGGGAAAGCATGGCTCGATTGGGTGTGCTGCATGAACCACAGGTGAGGTAAGGAACACAAAGCTTACAGGATCTAAGATGTGTGGACTTAATCACTGCATAACCAGAACCGAGGAAGTGTCTGGCTTGCTCAGGAATCGCACGTGACCAGATGAGGTAAAGGGGTGTAAAGGATATAAGAAAAGATGATGAGATCATGCATGATTAGGGGTACTGGAGGTGCAAAGCGTAAAGCATATGTACGGATACAGAATTGCAGTGTTCCAATTGTAGCAGGCCGGCATGACATGCATGGTACCCCCTGACCTTGTTCTTGTTCCATGAGCATATGTACAGACAGAACTGCAGTGGCCCAAATTGTAGCAGGCTGAGGCGTGCATGGTATCCCCTGACCTTGATCTTGTTCCATGGTTCGCACGGTTGCAAGTCTCAGGCACACAACAATGGCTGGGTGCCACTGATCCTGTGTGCAGAATCTGGATCCTCAGAGTGTTAAAGACAGTCAAAGCAGCCTTGCCGCAACCATCGGAGTCAGCTGCACAAGTCCCCCTCCTTCGCAAGTGCTGGATACCTATCTGCGTCCTGTTTTGGTGAGTGTTCAAGCAAGTGGGTGTATTATTAAGGCAGACCCTTTTCCACAATTTGTGAGGCTACTACAATGTTGATATGTTGAAGCACAGCAGTTTGCTCAACCACGCTGTCATGCTATTTTGGCTCACACTTGCAATCCATGCTTAAGCTGGTACCATAATTTGTCGTGACAGCTTGTACAAACATAGGCGTTAATCTCCATCAAGGATGGTTGAACCCTATGCAGCTTCTGTTCATAGATCACAAGTAGTGTTTTTGAATGCATCTCCCCACGGGATCACTCCAAACAATGCATTTTGCATGATGTAGACTCCTGGCACTCAATGCAGACGTGCCAAGAGTTTTGTTGTTAAGGTCCCAATGGATATTCGATTCCACTGCTTTGCCTGAGGTTGGCACGTGACCAAGGCAACTCTATAATAGTGTGCAAAATTCTGTGGAAGTCTGTGTAAGACAAGTAAACGACCACACTAGGCACGTGACAAAGGCGACTCTATAATAGCGTGCAAAACTCTGTGGTGTCTGTGTAAGACAAGTAAATGACCACACTAGTAGTTTTAAGATACCCAACAGGATCAGGGGAAGAAGAGTAAGGAGGCAGCACCGAAACGATCTTTAACGCTGTACCTAATGTAGTATAAGAAACAGCTACGCAGGCAGTGAAAAACCAGTCACCACAGTAATTAAACTAAGAGAGCCCCTCACTAGTGCACCTTGAAGCAAATATGACGGACACATTGGCCTCTAACGTTTGTGCAGGAGGCCATCACGGCAAGCTTGCCAATGGACGCTCTACTTCTGGGCTTGTCTGATGTGTATGACGCTGTGAGGGAGGTCACAGCCACTGCCGCTTCCATTAAACGCCCCACTGCAGAAATTGGCCAAAATAGCCACAAGCAGCGACAGCAGCAGCAGCAGCAGCAGCAGCAGCAGAAGGAGCAGGAACAGCAGCAGGAGCAGCAGCTGAGAACGAGTGTGGGAGGCCAGAGCACACACAAAGAGGAAGGGAAGAAGTGGAAGCCACCAGATCAGTTCAGGAGGTGAGTTGGAGTGCTGTGTTTTAATTAGTTTCTAGGAATTTAAGGTAACTATTACTCCAACTCATGACCTAGTAGATACCAGCAATAGTTGCCTTACTTGATTTGGCCACACCTTTTTGACCACAGACTCACTATGATCGTTGTTAATAGACAAATTTATGCAACTTCAAGTGGTGCTGAGAGGAGAGGCAGGAACCATATACAAAGGAAACCGACAACCTCTCTCAGATCCAAGAAGCTAGACCTAAGACTGGATTTGTATGCAGCAAAATTACTGAACTTAGTTATTACTTTATCAATTATTCATTTTGTTACTCAAGGATAGGTACGTTTTGCATATCAATTATGAATACAGCCAAGATGTGGGCAGGAGTGCTTTTGCACGCAACCCCCTTGATCCTTAGAAAGTGGCCTATGACTTCATTCGGTGCTGATGGGCGTTCAGGTGCTGGCACGTAAGTGCTACTTCCTTAAAAAACGTCGATTGTGTAATCACTTGCAGCATAGCAAACATAAAATGTTTTGAGCATACAAGGCAGTACGTATCACTTGCAGCATAGCAAACAAAAAATGTTTTTGAGCACTACAAGGCAGTACGTATCACTTGCAGCATAGCAAACAAAAAATGTTTTGAGCACTACAAGGCAGTACGTATCACTTGCAGCATAGCAAACATAAAATGTTTTGAGCATACAAGGCAGTACGTATCACTTGCAGCATAGCAAACAAAAAATGTTTTGAGCATACAAGGCAGTACGTATCACTTGCAGCATAGCAAAACAAAAAATGTTTTGAGCATACAAGGCAGTACGTATCACTTGTTAGAAAGGTTTGACCTGTTTCTGCACGAGACAGTATGTACAGAGCGTGTGCATCAGTGTGCCAACTAACTGTTGTTAAATGCTCCCCAATGATGCTTTCTTCCCAATTCTGTCATTGGCCTCAAAACAGGGTGATTTGTGTTTTGGCTGGTAAGCCCCAGATCTCAAGATTTCCCTCTTCACTTGTTTTCCTATTTATCATGCTTATTTACCAAAAAAGGTGTAGGCTGGAATGGACGAGGCATCAAAAACGTCTTCAGCATTTGGGCTTAACGCAAAATGTTGCCACGCCTTGTAAAACTTATGGTAATAATGACAGAGCCCTATGCATCTCACGATGCAAGCGAGATAGAACTAATGCTAGCAATCATTGCATACCCTGCCCTCGAAGGGGAATGGTGTGAGCGGGCTTCTATTTGATGTCTCACTGCCAGTGTGTTCCGCCCCAACATAATAGCTGACTGTTTGTGCAGTTCTTTCTGTACCAGAATCACTACCTACATGGTTGTTCCTTTTGAGACACCTGATCTTAATTCCCATGTCCCCATGGCTGTGTGCACAGGTCCATAACCAAGTTCCCATTCCTATTCCCATGTTCCCATTCCCACGGCTCACATTCTCAATCCCATAACTGTTTGCACAGGTCCACGACCAAGTTTTGGGTGGCAGGGCAGGATGTGCCTCGCTTACGTACAATGGTGGTCCGGCATCTGCCGCTGCTGGTGTATGGCAGGTGGGCTGTGGTAAGGCGCAGCTCGTGTTTGTAGTGGCTGTGTCAATCCCTCTCTGTTACAAAAAAACTGACACATGGGAGCATTGAAGCGGAAGGCATCAGTGGTCTATTGCAGGGAAGCAGAGGAAAAGCTAGGTGTAGCTTGCGTCTCTGGGGTTTGTGTCGATACCTCTTTGATACAAAAAGCAATACATAGGTGCATTGAAACGTATGTCATTAGTGGTATTAGGCAGGGGAGGTGTAGCTTGTATTTGTAGCAGCCGGGTTTGGTGGAGGAGTTCTATGGTACCCAGTACCAAAGTGGCTCCTTTTCCTTATTTAATGTGGGAAGTGGTTCTTCACTGCCTGCAGTGGTTTTCCCCCGTGTTGATGTTTCATGGTATTGAAAAACCCTAGACTAGAGGAATGCATGTGTTCTGTACTAGCATTAGTTGTATATGAGTAGGATGCAGTAGAGTAACAAGAGAGCTGGATATGGTACACATACGTAGGTGCCCAGAGAAGGAAGGTTTATCGCATGAGCAGACACATTTGTCAAGTCTGGAGTACAAACTACCAACAAGTCTGCCTTGCAAACAGCGCGCAGGTGCACAGATTTGCTACCATGCTCTCCCATTTCTACGGGGCTCTCAACTGGGTGCATACACACTCTCAACTGAGTGCACACACACTCTCAACTGAGTGCACACACACTCTCAACTGAGTGCACACACACTTTCAACTGAATGCACACACACTCTCAACTGCCATCATTTGTCATAACTATTACCAATTGATGTCTAGGCGATTGTCACAATTCCATGCCTACACACCAGTTTACACATGCAGTGAGAACAGGCTCCCTGCAGGTCCTCTGCTATGAAGGATAAATAAACAGCGCCTTAACTGAATCACCAAACTCAGCAATGAATGCACAACTATTGTAGGCCTGAAGGCGCACTTCTGTCGGAGGTGGAGCATTCTCTGCTCGGACGCAGTGACGGGACCAACCTAACTTTGCAGGTATGCAAGTTGACGTGTACACACCTGTTAGGTTGTTCTTGGACGGTTTACGGTATCACCTAGTTGAAATCCCGAGGCTTCAGCACTCCAGCCACTTTTCTGTGTGTGCTATTCAGATCACCTCAATGGAAATAATTAATTCCAGACCCTCCAGATGTCTAGAATGCTTTCAAATGTACATTGATACTTGACTTGGTGGCACATTCCTTTTGGGTAGGTAAGTGTGTAATTGTCTATGACATAGGTATTATGGATTCTTGGCACACCTAATTCTCTTATCAACACACGCGCACACACGCACGCGCGGACACACACATGAACACACACACGCACACACGCGCACATGCATATGCATGCACATGTTGCGTGCGTGATGGGCTTCGCCTATTTATCTGCGTCGCTAGCGACGCTCCCACACTTGTCTTATAACACCGCTGTACATGATGTACATAAGTGGTAGATACATCATCCAAGTCGTATGGAATCATATGGATAGCATCTTTGCAATGAAACATCATCCAAGTCATATGGATATCATATGGATAGCATCTTTGCAATGGCAACCACTGTATGCTACGTCCTGTCTCACCATTACTTAAGTCAAATGGAATCACATGGATAGCATATTTGCAATGAAAAGCGATGTATGCTACGTCCTGTCTCACCATTATTTAAGTCGAATGGGATCACATGGATAGCATCTTTGCAATGAAAAGCGATGTATGCTACGTCCTGTCTCACCGTTATTTAAGTCAAATGGAATCACATGGATAGCATCTTTGCAATGAAAAGCGATGTATGCTACGTCCTGTCTCACCGTTATTTAATTCAAATGGAATCACATGGATAGCATCTTTGCAATGGAAAGCGATGTATGCTACGTCCTGTCTCACCGTTATTTAAGTCAAATGGAATCACATGGATAGCATCTTTGCAATGAAAAGCGATGTATGCTACGTCCTGTCTCACCATTACCTAAGTCAAATGGAATCACATGGATAGCATCTTTGCAATGAAAAGCGATGTATGCTACGTCCTGTCTCATCATTATTTCATTCTTTGGCAGCAAATCCACCTACAGCATCGATGCAAACAAAGAAGAACCGTTGTATGCCACGTCATGCCTCACCATAAAACTGTGTGCAACACCTCTTTCAATATTCATGGTACTGGAGCTACACACGCATTAAGACCAAACCTGATCTGCTAAATTAATGTCTAATCCTCCACCTAAGCATATTCCAGAAACGTGTGAAAATACACCTGTCAGTTGCTTGAATCATAGAAGAAAATAGAAAATACTTCAGCTTAAAACACATACAGACACGAGCCAAGCACCGCTTCAAGCACGATGCTACCTCTACATACACACACACTCTCTCTCTCTCTCTCTTCCATCTCCTATGAGTACTTTTTCACCAAATCACAGATACACGTAAATATAAACCTGCCAACTGCTTGTAATATACAGGCACGAGCCAAGCACCCCTTTGAGCGCGATGCTACCTCTTCCATCTCCTCTGTGTACTTTGACTCCTTGGATCCTCTAGCTCCTGGCCCACAGCATTCTGCCAGCAGCAGCAGCAGCAGGAATGGCCCCACTAAAAGCAAACCTCCCACTGCAGCTGCAACCAGTGCTGCCTCTCTCACTCCACCAGATAACCAGAAGGAGCGCAGCAGCACATCCTTTCAAGCAGCGCCCCCACCCTGCGCTGCCCCCCCCGCCCCCTTCTTTACAGGGTACCTTTTGAATGGCGACGACAGCAGCAGTACAGAAGGGGGGGTAGATGCAGCTGGTAGTGTGAGGGAGGCAGCATCTGGCAGCGATGAGGTGGAGGAGGGGAGGAATGGGAAGGGCTCAGGGTCAGAAGCTGGCAGCCATTCCACGAGTGATGCCACCACCACCACCACCACCACCACCACCACCACCACAAGTACTAGTGTCAGCAACAGCGGCAGCAGCAGCGTTGGTGTTGGCAGCAAGAAAGCAGGGGGCTGGTGGGCTCCCCTGGGCAAAGGTGTGGCCCATGCGCTAAAATGCGCACGGAGCAGGGAAGGGGGGAGTGACATCGACGATGCTGGCCTTGCTGGGAAGGACGATGCAAAAGCTCAGAATGGCCAGCGGCAGCTCCAGCACAGTGGCTGCGCTTTCAATTGGTTGGCTTCTGAGGTGAATGGTGACGAGGAAAGATGCAGCAGCAGCAGAATCACAGAGGCTCCTGCTCTCAATCCAGGGGTTGGCTTGTTTCAAAGGGGCGAGAAGACCACCACACTGGCAGCCACGCTCAGGCAGCCGTTGCCTGTGTACCACTCACGACTGTTGCGGGAAGACCGAGCAGCACTCGTGCGATTGAGGTGTGTGCGCGTGTTTCAGAGAACTTACGGATGGTTTTGGCGGAGTGACACATGTAGGGGTGAGAAGCCTGTGTGTGTATGTGTGTGTGCCTGTGTGTGCCTGTGTTCGGCTGAAAAGAAAACCTGCACAGGCAGTGAACCACCCTCCACATTTAATAAGGAAAAAGAGCCACGCTGGTGTGAAGCATAGAGCTGCTAACTTTGATCAATCAATATGCATGTATGCATGTCTTACAGCTAATTGCTTCCATCCTCTTACATATATGCATCCTTTTACATATATGCTGCCGTCATTGGAGCAACGTGTTATGTGCTCGGCTTTACAAAGATGAAATCGTATTCACAGCCGAATCCTGCACCGGTCATAGAATAAAGTTTTTGTAAATATTCATTAGTCCTTCATGTTGTAGCAAGGGCTGATAAAGCAGCAGCACTTGAGCTCTTGCTTTGGTGATGATGATGATGGTGATGATGATGATGATGATGATGATGATGATGATGATGATGATGATGATGATGATGATGATGATGATGATGATGTTGATGATGTGATGATGTGATGATGATGATGATGATGATGATGATGATGATGATGATGATGATGATGATGATGATGATGATTATGATGATGATGGGTGCGTCAACACTACCAGCGTAGCTCTTTTCTCATTTCTTTGGTGCAAGTGGTTGGCAGCAATCGTTGACTGTGCAGCTTGCAAACATTGTCAGGTCAGCAACATAATAAATCTTAATTGATTTGACACGTGACGTCCAAAAGTTATGCTTCCTACACCCTCCTGTATGCACTGCATTATGACACAAGCAAGAACAGTCAAGGATTGGGTCCGGGTGCTACGGCACACAACCCCCCTGACCCACATTAGTATCTTTCTAATTGTTTGCGCGGTGGGGGGTTGCCTGGTGCGGGCACCTAAGTAACCCCCTCCCTTAATCATGCTGGCTGTGTCATCACTACCAGCGGGGTCTTTTCTTTTCTGTTTCTTTTCTTTTCTTGTCAGAATTACGGTTGTTACGAGTAATAACAGCCAAACATCTTTTTGCAATGTATGTAAGTGGAATGTATAATACTTCTGCAGGACTGATTCATAGCCAAATGCCCTGGTTTCATTCTGCGCCATCACCCTTAAGTGTAAGATCTACCATTGCTCAGAGAACTTCTGTGACGTTTAAGGATTGTGGTCGGCTTGGTTAATACAGTATCATAATTCAAGCATATTTGACGAGTTCGCATCCTCCGGAGGACTCCAGCCTGCCTTCAATTACCCTCTATGTTTCTCAAACGCGCACACCTGGTACGCACTGAAAACTTACATCCAAATGGTATGCAGACGACAAAAGTATGTAAGCTTTTTTGCACAAACAGGATTACTGCAAGAGATCTTACAACCAGCAACAGGTTTTAAGGGTGTAGGTGGTACAGTGGCAGGGGATGACGATGATCATGCTGTCAGCCAGCAGAAGCTCATTTCTATCTGCGTTTCTCATTAAACCCATGGGCAGACTTTTTTCTGCAGGTGGTACAGTTCGGCAGCAGTGGCCAACGATGGTCAAGCAGCCAGCCAGCAGAAGCAGGTGAAGTGAGCATGGTCACACATGACGGCACCTCATTCTTTCAGAAGAAACGTAGTACCATTTTTGTAGTTAAGAAACAGTGCTTTATGTCAAGGTCATTGGATGTTGCAAGTAATCGACGGCATTAAACTTCTGGCAATCGCTTCAATTGTGTGAAGTGGCCGTCTGATATGGGTACACATTGCGGTGATGCATGGCAATCGCTTCAATTGTGTGAAGTGGCCGTCTGATATGGGTACACATTGCGGTGATGCATGGCAATCGCTTTAATTGTGTGAAGTGGCCGTCTGATATGGGTACACATTGCGGTGCTGCATGGCAATCGCTTCAATTGAATCAAGTGGCCGTCTGATATGAGTACACATTGCGGTGATGCATGACAATCGCTTTAATTGTGTGAAGTGGCCGTCTGATATGGGTACACATTGCGGTGATGCATGGCAATCGCTTCAATTGTGTGAAGTGGCTGTCTGATATGGGTACACATTGCGGTGATGCATGGCAATTGATTCAATTGTGTGAAGTGGCCGTCTGATATGGGTACACATTGCGGTGCTGCATGGCAATTGATTCAATTGTGTGAAGTGGCCGTCTGATATGGGTACACATTGCGGTGATGCATGGCAATCGCTTTAATTGTGTGAAGTGGCCGTCTGATATGGGTTCACATTGCGGTGATGCATGGCAATCGCTTCAATTGTGTGAAGTGGCCGTTTGATATGGGTACACATTGCGGTGATGCATGGCAATTGCTTCAATTGTGTGAAGTGGCCGTCTGATATGGGTACACATTGCGGTGATACATGGCAATCGTTTCAATTGTGTGAAGTGGCCGTCTGATATGGGTACTCATTGCGGTGCTGCATGGCACTGGCATGAAAAGCCCTAAGCCCTGTCCGTCTGTTGTCCAGCTGTTGGATCACACAACAAAAAATAGCTACACAGGCAATGTGAACGCACTCTCCACATTAACTTACAAAAAAACTACGCAGGCAGTGTGAAAGCACTCCCTACATAAACTCTAAAAATAATTACGCAGGCAGTGAGAAAGCACTCCCCACATTAACTTAATAACTACGCAGGCAGTGTAAAAGCACTCCCCACATTAACTTAATAACTACGCAGGCAGTGAGAAAGCACTCCCCACATTAACTTAATAACTACGCAGGCAGTGTGAAAGCACTCCCCACATTAACTCTAAAATAACTACGCAGGCAATGTGAAAGCACTCCCCACATTGACTCTAAAATATCTACGCAGGCAATGTGAAAGCACTCCCCACATTGACTCTAAAATAACTACGTAGGCAGTGAGAAAGCACTCGCCACATTAACTCTAAAATACCTACGCAGGCAATAAGAAAGCACTCCCCACATTAACTTACAAAATAACTACGCAGGCAATGTGAAAGCACTCCCCACATTAACTTACAAAATAACTACGCAGGCAGTGTGAAAGCACTCCCCACATTAACTCTAAAATAACTACGCAGGCAGTGAGAAAGCACTCCCCACATTAACTCTAAAATAACTACGCAGGCAGTGAAAAAGCACTCCCCACATTAACTTACAAAATAACTACGCAGGCAGTGTGAAAGCACTCC
>Ga0307968_1003679_pt1 | contig 12685 bp, 11 predicted proteins | sample OrgLakmetagen650_FD_201834 | JGI IMG/M metagenome (GOLD analysis project Ga0307968, IMG submission 201834) | Saline water microbial communities from Organic Lake, Antarctica - #650 | ecosystem: Environmental > Aquatic > Non-marine Saline and Alkaline > Saline | place: Antarctica: Organic Lake... | reverse complement strand
CTCCCCTGACCCCCTCAGAATCGAAACATTTATATACCAATTGATAGCTCTCGACGTCAGGATTCCGAATATGTATTTTATTGACACGTGACGTCAAAATTTTTGATCCAATACTCTCCTGAGCGTAGCCGCAAAATCCTTCACAAAGTGTGCGGGTAAGTAAGGGTAAATTTTTGCTGGCGCAGCCCAGGCTTTTGAGCATTCAGGAAGCAGTCACAGCAACGTCAATTAATGCGCGCGAACAACAAGCACAGAACCGACGCACATGCGTGCATCCATGTGCGCATGCACATGCCCCACAGGCAGTTTCACACACACACATTTTTAACAATTTCCCCCTTTTTAAAGCGCTTGCAGCCCACTGACATACACGCAGCCGTGCGTCTGCTTGCACATGCACATTGCAGGCACAAACCAGGCTTAATTAAACTTGTGCTTAATGCCATGCACGCAAATGCACAATTTAAACATCATCCATGTTCCATGAGCACGCACGCACGCACGCACGCACACTTACACCCACCCACACCCACCCACCCACACCCACACCCACACCCACACCCACACCCACACCCACACCCACACCCACACCCACACCCACACCCACACCCACACCACACACACAGCCACACACACACACATCCACACACACAAGCATGTGCGGCCGTGTACGCATGGTGCAGACACGCACATTGCACGTACAATATGTGCAAGTCCACACGTCCACACACATGCGCGCACATGCAACAGAACGTAAGCACCATCAAGCAAACACACATGCACATACACACGAGTATGTGCAGCCGTGTACGCATAGTGCATTACACCATGCAAGCACACGCACGTACACGCGCATGCAGGCAGTGGAGGGTACCATCCATGTTGCGCAGGCATGCACATGCCCATTCAGTGCCCGGTGATGCCTTAGGATACATAAGTCCCACACAGGGCACATGCCAGCCACATGTCTCTAGGTGCCCAGTAACAGCTTGCTATGGGACCTGCTATTCCTGCTACTCCCCTGCTGCTGCTCTTAGGCTCCTTGCTTGGGCACAAGGGGAGGCCTCCGCTGCGTCTCCTCCCCACCCGAGGCCTCCCTCTGTCGATATCACGTTTTTCTCCGGGCAGCCCAGATATAAAATTTTAATTTAACGTGGGCGTTCCGGAGCCAGGTTCAATTGGAACCTGGATTTTCTCCGGTTAGCCCTGAATTGGCCCTTCATAAGTGCAGCGCCTGCACAGGATGAAGTTCCCTGTTGCAGAATGGAAAATGCTCTTATTTAGTTGGGCTCCAGGAAGGCCCAAAACTGTTGCCTTCACAACAACACTGCAAACAAAAACAATCTGTATGTAATGCCATAACTATTGCTGCCTGACACGACTTTAGCACCTTTGCTTGCATTGCAAAGGCCTGTGAGTGATTTTATAGGTAAATGCACGATGTAGAGTTCACTTGCGACAACTCAAAGACGGGAAATGCAGAGCGCGGATTGCAAATTTGATCTTCGCAACTGGGTAATTCCTTTGCTTGGACTATCTGCTTATAGTCCACCATAAGCGCCAGTCTGCTTAGAATGTCAGAAAGTGCAATGCAGCCAAGTAAAGGGATTGGCTAAGCAAGTTGCGTTACTTGCCAGGAAAAGAGGTCAAGCAGCACACCTGAATGGTGGTACACTGTACAGCGTCCCTAGCAGCAGCCCAAAACTGTACAGCGCAGATATGAGCGGTCCAAAATTCTGCGCTACAATGACGACGCCAAGAGAAGCCAGCCCAAGGCATAGGGCCCACGCAAGACCAGGGGAGAGCTCACCTGAGTGAGGGCATAGCAGAGACAGGGAGTGGGACCGTTGCCCAATGCCCCAGCTAGCTCAAGTGTTGCTGCTATTCCACACTTTTTACGTCATGCATTACTGCTTCCATTTTCAGTTGTCATTATTTCAATCTCGCATGAAAAAAACAAGGATAAGGCAGACAAGGCAGTTGAAAGCACAGAACAATTGACATATTTCCGGGTAAGTAAGAGCATTATAAAAACATAGCAAACTAGCCTATATAATGCGAATATGTCTAGGACATATGCGTATCATTTGCAGCGACACGCACCAGCAGCAACAGGGAGGAAGGGCTTGTTTACTATATCAATGTCCACGTCGTAGATCTGGTTAATACCAACGATGAAGCTGCACAGAAAAGAAAAGACATGCAAACAAATTGGCAAACATATATAATTTAAAGGAAGCCACAAGCAGAGGGAAACCCCTCGCTGGTATCAATGTACTGATGCGGTCTACTATCAATGCATTGAAGCGGTCATTACAAATAGAAGAAAGCATGCTTTACATAGTTATAAAACGACCAACCCACCCACCCGTTGCCGCACAAAAGTGCCAGTAGGCCCATTAAGGCTTTGGGCAGTAGGCTCCAGTCAATAAGGGCAGGGTTCTCAAGCAGCGCTCGCGTCGTCAATGCAGTAGTGCCCAGCATCTGCCCAAGGAAAAAAAAAGTGTTTCTTAAGATGCAGGTCATCTGTTTCAAGAAAAGATGGAATTGCCTTTAAATGAGGCGACAACCTTCGGAAGATAACAAGATGGGTGGAACGCCAACACAGTAGGCGCTCTGCTCCTGCATTACACACTTGTGGAGTTTATGAAAGTGTGTGTGTGTGAGTGTGTGTGTGTGTGTGTGTGTGTGTGTGTGTATATGCTTTGCGGAAGTGCAGGTACATCTCTGTATGCACAAATCTTAACGCAGAAGTGCACAAGGAACCCACCGTTCCTCTGATGGTGTGTGGCCGTACAAACTTCCAAAATGCCTGGATGAAACCGCTTATTTGTTGCCCCAGTTGCTGTGGCTGATCTTGGCTCGGGGTGTCGCTAGCATCACCGCTGCCCCCTCCGCCAGCACTAAAAGAAGGAGAAGAGGCTGAGGCTTGCATATTAGGCCTGCTGCTACTTGAGACGCAACTGCCATGTCTACTGCTACTGCTACTGCTGAAGCTGGGGGATGGGCTGCTGATATAAATAGGCAGGTGGTGAGCGAAGGAGGGGGGGGGGGCTTGGCTCCTGCTGGTCTACAACACACACGCACCACAACACATGCACATCAGCAGCAGTTAAGATGCAGACTTCATTCGTCACCACAAGTGTTGCACCAGGCAAAGTAGTGTGCAAACATACCATGACTCCTGCCAGCCTTGATGATGGTGTAGGAAGGCTCAGTAAACTTTTAATGCTGCTAATGCTGTTGCTGTTGCTGCTGCGGGGAAAGGTCCCCGCAGGATGTCTCCATTTCGTCTGTGCGCAGAAATCCATAGTATAATATTTTTAAACTGGATATTGGCTAAGCTGTTAAGTCGTTATCTATACCATTTTTACCGGTAGTCAAGCGGGCCGGGCTGGCAGCCTTCCTTCAGACGACCAATGGGACAAATAAGTAAGCACGACAATGCACGCGCCTAAAACATGAGCTCAGACACACACGCACTCACACACACACACACACACACACACACACACACACACACACACACACACACACACACACACACACACACACGCACGCACGCACGCACGCACGCACGCACGCACACACGCACGCACGCACGCACACACGCACCCACGCACACGCGCACGCACGCACGCAAGCACACACGCACGCACACACACGCGCACACACACACACACACATACACACACACGCACGCACGCACACGTGGACACGCACACGCACACACACGCACACGCAAGCATGCACTTGTATACCAGCAGACGTCTTTCATTGACACCTACTCCATCCGATCACTCCCTGCAGGCAGTCGTGAGGGAGACAGCCCCCTTCTTGTAGCAGCCAAGGCACGTATCTCTCCTTGTGCTTAAATTGTTGGTACGTTGCAGGCATTGCAGTGTACTGACACGACTGTTTTCAATGGGCACAGAATGGAGACCTAGAGGCTGCTGCACTTGTGCTGGCAACTCCTGGCGTAGATGTCAACACACGAGGATTGGTACGTAGATGGGAAATGGAAATATGCTTTGCAACGTCATGCAGCATCTTTGATTGGTGGATTCATTTGCTCTTCTTATACGTGCTTTTGCTCATCGACATAGCTAGAAACACGCGCATCACACAAGTCTGATTTTCACAGGAGCTTCGCTGCATTAAAGCTGCCCTCATGTACACCAAGTTTTGACAGCACTCACAGACACGTCTTTCTGTTCTTGCATGCAGCAAAAGTGGACGCCACTGATGATGGTGAGAACCAGGGCTAATTAATATTGAGAAACAATGTGACATCTCCATCAATTGATGGCTCGTGCTTTCCAGCTCTCCCAGCTTACGCTTCACAGCACCCCTAGGCCCTGTCACTGTTTTACCAGTTCACCCTTCCCAGCATCCCTGACTCCGTTGTTAACCAGCAGTATTTGTCTGGCTAACAACCTGTAGGAATAAGGAGCACAGAATATAGATTGAGGCACGTTTTGCTCTCTTACTTACAGGCAACATACAACGGCAATATGGAGGTTGCAAAGCTGCTCCTGCAGCACCCAGAGGTGCGTTTATTTTATTTGGTGTGTGTGCTCGTCGAAGACGCATGCAATTCCGCCGCTCATACTCTGTTCTTCAACACAGGTCGATGTCAATGCCAGGGACACGGTGCGTAGCTAAATTGCACAGGAAGCCTCATCCCCTTGTCCACAAAAGGGAAGCCGGCAACTACCTGCCTGGAAAGCCTATAGTTGGACTCTTCATAGTTTCCTTTTTATTTGAACGCCGCACAAAGGATCCTTCCACGTTATCGCATCCTTTTGAGTGCATTGGGTGGGAGTCGTAAGAGGAAATTATGTTGCCATACGACATCATTCCTTGATTTACAACTCAGTGAAGCTTGAACATACTCTCTGTAGGCGGGATGGACACCCCTTATGCGTGTGTCTAATTGTGGCAACACGCCAATGGTCCGCACACTTCTTGCGCATCCAGGTGTTGTAGTCAATGCGCATTCTACGGTAGGTGGCTCCAGGCCATTGTTTATATTTGTGTCAGATAACAGCAAAGCAAAAGCTTGGATCTTCTTTCAAAGAGGTCCTGTCGAGGCAATAAAAAAGCTTGGATTTTCTCGTCAGAGCACCTTTAGAGACATGGAGACGTGATTGAAATGTGTGTGTGGAATGTAATGAACGCGCGTCTTCGTTGCGTGGATGCCTGCGCAATGAACAGCTTAGCAGTGTTCGTCAGATTACTAATTGAGCAGTGTTGGCGATGTGAAGAGCACCCTAGCAGCACAATTGCAACGTACTTGGCATCACTTTGCTCACTTTGCCTTTCAAGTTGAAAAGTACACACTGCGGCTTCCAACGTGACATCTAGATCTATTTTTGCCAAACTAGTCCCTTCCTCCATTGTTGCAACGAATTGAACAGGACGGATTGACAGCGCTCATGGAATCGGCATTCTGGGGCTTCACTAGCGTGGTAGAAGTGCTGCTTAGTTCCCCAGACATCCGTGTCAATGTCACCGACAAGGTGGGTAGGTGGGAAGGCTTGCTCTAGGCCCAAACCTGAAACCCTAAATTCGAAATTTTGTCACTGACATTGTGTGTTCTCGTGCTTTGCGTGCCCTTGCAAGTCATGGCAGTGTGTGCATACTTGAGCAGCAGAGGACAACAGAAAACTGCCCCTTCCTTTCACCTTGTTTAAACACAGAATGGAAGTACTGCACTGATGAAAGCAGCTTGCAATGGAGGAGCCGGGAACGCTGCTGTGATTCGGCTGCTGCTGAATTACCCTGGCACCCTTGTAAACGCCCAGGACAAGGTGCAGACAGACGCCACAGCCCTTGTGCACAAAAAACTCAGCACCAAGCATCTAGTGTTTTGTGTGGCACGCATTGCCTCACTACTTCGGAAATGCAAATACCGTATTTGAAATTCAGCATTGCCTTTTTGCCGACTGCCAAGGGCACTTGCATTATTTTACACTTTTCCTCATATGATCATTCAGTGCATGTAGCCAAACCTTCAGTTTTTCAAGCATTTGGAGATGTGTACATTACGCAGGAAGGAAATAGTGCCCTCCTTGTTGCAGCCAAAAGCAACATGGTCGAGAACGTAGCTCTGATTCTTGAGCACCCTGATGTCAACACTGGCCTCAAAAATAAGGTGTGGTGAAATTGTCCTTATTTTTGAATTAGTTGTTAGACCCACGTGGGCATGCGCCAGTGTAGGTGCCAATTGCCATAAGGGCAGCTAATCCATCCAGGCCATTCTGACCCATTGACGCTAGAAGATGCAATTGTTTGTATTTCCTCAAACCTTTATTATCGTACACAAATTTGCATGTTCAACATTGCAGAACGGGAAATCAGCATGGAACATTGTAAGAAACAGACGCATAGAAGAAATGGTGAAGCCGAAGGTGAGCATATGTGGCTTGAATCGGTGTGCATCTGTGTGCCTTCCTTCTTTTTTTGTATTTATGCTTTTTCTCACTTACCCTACAAGAGCTGAAGGCGTTAGCCTGCAGGTAAATTCAAACCATTCAGTTTTCAGCATGACCGTCCTTTACGACCAGCTTGCCTGCATAGAAAGCAAAGGTGAAAGAGTGGAGCTGAAGCCCTCAAAGTAAAAAGGCAACGTCAGACCCTGGGGATGTTTTGCATGAAGGGCCCTCAATTTCCAGGGTTGCCTTGAACTCATAGGCGCACCCACTACGATCTTGATAAAGGAGTGTGAGTCTGCAAATTATGTTAAAGGCTTGTGACTCATCGACCTAGACAGTACTTGTCTACTGTACTTTTCATTGTTTTTCACCCTTGTTGCAATCTCCAGTTTTCCATTTTTGTGCTGACCTAAAACTGTGCAGTTCTTTGCTAAGAAGCATTGAAGTGGTTCTTGCAACTGAAGCAAAGAAAAACACAGCAAATTGGCTAATCTTAATGTGAGCACAAATGTGCATTTCATCATACGCGTGCGCCGTTCATCATATACAAGTGCGGGCTCGTCTATAATATCGTTTTGTGCAATCCAAATTGTATATTAACCTGAGTGCACACATGTTCTTGGGCAAACACGTTTATTATTGCATCCAGGTTGTGATGGAGGCGCCATCAAATGGCAAAGATTCTCCCCCTCCTCCCTCTGTCTCCTCCTCCCTTAGCGACGTCCCCAAAGAGGAGCCCTGGGAGCATGATGGTAGGAGTGACCACTCAGGTAATTTGTGGTTGCTTTGTTCCGTACGGCATTTTAATACACTGCACAATTGAAGTCTGTAATGGCAAGCAGCAAAACACAGCCTCCCTGGTTAGCCACTATATAATTCGTTCTAACCATTCAATTCAAATTTCAGCGCTTGTGGGATACAAGATGTTCTCACATACCCGTACATGTATGTACCACCACCCCGGAAATTTGTGTTTACAGAAAAAAAACAGCAACCACCCCCCTTGAAATTATCTATTCTACAGTAACATTCAGCAACCACCTCCTCTCCAGGGGTAGCCCTGGGGGTTTGTGTGTGGCCACCTTCATCTCCCACAAACTCAAGGAGGAAATGGAAGCCACTGCCACTTCCACTCTTGTTTTTGTTGCTGTCACTGCTGCTGCTGCTACTGCTGCTGCTACTGCTGCATGCGTGTGCTAGCTTTGCGTGCTGCTTGGGTGCTATAGCTAGAGTGTGTGTGTATGTGTGTGCGTGTGTGTGCGTGTGTGTGTGCATGTGTGTGCGTGTGTGCGCCTGTGCATGTGTGTGCCTGTGCATGTTTGTCTGTGCGTGAGTGCTCCTGTATGTGTGTGTGCGCCTGTGCATGTATGTGTCTGTGCATTTCTGCTGCATGAGCATGCTTGCATCTCTGTCAACTTCATTTGTCGCATATTCACAGAATGCAGTGCAAACTGTACAATCCTGTGGGGGCAAACCAAGGTTTCCGGGTTCTGCACGGCTGCCTCTTGTTCGTGCGCTCATTTGCCTCTCGCTCAGCCCAGTCCGCTCTTGCCTGCTGCAGGCGGGCGGGGTCTGGGGGGAAAGGGGCAAGCGGAGCGGGGAGGGGCATCCTCTCCGCTCGTCACTTCAAACAAATGAGTTTTTTTGCCACCGCCCCCCTAAAAACCTGAACCGCTTCCCCTAGAAATAAATATATAATTAATTGATAATTTATCACCGTTTCGCGAGCAATGTGTCACTGCCCCCTCCAAAAAACAATAATTAGGGGCGGTGATACACTTTATGTATGGTACACCAGCTAGAACAACAGTAAGCTGAGGAAAGCACGCAAAAAGGCAGAATAGGAGTTCTCAGAGCCCCTGACGAGCACAGGGCCACTGACAAGCACAGGGCTGCATAAGACGGATAAAAGCACATTGTCTCTCAAGCGGTTTGTATGTAAGCAAATTCGAGTGTCTAATCTAGCTTTTCTAACTGGCAAAATGCAGAGCCCCACTCATTCACCACTGCCGATGATCACCCTCGGCACTCTGCTGATGCAGCCATGCAACACGCCGACCGGCCTCAGCCTTTGGAAATATCTGAGCACGAAGACGGTCTGGCTGGACAAGAGGAGGATCAACAGCGTGGAGCTGCAAGGGGGAGACAAGGACAGGGTCAGCAATTACGACATCGATACCCACAGCAGAAACAAGTTTAGAGAGGCTAGCGAAATGGGCAACGGGCTAGCCATGGTACGATCATAGTGTGATTGCTAATAACAGTAGGAAATATGTGTTGTTTGGGATTCAAGGCGTGCAGAATAAAGGGTTACCACACAGTCTAGGTGTAGAAGGAGAACGGTTCAGGTTTTCATTCACATTATAAAATCAAGATGACAATGAAGGAAACCGAAAGGCTCCAGGTATCCTTCATCGTCTCTTGCACACAGGGGCATAGTGCACTAAAAAATTGCAAATTCGGGTGGAGGTACCAAATCCGTACTTTATTCTCCTTTTGCACCCTTGCATCCTACTTTCTTAAGTATGACATAAGAAACAATTTGCATGGTGGACATCATCACAGTTGTTGCTTTGCTCTACACTTGTTTGTTGGTCTTCCTATATTTGTGTGCTGGTGCAATGCCCTTGTGGTTGGGTTGCTTAGTATGTTCTGTTGAAGGCCAAACTTGATTTGGACCTTTACTTTTGATAAATGTGACTGTGTGCCCTTGCTGCTGTTTGTTTATGTTGCGCTAAGGATATGGGTCAGGATACAGCTTAAGTACGGAAAAGCTCAGCAGCTTTTCAGAGGGATGTTTGAGGTTTGGGGATAAACTTGTTTTTGCTTTTTAAGGGCACTGTTTTGTGCTGCTCAATGAACACGCTTTGCTCCAACATGCGCTAGTTAACAATGACTTCAAACAACATTTCTAACAGTGTCACCCTCTTGCAAGGTTTGCAAAAAAGGCCTTCAGTCAAGAAGTGTGGCTGCTAGCACCCTCTTACATTCATTCATTCTAATAAACTTGAGTCTTCATTGTTGTTACACCTTGATAATATGACTGAACGAAGAAATAGAATCGGAGACCTCACACGGCACAGGGTCTCTTGAGGATCCCCTCTAATGGTACCTCTTAGAGTTCACATGTTGTCAATTGATTACCAAAACTATTAATTCAGAAGATAAAGGTTATCAATAAGACTGGCCATCCAGCTTATTGAACAAGACATAAAGAAACTCTCAACTGTCAACTAAATTAACTGCTCCGTCACACGATTCGTCTCTGCCAACGATTGGGCGTGACAACTTTTTCAAAATTCCTCTGACTATCTCATGCTGGCATAATCCTGGAAGTTTGGTGTGAAATGCTGCTCCATTGGCTTGACTCACTCCGCGGCCTGCACCTGAGCGCGTGTGCCTCTGACTTTTGGACATGTCTACAGACCCCCCCTTTTACCCATATTGCCCAAAAAGGGTGGCAATCGACTGGGCTTGAGGGTTTTAATGAAAAGAAAAAGAAAAGCTACGCAGGCAGTGGAAACCACTCCCCACTTTAAGTATGGAAAAGGAGCCACTTTGGTACCGAGTACCGTAAAGCTCCTCCACCGCGAAAAAGGAAAGGAAAAATCAATGGGGATCAGGAGGGTTGCAGGCTTGGCCTGAAACCGGCTCCTGATGAGAGTTGATAACAATACTGGAAGGGGCACATCTGGTATGGACAAGTTTCGCAGCAAAGTTCACAGAGTGCACATGGAGCTTGGTGGCAAGCTCCTTAACTCTTTGAGAATCGGGTTAGGGTTTATCTCGTTGTGCATGTGCTGCTCCTCACTCATGAGTTTTATATTTGATACATAGTATGTCACGACAAAGCATGGTACCAGCTTCAGCATGGATTGCAAGTATGGGCTAATGACATAAAGGTGTGTTTAACGTCTCCTCCCCGTCTCTCGACGTGAGAGAAAGAGACGACGGCTCAAGCACCGCACCGAGGAGACGGATGTCTGGTTTGTTACAAGAGGACCATCTAGACTGGCAAAAGAAAAAAAAGATAAACTACGCAGGCAATGAAAACCACTCCCCACATTAATTAAGGAAGAAAAGCATTTAATAGCCACTTACAGTCAAACAACCATAAACTCGTTGCTCACAAAAAGAATAAGAAAAAACGAAATTAATGTGGGTCAGGGGGGTTGTGTGCCATAGCACCCAGACCCAAACCTTGACTGTTGTTGCTTGTGTTATATTGCAGTACATACCTTGTTTTTATGAGTGCAGATGCATGTCTGATGGAGTGCTCATTCAGTTTGTGTGTCATGTTTTTAATCTTATGGTAATCCAGATTAAGTCTGCCGGAGGTTTGTCTGTATAGTTTTTGTAGATCGTCCCCATAACTCCAACGAAGATCACGTGGAGCTTGAATTCCCTATAACCTTGTCTGTTTAGGTTGGCAATAAGCATACTGTGTTGTGCTTGACTCACTACCAGCACAGTCTTTTTTAATTTGTCTCCCTTATTCTTGGTATCCTCGTATCCTCAGTGAGACAGATGTTTTCCCAAAATACATAGACGATACTTCCCTCCGTTTAATTCAGTGCGGTTGGTTGGTCCTGGCAGATGCTTGATTGGTTTTACTGGTTTTATTCAGTGCTGCAAGTCAGCAAACAGCGTTGTGCCTTTTTTTCCTTCCAACCCTTGAAGTTGGTTCTTGCGTACGTGACCAGTGTCCTGGTGAAGATGACCATTTTCAGAACGAGGTGCATGCTCTTTTGTTTTGCCAAGACCATCGGGTTTGTGAGCTGAAGAAACATTGCTTGATCCTTTTTGTTACATAGCGATGGACCTTACCTACTCTATCTTATCCTTTTCATTGACACCTTTTATTAAACTTTTCGGTTTTAAAGAGAATTTTGAGAATTAAATCTACTTCTGCAAACTGGTGTGTGCTTCGAGAATGCGCGCAGAACCCTTGCAATTTTACTGGTTCAGGTCAGCTGTCAAATTTTGGAACAGGATGGTTGATTCAAACAGCAATACTTTACGCGATGTTATGAAAGCAGATATTTCCCTTGGGAATTCTGGTGTTTCTAATTGTTGGACTAGACAGGTGAGGGTTACAAGGGTTACAAGGATGGCCTACAGCCCGAGTCTCTGGCTGATGGCAAATTGGCTGGTGAAACAAAATCAACCAGTGTCGAAAATTGAAACTAAATCTGACACAAACTTGAGGAGTCTGTATGAGTCTTGATTCAGAAATGCATTGATCTCAAAATCAGTGATACTGTGATGACAAGTTAAGAATGGAATAAATTCAGAGCTTGAAGGAGCAAACACACGCAGAGTCTTAAACATTCTTTGAAAAAGGTCTCTGTATCTCATGCGCACTGTGCCCCACACCTGACTCGCATACATCCCAGCAGGAATACCATACACCTTAGACAACCAGAGCATAGCATGAGGCCTGCTTTTTAAATCGTAACTCTTGGCAAACTCAGAAATCCTGCTCAGTGCAGCCATGTAAGGCTGCACCGCATGTTCCTCAGCTATCTTCGGATTTATCCTTCTATCAAGCAGCATGCCCAAATATTTGAACCTGTCCTTCTCTGGAAGCACCACTAGACAGATGAACGATGCTTTTGGTGATTTGCAGAATGGCACTGTATACAGAAGTGACTTATTTCAATGCAGGAAGCTGAATATTTCTATTTGCGCATAGACATGAGATTCAGGCATCAGACAGTTTGGAGAGAGGGACATGGTCAAGATCCTTGCGCTTGTTTTAAAAAGTCTGTGGCTTATCACAACTGGTTTGCTTTGCCTGAGAGACCGGTTTTCTAATGCACATGCACCATTTGTCTTGCCGGAGTATTTCAAGATGGCTCTGAGCAAAAGTATCATGAGGAACATTGCTCGGTTCAGGATTCGAGGACATGGGTTGAAGTGTGAAACTGGTTTATATGGAAGGAGTCCGGACAGGAGTGCACGTGTTTGCAACTTATGTGAAAACGGGGATTATATCCAAGATGAGAAGCACGTCATTTTTTCATGTATCGGTACCGAACATTTACGGCACCAGTTCATCCACTTATTTATAATATTTCTGAAGGTGATATCAAAGGTTTTGTTTTTCAACATAACAATGGTTACAATGGTTACAATGGGGGGTGCCCTTCAGCCAGGTAGTTTGGCTGATCGGCTGCTGACTGGTCTCGGCCAGCCACAAATAAATCCATAAGCTCAGAAAGAAAAATAAAAAGTCTATTGTTCTG
>Ga0307968_1003677_pt1 | contig 12692 bp, 16 predicted proteins | sample OrgLakmetagen650_FD_201834 | JGI IMG/M metagenome (GOLD analysis project Ga0307968, IMG submission 201834) | Saline water microbial communities from Organic Lake, Antarctica - #650 | ecosystem: Environmental > Aquatic > Non-marine Saline and Alkaline > Saline | place: Antarctica: Organic Lake... | reverse complement strand
TGTGCAAAGAGCGCAAGGGCATGAGCCAGAGAACTGGTAGAAGCATTAGGGACCAGCGATGCAAAGAACTCACTCCTCTGCTGGATGGTTTTTCCACCTTGGAGGCCTTTCTTGGTCCGAAGGCGCATCATTTATCAATAAGACCATCAGTAGATGTGCTGAGTCTTATACTTTGCAGTGACCGTAATTTGATCTGACAGCTTCCCTGGAATGCAACGAAACCATATACACTCAAATCTACTAGAACAAATTGTATCTATGATTTGTGCTTCACCAGAACCTATCTGCTTCTTTATAGTGAAAGCCCATAGTGGCATTGCCGGAAATGAATGTACAGATGCAGGAGCCAAACACTCATCTGCCTTACATGACGGAGGTCATGACGTGCACTTTCAGCCTCCAGCTCCAGACGGTAATGCATACACACACCTTAACTGGCTTGCGGCTAAAGACACCGATGAGGATCCCAGTGAAAGAGGGACAACTACACCTAGGCTTCGTGCCCTCTCTGATTTAAAGGCCAAGCTTAAAACAGAAATGTGCAAATCACACAGACTGGGGAGTGCCAAAACAGACACAGGATATTACAACTACTGGAAGGACTTTAAACCTTTGGTCAATAAACAAGCCACAAATCCTTTCTGGAACAATAGTAATCTCAAATTCTACGAAACGCGTAATGTTACGAGGTACCGCACTGGTACAATTATTAATCAAAAACACGCCTACCGGTACGGCTTCTCTCCCAATGCAAACTGCCCCATCTGCCCTTGCACTGATAGTGCGCTTCACATACTCTCAGGTTGCCAACACACTAAAATGAGGAACATTATTTTAAAACGCCATAATACGGCAAGTGTGCTGATTGTCCAAGCCCTACAAAAGGGACCATGTGGTGCCAACCAAATTGCCTACACTGACGTAGGCAGTGCAGATAAGCTATCAGAGCAAGGCCTAGATCTGAGAAACACTGCCAACAAAATACTGCCCTCTTGGTTGCTACCAGAACTAACAGCACATGCTTTAAAAGCCTCTTCTCGTCCTGACGCCATCCTATTTTTACCTAGCACTGTGTGCTCCTCTCGCGTAACCACCCGATAAACTATCAGAGCAAGGCCTAGATCTGAGAAACACTGCCAACAAAACACTGCCCTCTTGTTTGCTACCAGAACTAACAGCACATGCTTTAAAAGCCTCTTCTCGTCCTGACGCCATCCTATTTTTACCTAGCACTGTGTGCTCCTCTCGCGTAACCACCCGCAACCCAAACTTTCAACAGCTTGCTAAAGACAAGAAGCTGAATCCAAACCAGTGGGAGGTTCACCTGATTGAGTTTAAATTCTGTGAGGATACTAGGCCTGATCCCCAACTCCAAAAAGCGAAAGCACAGCACAGCATGCTTATTGCCAACCTTAACAGACAAGGATATAGGGAAGTCAAGCTGCACGTGATCCTTGTTGGAACTATGGGGACCATCTACAAATACTATACAGAGAAACCTCTGGCAGACCTTAATCTGGATTACCATAGGATTAAGGAATTGACACACAACCTGAATGAACACTCCATCAGGCATGCATCTGCACTCATAAAAACAAGGTATGCACTGCAATATAACACAAGCAACAACAGTCAAGGATTGGGTCCGGGTGCTACGGCACACAACCCCCCTGACCCACATTAATTTCTTTTTAATTGTTTGCGCGGTGGGGAGTTGCCTGGTGCGGGCACCTAGGTAACCCCCTCCCTTAATCATGCTGGCTGTGTCATCACTACCAGCGGAGTCTTTTCTTTTTCTCTCCTATGGGGGGTGACGTTCAGCCAGGTTGTTTGGCTGATCGGCTGCTGACTGGTCTCGGCCAGCCACAAAAAATAGTATTAGCTCAGACCAAAAGAGGAAAGTCTAGTGTTCTGCTGAGAAAGGATTTTATGAACAAGCTGGTTGTTGACTTGTTGCAGCAAAAAGGGTTGGGCTGCTGAGAAGTTAGTTTAGTTTGGATTACAAACCAGTCTGGCATGGCTACTCAACCTAACGACCTTGAGCTGCTGAACAGTCCTCCAAAAAGGTTTAAACAAAAAGGAGAAATGTTTCCTCGCTCACAAACCCGATGGTCTGCAAAGTAAAAGAGCATGCACCTTGTTCTGAACATGTTCATCTTCACCAGGACATTGGTCACATACGCGAGAACCACCTTCAAGCTACACTGCTGCCTCAACTTTCAAAGTATGTGCACGCAAGCGGAGTCTACTGACATTGCGCATAACATGTTTGGACAGATCAAGATGAAGATACCGTGGTACAATAGTTGGCTTACGCTCATTACTAGTAAAAGGGATGGCGAACCAAAAATGGTAAGTGGCCAGTTTGTTGTTGTACGTGTTGGGGTCCACCAACTCAGCGTCTCTCCAAACACCTCTCATCCTATGCTTCAAATCTGCAGTAAACTCTTGCATGGGAATAGCACGCCCAGTTTAAACAGCTTGTACCCACAACAGTATGTGCACCCAAGCAGTTCTAGAAAAGCGCTCAGAAATTGAGCAGTCCAGCAGGCACTTGAACGAGGCTGTAAATTGAGATCAGTCTGGACCACCCTCCGCAAAGTGACACCATTGGTAGCATACTATTGAAAAGCTTGACAGCTGACTGAAACCAGTAGTACTGCAACGGCTCATGTCCACATTCTCGGAGTACAGCCCAGTTAGTGGTAGACTGCTTCACACCTAATGTGCCCCTCAGAACCCTCAAAAAATGCAAATGAAGCGTAAACAGCGAGCTAGAGGACCTGCTTGCCAGCAAAAAAGCAGTATTCCGTATTTTAAAATACATGCCAAAATACATACGTCATAGCAAGCAACAAAGAAGTATGCGGTCTGTCTGCCAAAGCGTGTTCATGCACAATTTACATATCCTATAGGCAGAGGCAAGAAAAAGACAGGATGCATGTTCAGCAGACTAAGCCATGTTCAGCCTAGAAGAATAATGTCCGGACACGTAAGCTCAATAGATTTCCAATGACTGGAATTGATTTGGAACGTTTTTTGAGTACTTTTGCACGAGTACAACGATTTTAGCTTGTTCTGGTCCCTCTTATAGAGTGAATGGATACGGACGGTGCCTGCGCGACAGTTTACAGTGCTATGCAAAACCACGAGTAGTCATATATGTGTATGGAGCAACATAAAAACAGTCAATGTGTGAAAAAAGTAAATGTGAGAAAAATAAAGGCTTTTTTGAAGGCCCTTTTACATATAAAATAATCATATATTTTTATAATTGCTTGAATGCTAAGATGGCAGGAGCTCAACCAGTATGTTGCGTCCAATGCCCACTGTGGACCAGAAGCATGGCCAGCATGCTCTTTGAACAAGAAAAGGTATTATCTGACATGCACTCACACAGATACACACATGCACGCATACACGCACAAAATACGCTCATGCAAACACGCACATATACACATGCAATAGACGTACACACACACACACACACACACACACACACACACACACACACACACGCAAACTCACGTAATCACACATAACAAACTCACATGTAACACACATTTTTACTGTAATTGCCAAAGCCCCGTCAGTGCTCAGCCTCAACCTTCTGCTCTGTGCGCAGAAGGCGGGACGCTTCACTTGTCCCCCACAGTCAACGTAACAGCAATAGAACAGGGGTCACTGCCTTGAGCAGTAGCCCAGTGCACGTGGCATACGCTGCAGCCCAGGTCCGTAGCTTCTCAGGTGCTGGCAGGCAGCCATGGCAATCCAACGAACAAGGCAGCAGTAGCATTAGTGGTGACGTGGAGAAGAGAGAGGCCTATCCTGTGACAAGCAGCAATGAGGGCACCCACTACAAAATTAGTAGGGACAGAGAGGGACAGGAGCAGAGAGGTGAGAACAGCAGCTGCAGTACGCGCAGACACAAACAGCATATCAGTAGCAGCTTCAAGGCGCGCCTCATTACGTCTGAGTTGTCGCGCGCAGCTTCAGTGAGGCAGCTCCTGGACGGTGTGAGGGTATATCAGGCCAGCTTGAATGCCATACACGTCAGTGCGGTGCTTGTGCGGGCGGTGAGGCTCATGGAGGGAGGCTCTCATGGGTCGGAATGGCCCTCACAGTCACAGCAACTGCAGTCGCAGCAGCCAAAGGGGCAGCTTCAAGGACAGGAGCAGGAGCAGCAGCAGCATGTTGTGCAGCGGGGGCGGCAGCATTCTGTGCAGCAGAGGGGGGAGGAAGCGATGGCGCTATCTGAGCTGCTGGACCTCGTTCTGCTACTCCTGGCCGACGAGGGAGAGCTAGCAGTTGGGAATGGTGGTGAAGCACCTGCCCGTAACACCACACACGCCCCCAAGGAACTTTCGCCAGCGGCACAGTACCCTCTTCCCTCTCCAGCAGCGGCAGCAGCAGCAACAGCAGCAGGAATAGCACGTGTAAGGGGTACCCGTGCAGCTCCTACCCCCCTGCTGCCCTCTTCCTCACCGCGAGAGCTTGCCAACATCGCATGGGCCCTTGTGAAGCTCCTCCCTGTGGCAGGCCAGGGCAGCAGCAGCAGCAGCAGCAACAGCAACAGCAAGTACAGCAGTAGCAGCAGCAGCAGCAGTATCATGAAGACACCCCACAGCTCAAAGCACACGACTACAACAAAGGAGATGGCAGCGTCAGATGATAGTGGGGCCGGCCAGGCAATCACTGCATTTGGAGGAGCTACAAGCACATGTCAACCCTCAACCTCCTCCACGCTGGCTGTCCACTTCTCGCACGCCATCCTCCGTGCAGCTGTCACTCCATGCCTCATACCCCCTGCTGCCTTGGCTACACCTGCGCGGGGAGCCAGCAGTGAGCGCAGCAGGCCTCACACCAGCAGCAGCAGCAGCAGCACCTACAGCAGGGAGAAAGGCAAGGGCAGCAGTGACCGGAGCAGGTCTCATCCCAGCAGCAACACCACCACCACCACCACCACCACCACCACCACCAAAAACAACAGTAGGGAGCAAGGCAAGGGCGGTAGTAGCCGGGGGGAAAGAGGCAGCACGTCTGTCGGCAGTAGCAGCAGCCGCGGAGCTGTAGCCAGCAGCAGTGAGAGTGCCGCTACAAGCAGCCACAAAGAAAGCAGTGGCAGTGGGGCTAGCTTTGTGGGGGGTGAGACATTCTTTGCAGGGGACAGGGGTCCCTTCCTCAAGAGGGAGGGCGGTGTTGTAGCACCTCGCAGCCGGGGTAATGCCCTGAGCAGCGCATCACCACAGGTGTGGAGGATTTGGTTTGGTGGTCTTAGATCTGATGTGCATTTTCTGTAAGGAATCAAGGTTTTGGCTTAGGAACTTTCAGTAAAAGTGTGGCAGTGCTCTGAGCAGCGCATCACCACGAATGTGGAAGGCTTATCTACCAGTCCCAGATCTGATGTTCAACTTTTTCGAGTGGTAGAAGTGGGTACTGCTAAGTTTCTGGTTGAGTTTGATGTGTTTGTATGTGAGATACGTCTGGTCAAAAGGAATCTTCTAGTGATTGCGTGGCAGCGCTCTAAGCAGAGCGCATCCCCACAGACGCGGTACTTCAGCTAGTAGTCTAATGCTTGTGCTTGAGCTGGTACTCTGCAGCTTCTTTAAATAGTCTGCTGCTAGAAGTGTGTTAGATCTGCGGTGTGAGAAACGTTCACTGAAAGCACGGCAATGCTGCTAGAAGTGTGTGTTAGATCTGTGGTGTGAGAAACGTTTACTCAAAGCATGGCAGTGCTGCTAGAAGTGTGTGTTAGATCTGTGGTGTGAGAAACGTTCACTGAAAGCATGGCAGTGCTCTGAGCAGTGCTTAAATCACGGACGTGATACTCTTTTGGGTGTCCTTGGATTAGAAGAGTGGGTTGTTTCTCAGTCTGATCTGAGGTAAAGCTGTGATTCGCATTGTGTCCATCGAAATCTGGGGGGAGCAAGTCACCCATGTGAGTGTGTGCTCCAATTTTGCACATGCTGGAAATTCTCTGGTATCGCTTGAATACGGGTGTGTTTGCATGTGTTAAATCGATCACACATACATGCAGAGTTTACAGATATAAGCCATCAGACAAAAAGTATGACTGCTAGGCTGCGTATGTAAAACATTGTAAAATTGTTGAGGAGACCACACATACATACACACGCCTGCACTCGCATACAAACAATGTAGGCATGCAGGGGCAAGTGTGAGCACTCGCAGCATGGGTCTGCACTACACACACACACACACACATGCACAGACACACACATGCACAGACACACACATGCACAGACACACACACACAAACTCACACATACAAACAGGCCCTGGCGAACCTGCTTTGGGCCCTTGCCTCCTGGCATATTCCTCCACACAGCCCAAGCTCTGACCAAGGCCATGCTGGAGCACTTGCGACACAGGTGTGTGTGTGTCTGGTTAACGGCTTCTACGGTTCTGATCGCTTTTGATTTGATTGGCCAGAGCCATATATATACACCGTATATGACCGTATACTCCGTGATTTCCCTGCCAGAAATACCATATATATAAATTTATGAGTGCACTGCTACGTTGCCGTGTCTGTGTGTCTATGTTTGTGTGTGTGTGTTGGTGTGTGAGCATGTGAGTGAGCATGTGAGCAAGTGGCACCCTCGTTTTGAGACCGTCTGCTCCCTATAATTACGTAATATAAATAACTAAATAAAGCTCAACCACTCACACACAGGAAGCATTAGGGCCTTGCCCTATGTGTGTGCAAGCCTTGGAGGCCCTGTGTGCTGCCTTCCTGCGACAGCTACCTGTTGCCGCACCTCAAGAGGTGAACAGCCGGCCGAGAAAGTGTATGTGTGTCTCTGTGTGTCTGTGTGTGTCATATCCGCCTATCGCTGAGTGTCTGCTGCGTTTATTCTAGACTTTGTCGCTTCTCCTCTTGTCTTTGACGGGGTGCTGGCTTATATAAGCACCGATTGAGAACATTGCTGTGCTATGCATGCTGCTCTCCATCAGCCTACCTTAACCTTTCCTACAATACCCCGCATAAACATCGTTTTTTGCCCTGCGGGGTGGCTGCGGTAAGCTTTATTACACCGTGCGTCCACGATCACTTCGTGAGACCGAATTAATAAAATTTCCGTTTTCGATTCGGAGAAGGATTTTTAAGTTGATTTTGAAATCCGTAATGGGCACTTTGCCGGTGTGTTTTGTACCCCTGAGTGCCCAGATGTACCAAAATTATCATTTGCATTTAAATTGTAGTTCAGAGAGGCTCCGAGAATCATTACTTATTTTCATTTTTTTGCCAAATAATTATTCGATACCCAAAGTGATCGTGGACGCACGGTATATCTTTTTTAATCCTGCGTGGTTGTGCAAGATTGGTGTAAATAGAGTTTTTGGGTCGCTGCAAGTCACGAGCGACGAGAGGCCCCCCGGCCTCCTCCCCGCCCCCCCCACCTGCCCACTCACCGCCACAGCAGCAGCCACAGTAGTGAGGCTAGCCAAGCTGCTGCAAGTAAAAGCGGAACGGCTGAGCAACAAGAAGCAGCGATGAAGAGGGTTAGGTTCAGGGTTAGGCTAACAGGCCAAAGAAACCTGGTTTCGAGGACCAAGCTGCGATGCTTGCGGACGCAGAGCAGTTTTAACTTAACAGCTAACGGATGAGCAGGTGGGGCAGCTATCGCGGGGAACAAGGTCACGCACCAAGGCTGCCTGCACCCAAACCGCACCACCAGCATGCGCGAGCACAAGCAAGGCACCCAGCAGCAGCAGTGAGGAGAGCGAGGAGAGTGCCAGCAGCAGAGATAGTGGCTAGAAGAAGCAGAAGCAGATATTTGGAGGGGGAAGGGCAGCAAAGACGTGGGGCATTAGAACAAAGAGCGGCAAGCTAACTAACGCAAGCAGCATGGAGACTTTCCTTTCCCTTTTGTGGTGTTCTCTTCTAGTTAAAGCTAACTGGTGCTGAACAAGGCTAATACGTCCTGCGGGATGACAGTGGTAAGGGGTGCGAGAGACTGCGGGATTTAACCAAATATTTCTGAAATTTGGGGTGCAGGATGAGTACGGTGAAGTACGGTATACCCCTGGTTGTAAGATCTACCTAACGTGAATCCCGTGAGAGGGAATTAGTCCCCACGATGTGCGCAGTTTTTGTAATGCAAAGCTTAAGACATTTCATCTCTTGGATTGCACACCCTGCCCAATTAATTTGAAGGGATAGAATAAAAACCTTTTATACTATTCAAGCTGGCGCTCCTGTACACAAGCATGGGCTCACAGCGCACACACACACACACATACACACACACACACAAACCAACACACAAACACAGAGAGACACACACACACGCAGACACACACACACATGGACACAGAAAGACATGCACACATTTACATACACTTATACAGGTTGCCATGGTGATCTGGGCACTGGGAACTCTGCGGCATGTGCCCAGCAGCTGTGCCCTCCTACCCTCCCTTGTGTGCACCATGCCCTCCGCCCTAACGCACCAAAGCCCCTTGGGCCTGAGCAACACCCTGTGGGGGCTGTCTGTGCTGATTGGGAGGCGGCAGGGGGCAGCAAAAAGCAATTACATCGAACGCAGCAGCGGCGCTGGCCGCTCCCGTACCTCTGCTCCATCTCCTGGGGCAACTGGTTGGGAGGGTCAGAGGGGTGGTGTGGGGTTGGGTAGTGAGGGGGGGAGGGAGGGTACGATGGATGAGGGCTGGGGTGTGGTGCGTGCTTCGGTACCCTGCTCTCCCCACACAAATGCCAAGGCTCATGTGCGGACAGGCGAGGATTGGCGGAGTCGAGAGGCGGGTGTTGGGTCTGGTCATGATACAGGCAGGCAGACGAGTGGTGGGGGAGAGGGGGTCGCTGCTGTGAGTAGGGGCAACGAGCACGGAGGTGCTTTGGATTGTGGTGGTGGTGACGGTGGTGGTGGTGGTGGTGGTGGTGGTGAGGGAAGGGGAGAGGGGGTCGCTGCTGTGACTAGGGGCAACGAGCACGGAGGTGCTTTGGATTGTGGTGGTGGTGGCGATGGTAGTGGTGGTGGTGGTGGTGGTGAGCAAAGAGGTGCTGTGAGTGTACCGGATGGTGTCAGTGTCGGTGGTGTGGGCAGGCAGGGGGTGTGGGAGGAGGAGGAGGAGGAGGAGGAGGAGGAGAGAAGTGGAATAAATGGTCAAGAAGAAAGGATACAAGAAATGTGGGAGGAGGAGGAGGAGGAGAGAAGAGGAGTAAATGGTCAAGAAGAAAGGATACAAGAAGTGTGGGGGGAGGAGCAGGGGGAGGAAGAAAGTGACGTGGGAACTGGGGCAGGAGAGTTAGGGGAAATGTGGATGCAGCTTGGGCTATCTGACAAAGATGTGGGAGAGGGTAAGAGCGCCATTCTTTCACCATCAGCCGCTCACTTGCAACATCAGCCATTACAAACTCAGCAGCAGCAGCAGCAGCAGCAGCAGCCTTTACAGTCTCAGCAGCAGCAGCAGCAGCAGCAGCGTTGGTTCTTCACTGTGGGGTCAGATGGGCGGAGGGAGGAGGTTGATTTGAGGCCTGTGCTGGTGGCTGCTGAGGTGAGAGGCGCGCTTGAAGGTTTGGTGAGGCGTGTGTGTTGCTGAGAAACGCGAACGTGTGTGTGTGTGTGTGTGTGTGTGTGTGTGTGAATGTGTGTGTGTTAATCACAATTGTGAATGCTTGTATCTGGGTGTTGCGTGTGTGCAATGTGTGTGTGTTTGCTGTGTGTATTGTGTCCATCACTGATACCACGATGGGACATATGTAGGGTTGGCCAGAACCATATATATGCACCTTATAAAATGGCCGTATTTGGTCATCTCCCTGCCAAAAATACCGTACATACACCGTACACCGTATATATATATGGTTCTGGCCAACCCTAGACAAATGTGACATGTCCTGCATATGTAGCCTTTTTGAAGGCTGCAAGTTTGTCATCGTGAAGGTGCAGGCGAAATGTGTGGGCTGTGTCATACCACGGGCTCGCTGCGGTGAAGCGTCTGAAATAGTACGAGGGGAAAAATGGTGGTGCAGGTCGTGTTTTCTTTTGGTTTAGACAGCCAGGGCAGCCAGAGTGTGGTGCGTAGAATAAATAGAGAGCAGGTGTGAAGTGGTGCGTAGAATAAATAGAGAGCAGGTGTGAAAAAGGGGCACAAAGGAGCTCAAAACTTGTCGAAACTTCTGATGTAGATTGAAGCCTTCTAGACGGCTCTCTTTCGTATGCAGGACGAGTCGCGGGTAGGTAAATTCTCGATCTCTAACCCATTTTGAGTCAGTGTCTTGATGAGCTGATCAGGTTGTCTCTTGATTGGGTGTAGCAAGTGAATACCATGCCCAATACGACTGTATGACGTTTGATTAGGGTTGGCCAGAACCATATATATACGGTGTACATACAGTATTTTTGGCTTGGAAATCACCAAACATACGGTGTATATATATGTATACATTCGGTTCTGGCCAACCCTACGTTTGATGTTTGCGTATGCGTCCCTTTACGTGAGTGCAAAAAGGGCTCACCAAGGAAGGAAATAAATGCATGAAATGTGCAGTTTATAAGACAGTGTTGTGTGTGTGCACTATCTGGAGGAGCAAGACGGTAGGTTCATTTTATAATGAAGTATTTGCACAATGGGCGTAAATTATATGATGCGGTTGCAAGCGTATGCTCTTTTGACAGGAGCAAAAGGGGGCCCCATTCATAAACAGGATCCATAAAGCAGCATACATCTGACACCCTGACGTTGGTGGCAGGAGCAGAAAAGGGCCCAGTGTCAAATTGGCGAACTGGCGAATTGGAATGGTGAAGTAGCGTGAACATTGAACATGTACCTAAAAATTCAGTGATGGTCACGTGTGTGTGTGTGTGTGTGTGTGCGCTGTGTGCAGGAGCGTGCGATGCAGCTGCTACCAGATCTAGCCACTAAACCCCGAGAGGCTGCCCACTTGGTGGTGTCCATGGTGAAGCTTGGAGGGTTTCCAGGCCCCAGGTTCTGGAGGGCCCTGCAAAAAGAGGTACGTTGCGTCTGCACATCTCTCGCCATTTTGCGTGTGCAATAAGAGAGGGGCAGATAGGCAGGCTTTACGGCCACAAATAATTCCCACAAATAATTAAAGAAAAGGAATTGCCTTGGTGTCGGGCAGCGTTTTTGGGCAACGTTTATTTGTGTCATTTTTCGTGTCGGGCCGCGTAAAACTCTGCTGCCTCAAAAGGGAAGGGGGAAATGGTGGAGAGCAGAAGGGTAGCAGGCGTGGCCCAAAATCAGCTCCTGCTGAGAGACGTCAACAGGACTGGAGAATGAGCGTGCATCAATGAGCGTGCTCAGCTGAGCAATTAATTTAGTGACCAAGCAGGCATGGCCTGCGACCTACAACTCCTGATTGGATTTGTTGTTGCTTTGAGTGTACATTGTGGTTCTGTACATTGTGGTTGTGTATACTGCGGTGTAGTACATCATGTGTTTGTAAATACAGTTGTATATGCCGCGGTTATTTATGTACATCGTGGTTGTGTGCATCGTGGTTGTGTGCATCTTGGTTATGTACATTGTGGTTGTGTGCATCGTGGTTGTGTACATTGTGGTTGTGTGCATCGTGATTGTGTGCATCTTGGTTATATATACGTTGTGGTTGTGTGCATTGTAAGATACATTGTGGTTGATTGCGTGCATTTCAACACAGCATTTTTTGCATTACCATGAGGTTGTGCAATTTTGGGCCTGCTATCCCATCATGAATCACATGAAATATATCCGGCCTGACGGCATATGCTTATGCACATTTGTAGTACACTTACCGTGCTCTAAAGCACAGGTTGTGATAATGGGCAGGCTAGGTAGGTCTAACCCTAACCCTAACCTTAACCCTAACCCTAACCCTAACCCTAACCCTAACCCTAACCCTATCCTTAACCCCTAACCCTAACCCCTCCTGTTAGAAATGACCGTAAGCCACAAACCTCTACACACCGTCCACGCCTCACTCTTCTTCGCGAAGTCGAAGAATCAAAGTGTGCCTCCTCACTTACCTACACTGACAGAAAAGTTTCCTTCACCTTCAGTTTAGTTAAGTCTAGTCTAGATTACAAAGGCCTCCTGCTCAACCTATAGGTCCCAACAAAACATCAATCTTATCTTCACCCATCACTCATGTAGGTGGCGCGCAACAGACAGAAACGTTTCCTTCATCTTCACCCATCACTCGTGTAGGTGGCACGCAACAGACAGAAATGTTTCCTTCATCTTCACCCTTCACCCATCACTCATGTAGGTGGCGCGCAACAACCCCAGTTCCTGGCCTCCTTACATGCTGTCTTCACTCCTATGGGCCTATGCCACCAACCGTCGCCCCTGCCCAGACCTCATAGCCTCCCTAGACGCTGAGATCTATTACCACGCGGAGCCCAGGCAGCAAGGCAGCAGTTCTGCCTCTCACAGCCCCACCCCCTTGCAGCCCAGATCACCACACGTCAACAACACACACGCCAGACAGCCACACTCTGGGTCGTACAACCCCTATTCCACACACACCAGCATACCAAGCGTCGGTGATACACACACCAGACGGCCAAACTCTGGGCTCCACAGCCCCCCCCACACACACCCCAGCCAACAACATGCCAGACAGACCCACTCTGAGCTCCACAGTCCCCCCCACACACACCCCAGCCAACAACAAGCCAGACAGACCCACTCTGAGCTCCACAGTT
>Ga0307968_1003676_pt1 | contig 12692 bp, 18 predicted proteins | sample OrgLakmetagen650_FD_201834 | JGI IMG/M metagenome (GOLD analysis project Ga0307968, IMG submission 201834) | Saline water microbial communities from Organic Lake, Antarctica - #650 | ecosystem: Environmental > Aquatic > Non-marine Saline and Alkaline > Saline | place: Antarctica: Organic Lake... | reverse complement strand
TATCTATCTATCTATCTATCTATCTATCTATCTATCTATCTATCTATCTATCTATCTCTCTCTGAGGTTGTCAGAAGAACCTTACTGCATTTAAATCCTCAGCCCTTAGAGTGCTTTTTATGTTTCTTTGCTGCAGGAAAGACCGTGCCATGTTTAGCAGCATGTTCAAAGCGGACGGCGGACTGTACCCTGCCAAGCCGAACGGCACAGACCAGGAGCTTAAGGAGATTGAGTCCAAGGTATGGGAATAAAACTAAATTAAAGACAGGATAATGCGGGCAAGGAAAATTATACGTTTGAGAGCAGCCACTCTATTTATCTTCCAAGTATAACATGAAAGCCTTGTATACCTGTATAGAGTTCCTTTAGAAGCCTCCAAAACCTCTCCCCACATCCTGGCCTCTCCAGAAACACCTGCCCGACACGGCAGTGCAAAGCATGGTCAGGGGCATGCAGAAAAACATGCAGAGGGCGCGGGCAGCAGAGGCAACCAGCAATCACAAAGCAGCAGCGCCAGGGGCTTTCAGATTCCCGCGAATGCCATGGTGGGCGTGGCTCATTGTTGCAGCCCACCTGCTGTATCGGATTGTAAAGGTCAGTGGTTTCAAAGGTGTATATGTCAAGGGTTGGCCAGGAGCGTATGTGTAAATTGTGTTTTCGAGCTTTCCCTCCCAAATATCAAGTGTAAACCATACGTGCTCTCGTTCACATGTTTCTAAAGCTGAAATTTTGATTTACTCTTTACGTGTATGTGCTCACAGATATTTGGATCCAGACCGCCAAAGGTGGTCAGTAGTTCCGCTTTTAGCAATCAAACAGGAAGTAAGGAATTTGGTGAACTCTGACAGCTTGGAAAAATTACAAATTAATCCAATGTGTTTGTCAGGGAAACCTTAGTATGACAGAACACCTGCAAGGCCAATTAATCTGACGCTCACTGTACAACTGCTGCCAGTGGACGGTTTCTCACCTAGCAACCACGGTCGTGCTTTTTGCCTCGGACAAGCCTGTTTCCTTCACCTTTATATTTTGAAATGTGCAGAGTTATGCAGCCTTTTTTATGCTTGAGCAATTTACAAAAATCAAAGCTGTGCTTACCCAATTACTTAGCAATTTTAGTGATGGCCTGACTCAGCAAAAAAGTCCTGGCCTGTTGTTGCCATTGTGCCTAGTTTTTAACCATTTTGCCTGCTTTCGCTGTCTTTTAGGCAATTATGTGGCTCTGCGTCTATCTGAAGGTTTCATAAAAGTGCGGTGGGGGGTTGCCTCGTGCAGGACCTACGTAACCCCCTCCCTTAATCATGCTGGCCGTGTCATCACTACCAGCGGAGTCTTTTTGCAGAAAATTTGAGAGGGAAATATCAACAACCACAAGGTTAGTTTACATTGCCAAGCACCATGAGTCGTAGTAAGCCACAAGGCTCTCATTTATTTAACAATACCTAGGTCCTAACCAGACACAAAGTGTCGCCTACATTATCAGAAGCTTCTTGGTTAAGGGTTAGAGTTTAGGGCCAGAAGAACAGCAATGTCAGGTATAGACGTTATAGAGGATAAGGTAACGGTCGTACGCTGAGTTGATTGTTGATTGCAAAGTTTCAGATCATCACCTTCGCCCTACTTTACAGAAAGTGTAGCTAGTTAATGGTTCTTCCCGCGCTAAACTAGGTTACCAAAAGACTTCTGTCTGCGCTGATAAACAATCAGAGGGGGGCAACTGGGGAAGTGTTGAAATATGCCTTTTTTGCACTCAGAAGCCGACCATTCACTGCTCCTTTATTCGATTAGGACCACTTTTGCTCTAAATTGAAGCTGGAAATATGAGTTACATGATGATGTGCTTGGATGCATGTGGGTTGCTCTGTGTGCAAATTGGCTGGGCTGAAAGCCCACGCTGACCACCAAAACCCTGATAGAGTGGCTTTGCATGGGAAAAAGCATATGTTGGCCTAGATCACCAACCACTTCACTGTTTCACTCCATTTTTGTTGCAATGATACGGTATTTGTTTGTTACAAGGACTCCATACCACCAGAAATCATGTGATTTGGAATAGTGGGTGGCTTGTTGTAAAGATTTTGTGGTGAGAAGTAGGGTTCATGCCGCGGCCGATTAGGCATAAGTGCCCTCATTGGCTACAATGAATTTCAAATGCTATGGAGCCATACGGAACCAAGTCTAGTTGTAGCCAACGGGGTACGCACACTCTGGGAACATTTGAAAACACCCCCATTTTGGGGGTCAGATAGCCCCCTCTGATAAACAATACAGAGTTTACAGATTAAGCCATCAATCAAAACGTGTGACTACAAGGCTGCGTATGTAGAACATTGTAGTAAGAATGTGAGAAGTGTTTGTTGTAGTACCAGATTTGTAGCATCTACAAAAAAAACTTGGAAAGGGGAAGAAGGCACAACGCTGTTTGTGACATAGCAGCACTGAATAAAACCAGAAACCAGTGCGTCGGTATGCCGTGAGGAAACTGCCTTATAATGAAGACCACTAGCATTGAACAAAGCGGATTGGTAAGGTAAGGTTACATCGCTATATATGCCTCTGGGGGGCATCTGAGCGGGGGGCATCTGAGGTTTACCGGTTCAAGTACTGCTGAGCAGGAGGCTAATTCCTCAAGCGTTACCCTGCACATCAGACTCTCGGGTGTACACCATTTACACTCACACTCGGAGCTATAAGAATAAAATAACCTGCCTCCATGCTTCATGTCGGTTGAACACTCTATCACAACACTGCTAAAGGACTTGTCTATACTAGACGTGCCCTTTCCAATACCAATAAGAATGATCAGCAGCCGGTTCCAGGCCAAGCCTCCTGCACCCCTCGCGGTGTCCATTGGTCCTACCTCCCTCTTCTTTTCTGTGATGAAGAAGCTGCACTCGGTACTTAAGTAACTCATTCTCCTCATTTAATGGGTTACTTTAGGGTTAGTCTAGTCTGAGGGTTAGTCTGTAAGGAGTGGCTTTTCACTGCGCGCCTGCTGCGTGATATTTGCTTCCCTGTTTTCTGATTTTTGGTAAGGCATTCAGTATCAGTAGGTATGTCCTGCTTGTATTTGTGTAGCTACGAGACTCACAAGAAAAACAGTAAATTTCTAGTCCATGCCGGAAATGTTTAAGGGTAAGGGTAAGGGTTACACAAATGTTTAAGGCACTGTGGCGTTATTTTTATCTTACTTCATGTATGATTAACACACGCTAACACAAATTCCTGACAGATATGCACTGCATCCTGCCTGACAGCTGCTGATGTGCTGTTGCTGTTCTGTGCTGCCTGCGTTTTTTCTTGCTTATAGTGGTGTTGTGTTTCGTCTTCTTAGACTGACTTCTGGCTACAAGCTGCATGAGTTTTGCTTGCCACCACAGAGCATACGTGCGGATTTAACTAGCTGGTCAATTCGTCTGGAAGAAAAAATGTATCACGAAATAGTCAAGAAGTAATGATAAAGCAACAACAACAAAAGCCTTACCAAAAATCCAGCAGCGTTTATACGTCGTTCATACAGACAAGTAACGTTGGAGTCTTAACCCCACTCAGTAAATGTAACCATTGCAACCATTGTAACCATTAACCCCACTCGGACGCTCCCACCTCAGGTCTATCTGTGTCCTGCTAGCCACAGAAAGTGCGATCTAGTTATGTTTGCAACCACTGCTCCTCCTCTGCTGCTCGCAAATCCCTAAGCATCCGTTCTTACCCTTTCCTAGGAGGCGTGACCTAACACCGCCTGCCGTTTGTTCAGACAGCTATGTGTATCCCCCGGTTTCCGTCCTAGCCCCTAAGAAGGCCTGATCTAGCTCTGTCTGCAGAGTGTTCAGCTCACTACGCAAGTCCTCCAGCGCGTGGGTCATGGACTGCATGGGGTTTTTGACGCCTGTGGTCTGCACCTTGATTATCAGGCGAGTCTCTAGGGGGTGGGGGATGCGGTAGCCAGCGAACACGTTGTGCTTGTCAGAGTGCAGCTGCATGCGGATGAGGTTGCCCAGCGTGTGGTCCTCCTGCATGATGCCAAAGGTGCCTGCATTCTCTAGCTTTGTGTCCGCCTTGTAAACGACTTTGGGGGTGCCCTCAGGGAGCACGAACCTAGGGGTGATGTGTGAAATACAAGAGTTTATCAAAAGTTAATCACTGAACATTTGTTTGTGTGTGTGTGTGTGTGTGCCTGTGCATGCATGTGTATGTGGTGTTCATTTGTGCGCGTCCGTGCACTGTGTATAGAGGCACGTGCTTGCTTGCACATATGCGTGCGTGTGCATATGTGTGTGCGTTTGTGTATATGTGCGCACACCCGTAAGTGAGTGTGCATATGTGTGCGCGGGTGCTTGTGTGCGTGTGTGTATGTGTATGTGAGTGTACGTGCACAGGCGTGTGTTTGTGTGTGTATGTGTGCGCGAGCTTGTGTGTTTTTGTGTGTGTTTGTGAGTGTGTATGTGTGCACGTGCCTGTGTGCGTGCGTGCTTGTGTGTTTGTGTGTGTGTGTGTATTTGTAAGTGTGTAGTGTGCACCTGCTTGTGTGTGTGTGTGTGTGTGTGTGTGTGGTGTGCGCATGTGTGTATTGCGTGTGTGTGTGTGTGGTGTGTGCGCATGTGTGTATTGCGTGTGCGTGTGTTGTGTGTGTGTATGTGTGTGTGTGTGTGTGTGTGTGTGTGTGTGTGTGTGTGTGTGTGTGTGTTGTGTGTGTGCGCATGTGCGTGTGCGCATGTGTGTATTGCGTGTGTGTATGTGCGTTGCGTGTGTGTGTTGTGTGTGTGTGTGTTTGTGTGTGTGTGTGTGTGTGTGTGTGTGTGTGTGTGTGCGCGCGTGTGTGTGCGCGCGCACATGCATACATGTGTGAGTGTATGTGCGAGCAAAAATAATGATGTATGCACTCGTGTACATCCACCTCACCTTGAGTATCTATCAGGCTGGTTCATGTCAGGGAGTCAATTAATTCATGAGCAAATTGTACGTTGTTGTGGCAATATAATATTTTTACAAATTGTAAAGCTCTGCGTTATACAATGCTAGGCAAGTTGCTCCTTCCTCGGCTGCCCACCGGCAGCCTGGGTCGGGCTATGAGCACTGCAGCCACGTCTACACCCCAAGCAGCACCCGCGACTGCTTCCCCTCCTCCCCCGCCCAACCCCGATTTAGTGGAGGTCTTCGTAGATGGCGAAGCCCTGACCGTTCCCAAAAACTTTACCGTCATCCAGGCCTGTGACGCTGCTGGGGTGGACATCCCAAGGTATTTTTCAGACCAAAAGCCTCCTGTCTCCTGTCTCAAATTGCTCAACAGCAGGCCACGTCTCCCTTCCTGGCCCTTGTGCTTCATAGCTGCATTGAACGAGGATACATAGGCAAACACCCCATGAGCATCCTGGAGCAAACACAAACATATCTCATAGCTCAAGTCTGGTGCTCAATCATCTATGGAACCTGCAGGTTCTGCTACCATCAGCGCCTGAGCATTGCAGGGAATTGCAGGATGTGCCTTGTGGAGGTAAGTGCCATGACGGGGCTGTTCAGCTTGCCCAGGTAAACCACATGTGTGCACCATGCATACATACTGTCGCACATGCTTCCTCTTTGGTGCACACACTCGTTTTCCCGTACACGTAGCGCTGCTGCTCTCCTCGTTCATGCGTGCTCTCACATGGGCAACGCGAGGGAGCTTAAAAGCTTGTGCGCGCGTATGTCAAAATCAGGCAGACGTGCACATAAAGGGATTGGTACACAAACTTGCGCACACACACATGTTTCACACACAAGCACACTTTCACGCCTATGCCAACAATAGGTTGAAAAGAGCCCCAAGCCTGTGGCTTCCTGTGCCATGCCTGTTGCACCCGGTCAGAAGATCAAGACCGACACTCCACTGGTGAAGAAGGCACGGGAGGGCGTGATGGAGTTCCTGCTGGTACGTCATAAACAAGTAACATTTATTCCTTGCAAACGTATTAAGATGTTCATGAGCCTGCCTTTAACACAATTTTGCAGGGCTGCACACAATGAGTACAAAAGCATGCTTTCACTTGCCGCGCATGCATACCTACAAAAACGGTTTGTGCTGCTTTGCCATGGTGCGTGACCACACTTGCAGATTAACCACCCCTTGGACTGCCCCATCTGTGACCAAGGAGGAGAGTGTGACCTTCAGGATCAGGCCATGATCTTTGGCAGTGACAAGAGTCGTTTTGTAGAAACCAAACGCGCGGTAGAAGACAAAAATTTGGGGCCGCTGGTGAAGACCGTTATGAACCGCTGCATTCACTGCACGAGGTGGGTGCGTGCAGCTACTGCTTCACGAGTTGAAACCGGACAGGTACATTCTTACAGACTCAAATTGTGCTGAACATGCCATGAACAATGTCTGCTCATCCAGCTGACATACGCTTGCAGCAACTCCATTAGAAGTGATTGAGAAACGCACGCACCATGAGCGCGCTTACACACACACTCTCTCTTTCTCTCTCTCTCTCTCTCTCTCTCTCTCTCTCTCTCTCTCTCTCTCTCTCTCTCTCTCTCTCTGTGTGTGTCTGTCTGTCTGTCTGTCTCTCTTTCCATTGCTCTCTGCATCTCCTTCCCTCTTACCTCTTTCCCCACTTTCTCCGGCCCTCCTCAGATGCGTGCGCTTTTCCTCTGAGGTGGCCGGCACAGAGGACCTGGGCGTGACAGGACGAGGAAGGGACAGCGAAATTGGCACGTACGTGGAGAAGCTGATGAAGAGCGAGCTCTCTGGCAATGTAATTGACCTTTGCCCCGTGGGTGCCCTGACCTCCAAGCCCTACGCCTTCACAGCGCGCAGCTGGGAGCTAAAGAGCACGGAGAGCGTGGATGTTAGTGACGCCTTAGGAGCTAACATTAAGGTGTGTGCGGCGTTTAAGGTGTTATGTACTCCCAGCCAAGATCATGGTAACTGGACTTGACAATACAGTCACACTCACGCACGCACATATGCGTACACAGATGGGTTCACGAACACACACTTATATGTACACAAACTCACATGCGTGCACACTCTACAGGTGGACGCACGAGGCAGCGAGGTCATGCGCATCACCCCCCGCTTAAATGAGGATGTCAATGAAGAATGGCTGTCTGACAAGGCCCGCTTCCAGTACGACGGGCTCAAGCGACAGCGCTTAAACACCCCCATGGTCAAGGTGTGCGTGCGTCCATTCAGGGTGGAGGCTTGTGGTGCATTTTGGCATCCGTGCTCCTGTGTCTGTGCTTTGAATTCCTTTGAATTGAGGAAACCTGAACATGATTTGAGGAAACTGGATGGTGTTGATATTGATAAAAGTAAAACCAAAAGGTTTAAAGCATCAACTGTGAAGTACGTGCATGCGGTAAGCCGCAAATCTGCTAGTAATAAGCATAGCTTTTCTCAAGACGCACAGCTTGAAGGAAGTGTGGTGAAAGGTTTCCAACGTTGCCCATGGAATTAGGACCTCCCTTCCTCTCCAGGCTACTTAGTTATAATCCCTGCGCCCTCTGCCAGTCTGTTACACAGAAAACGGGCCTATTCTTTGCGCTTATGCCTGTGCGGACTGCAGGGCCCCAATGGCCTCCAGCCTTCTACTTGGGCGGCTGCCTTTGCCGCCATCAAGGAAGCAGCAGGCGGTTTGCAGGGGAACGAGATCAAAGCCATCGCAGGCAAGCTGACAGATGCAGAGACCATGATGGCCACAAAGGACCTATTGAACAGGTGGGCAATGCAGTGAGCAATGCAGTGAGCTTGTGTGATTGCAGGCATTTCCCACTTGGGAGAAGCTGCGCAAAGATCACTTCGGTCATGTGATGGTGTAGGGTGCCGCAGTAGGGGATACATTACATGTAATACGCTAGGGTGGGTAATGCTTGAGGATAGTGCTTTTGTTACATTTGTGCTTGTACCTATATCACGTACACACGTTCACACACACACACTCTCTTTCTCTCCAGGTTGGGCTCTGGCAATATGAAGCATGAAGACGACGTGGCAGCTGAAGCTGTGTGCGCGGACGTGCGTTCCACCTACCTGGCCAACACCACCGTCATGGGCTTTGAGCAAGCTGACGTGGTGCTGCTCATCGGCACCAACCCACGCCGTGAGAGCCCTGTGTTTAACTCGCGGCTGCGCAAGGCATTTCTGGATGGCGCACAGGTGTGTGCATGTGTGTATTGGGTGCTTGTGTTTCATTGTGAGAATGTTTTAAAATGCTTCAAGGATTTGTGTGTACCTCTTTGTATGACAAGGCTTTCTTGTCCGCCAGGTGGGAGCCTGTTTGTTGCCCCAAATAAATGGATGGCTGGGTTATGAATGAGCTGGCTCCCCACACACCTGTAGCTCTTTGGAAGTGGTCAGTAAGCCTTAGTTTGATTGTTGCGTTCCCAACAATCACACAAACAGGGTCTTGTTCAGGCCACGTCTGTTCAGGCCACGTCTCTGGCTTGCATGACTTATAGCTGCGTCAACACACGAAGCACCCCCCCTCCTGGCATTATTTCTTTCCCTCTCTTGTCCTTTACTCTACAGATTGCGTCCATCGGCGAGGATACAGACCTGACGTACAAGTACGAGCATTTAGGCACCGACCCTGCTGCCCTGTCCAACCTGTTGGCAAAGGGCAGCCCCTTTTTGGAGAAGCTCAAGTCCGCGAACGCGCCTGCAGTGGTCGTGGGGCCGGGTGTGCTGCGGCGAGAGGACAGAGATGCCGTCATGAAAGCAGTGCACGATGTGGTGGATAAAGCAGGTGGGTGGGGGGAGGGAGGGGGGAATAGGGTTAGTTGTGTCACGTCCAATCACTGTCTAATCCAGCACCAGACAGATCGTCAACGAGTGTTACGTGGTCGGGGGCATCTGTGGGGGATATTGTGGGTGTAGGTGAGCAAGTGGGTATATAGCTATTGATGTTGTGCAACCTACACCCAATAGTACCTACAGTACCTAGTTCAACATTGCGTGGTAATGTGAGGGTTGTTGATACGCCAGTTGCTGAGGCTTGGTGTGGTGGCTCGTTGATGTGTGGAAAAAGGAGAGCGCTACACCGAGAGCAGCCTGGCCAGCAGTCTGTAAGGTCAGTTGCATCTTGGCCCCTGTGCTCATTACATGCACAGGCGTATTAATGTCCAGGGGGTGCACATACCACTCAACGATTACAAGTTGCTATGCACATGCACACACATACTCACACACACAATGTGACCCCACACGTGTGCAGGCGTGGTGCGCCCTGGGTGGAATGGCTTCAACGTCATCCATGACAGTGCCTCCCGCGTGGCTGCCCTGGACCTTGGCTTCGTGCCCTCCGCCTCCGCACGCATCGCACCCCCACCCAAGTTTGTGTACCTGTTAGGTGCTGACGATTGGGCGGATGCTGAGGTGCCTGAAGGGGCGTTCGTGGTGTACCAGGTGAGACATGTTGGTGTAAGTGCTTATTATCATGTCGGGAGCATGTGTGGGCTTGAGTGCTAAGCGGTTGCTATTTGTTGCCCCCCTAATAATAACATCATTGCAGATGCACACAACTCTGCCCCCCACCTTCGTGGTGCTCCACCTATGTGCCTTCTTCGCCTTATTAACTACGCATGTGGGGCTTTCTCGGCACTGTAAAATCTTGGTGATGCTTCTAACAAAGGCGCGGATGAGTGAGCGATGCTTTCTACTCTTTTGCTACCTCACATTTTAAGCGCAACTATACGGTGGCGTTTTAGCTGACACAGCTTATACGACGCACTAACACTCATATACGCACACAAACACAAACACATGCATCCACACTGTGCAAAATAACATATAACATGCTCTCACACAGGGACACCATGGGGACAAGGGCGCCACACGCGCCAACGTGGTGCTGCCTGGCGCAGCCTACACAGAGAAGTCTGGGCTGTATGTCAACTTTGAGGGGCGTGTGCAGCAGACGCGTGCTGCGGTACCTGTGCTTGGGGATGCTCGGGAGGACTGGAAGATTGTGCGTGCTCTGTCAGAGGTGAGTGTTGCGTATGTTTACTCTGTGAAAGGACTGCTGTTAAGCAGTTTTGCATGTAGGGCCAGCATGTGGTTGCGGGGAAAAAGGCCTAAAAAGACCGGGCTGTTACATGCTTTCTCTTGCAGCTGATGATAATTCTGGAGGCTTGAGGTTCAACTGGTGTGGATGGCTGTCTGGACCAGGAATAGTTTGAAAATCTTCCCTAGCTTATCAGGAATTTGTTCTATTGTCTGCATCAATTTTGGCCTCTGTTACATATATCGCTACACACTCAATGCTGATGCTGAAGGTGCCTTCACCAACATGCTGAGGCAACGATGAAGCCTTACTGCCTTGTTACCAGCACGTGAGGCCAAATAAGCGAGCCGGTGTACTTTCGCCTGTGCTCTAGCTTAGAACAGTCCTCAAGGCTTCACATTTTTAATGCTGGCTTGTAGGTCTTGGGCGCGCGCTTGCCGTATGATTCACAGCCCGCGCTGCGTGCTCGTCTTGCGGAAGTCGCTCCCCACTTTGCGATTATTAACAACGTGCAGCAGCCGGTGTGGCTGAATGGAGAGGTCATGAAGGGTCTGGAGGCAATCGCTGAAAAGCAGGTGCGTCGCAGTGGTTGTATGGGCTGTGCGTGAATAGATGGTCCTGATTTCCTTTTTAACGACTCGCACTGATATCCCGTGCAAACACGTGCTTGCTTACTGCTGACTTTGAATACCTGTGGTCAGCCATCAATTGTCTGTCACAGATGCTGAGGCGACTGATTGCAACTCATTACCAATGCAGTCAGCAGCACATGTGCACGCAAGCGTGTCTGCAAATGACTTAATAAGTAACAAATGACATCATGTGCCTTTGTGACGCAGGTGCTTAAAAAAAATGTCCCGTTCACCTCGCCCATCAGTAATTTCTACATGACAGACAGCGTCAGTCGAGCCAGTGCTGTCATGGCTAAGTGTGTGCTGGCCAAGCAGGAAGCCAAGTACTGATCAGTCTGCCCTCGTTTGTGAGTGTAATGAGAACATTTAGAGCTCACTCAGGCCATGCAGATTGGTTGCCTCTGTGCGTAGAAGAGCACCAGCATGCGAGAGGGGTGGATGGTTTGTGTCAATTCATTAGACACAACTGGGTAGTTTACAGCCAGATGCAGAAGCAAAAGGGACTAGAGTCCCTTTTTAGATGTGCAGAGAAGAGCACGTAATTGTACGTTACTCCCATTGCAGCAACTGCTGCTACCTACGATAGGTGTGGCTTATTTTGAGATTAAAATTTTCTGTGTGATTGACTTCGTTTCACATCTCAGTTATTGTACTCGCTGTTGCCAACGGGCAGCCGAGTAGCTATTTTGTTATTGTTTGAATGTTTCCACCCTGATATTGCAGGCGTTTTGATTTTTCATTGTTGTAAAAGAAAAAGAAAAGACTCCGCTGGTAGTGATGACACAGCCAGCATGATTAAGGGAGGGGGTTACTTAGGTGCCCGCACCAGGCAACCTCCACCGCGCAAACAATCAAAAAGAAATTTATGTGGGTCAGGGGGGTTGTGTGCCGTAGCACCCGGACCCAAACCATGACTGTTGTTGCTTGCGTTATATTGCAGTGCATACCTTGTTTTTATGAGTGCAGATGCATGTCTGATGGAGTGTTCATTCAGGTTGTGTGTCAGGTTTTTAATCTCATGGTAATCTAGATGAAGGTCTGCCAGAGGTTTGTATAGTCTTTGTAGATAGTCCCCATAGTTCCAACGAGGATCACATGAAGCTTGATTTCCTTATATCTTGTCTGTTTATGTTGGCCATAAGCATGCTGTGCGTGCTGTGCTTTTACTTTTTGGAGTTGGGGATCAGGCCTAGTGTCTTTACAGAATTCAAACTGAATCAGGTGAACCTCCCACTGGTTTGGATTTAATTCCTTGTCTTTAGCAAGCTGTTGAAAATTTGGTCGCAGGTGGTTACGCGAGAGGAGCACACAGTGCTAGGTAGAAATAGAATGGCGTCAGGACGAGAAGAGGTTTTTAAAGCATGTGCTGTTTGTTTTGGTAGCAACCAAGAGGGCAGTGTTTTGTTGGCAGTGTTTCTCAGATCTAGGCCTTGCTCTGATAGTTTATCTGCGCTGCCTACGTCAGTGTAGGCAATTTGGTTGGCACCGCATGGTCCCTTTTGTAGGGCTTGGACAATCAGCACGCTTGCCGTATTATGTCGTTTTATAATCACGTTCCTCATTTTAGTGTGTTGGCAACCTGAAAGCTGAAAGTATGTGAAGCGAGGGGTATAACGAAAGGGTGGAATGATGGAGCTGACACCAGAAGTGTGCTCTCTAAAATAACTTACCTTAAAGGTAACATTGCTACTATATATGCCTCTAGGGCACCTGATCGGAAACTTATAGAAAGCGCCGTCGGAAAAGAGTGGGCTGTTGCAGGCGGCTTGAATCAACTAGAATCAACCACGAAACTGCCAGTTGTTTTAACACGGGGTGCGAGTACAAAAATGGCTATTTCAACCATAGTTGATTTCAATTTGTTTCAACTAGAAAAATGGTTGAATAAACTACGGTTGATTCCTGGATGAAACAATCTGCTTTCATCTCTAGTTGATCTCTGGTTGAAACAAGCCTGATACATCTGCGATGGTTGATTCAACTATGGCTGTTTCAACACGGGGTGCGAGTAGAATTCTGGTTGAATCAACCACGGTTGATCCTGGTTGAAACAATTTGCTTTCATCTCTAGTTG
>Ga0307968_1003670_pt1 | contig 12702 bp, 12 predicted proteins | sample OrgLakmetagen650_FD_201834 | JGI IMG/M metagenome (GOLD analysis project Ga0307968, IMG submission 201834) | Saline water microbial communities from Organic Lake, Antarctica - #650 | ecosystem: Environmental > Aquatic > Non-marine Saline and Alkaline > Saline | place: Antarctica: Organic Lake... | reverse complement strand
TGTGTTTGTGTGTGTGTGTGTGTGTTTGTGTGTGTGTGTGTGTGTGTGTGTGTGTGTGTGTGTGTGTGTGTGTCTGTGTTGGCAGCAGCAGCGCGTGTGTGTGTGTGTGTGCGTGTGTGTGTCACACAACAAGGACTCACTGTGATGTGTGTGTGCGTGCGTGTGCGTGCGTGTGCGTGTGCGTGCTTGTGTGTGTGTTTGTGTGTGTGTGTGGTGTGTGTGTGGTGTGTGTGTGTGTGTGTTAGTGTGTGTTAGAGTGTATGCACACGCGCGTGCGCAACACAAGGACTCACTGTGATGTGTGGGTAGGTGTTGGCAGCAGCAGCGTTTGTGTGTGTTTTTGTGTGCGTGTGTTTGTGTGTGTGTGTGTGTGTGTGTGTGTGTGTGTGTGTGTGTGTGTGTGTGCGTGCGCGCGTGTGTGCATGTGCGTGTGCGTGCCCGTGTGTGTGTGTATGTGTGTGTGTCACACAACAAGGACTCACTGTGATGTATGGGTAGGTGTTGGCAGCTGCGCTGTCCCCTATGAGCATGGAGTCACACTGGGAGAAGTTGCGGGCGCCTTTGGCATTCGGCTGGATCTGTGAGCAGTTGCAATTGTGAGCCAGCACAGAACGATTGCATGTGTGTCTATGTGTGTGCGTGCGTGTGTGTGTGTGCGTGTGTGTATGTGTGTCTTTATTTGGCAAACATATGGAGTGAGACTGGGCAGGATATACATGTGTGAGTTTCAGAAACAAAGTACAGGTGCACACACATGCGCATACACACACAGACACATACACTTACACGCACACATACGCAATCACACACACGCACACACACACAGAAACATGCACTCACACACACACACACACACACACAGACACATGCACTCACACACACAGTGAAACATGCAATCACACACACACGCGCACACGTACCTGAACGAGGCCTCTGTATACGTTGCGTGATCGGCCTGCGCTGATGCCCTTGCTCACGATGCGGCTGCGTGTGTTTGGCCCCACGTGGATCATTTTTGTTCCGGTGTCTGCCTGTAGCATTGGCAGCAGCAATGTGGTCAAAACTGTGTCTGTGTGTGTGTGTGTGTGTGTGTGTGTGTGTGTGTGTCAGAATTGTATGTGTGTGTGTGCGTTGGTAGCGAGCAATGCGGTCAGAACTGTGTGTGTGTGTGTCTGTGTGTGTGTGTGTGTGCGTGTGCGTGTGTGTGTGTGCGTGTGTGTGTGTGTGTGCACGCGTTGGTAGTGAGCAATGTGGTAAAAAAAATTGAGTGTGTTAGACCTCACGTGGCTCATCTACATGCATTTTGGATGCAGCTTGCTTGTGCTGACAAAGCCCTTCTGTCAAAACGGTATGTGTGTTAAAAGCCAATGTATTGTTGCGACTATTTCACTAAAGAATACTTATGTATGTCTGAAGGCTTTAGAATATAATGTAATGTTCTAAAACCTTCAAACATACATGTCTCCCCGTGGGCCATGTTTATTCTGATGCCACTCAGGTTACGAGTGTTAAGCATTTATTCCTTTCTTGGCTTGTCATCACAGAATCACTGATTTTGAGATCAATGCATTCCTGAATCAAAACTCGTACAGACTCCTCAAGTTTGTGTCAGATTTAGTTTCAATTTTCGACACTAGTTGATTTTGTTTCACCAGCCAATTGCCATCAGCCAGAGACTCGGGCTGTAGGCCATCCTTGTAACCCCTTGTATGAGTGTTAAACAACAGGAAGCGCTGATGAGAAAGACGACAGCAGGCACCCACTCACAAAGAAACATGCACACCTGCATGAGCGCACGCTCCTCAGGGCTGTGCAATGATGGTGTGAGGGTACGTCCGTCAAAACACGGTCTGACGGTCGACGCCGTAAACGACGGTTATAGACCGTCAATTCGAAAATTTGGGGACCATCAAAACGGTGCATGATGGTACGGTTGACCGTATAGTCCAAAATCGCGAAAAGGCCAAAAAATTGCATTTTGACCCCAGAATGACCGATTTGGCTTTTTTCACCTCAATTCAAAAAGTTGCGTGGGGCGCCACTTAGAAATGAAGAGAAAGCAGCCAAAATGGCCGTTTTGGGGTTCAAAATGCCATTTTTCGGCCTTCTCGCGATGTATGGACCGTCAACCGTACCGTCATGCACCGTCTTGACGGTCCCCAAATTCCGAATTGACGGTCTGACATTGTCATTTACAAAGTCAACCGTCAGACCGTGTTTTGACGGACCGTACCCTCTCACCGTCCTTGCACAGCTCTGTATATAACACAACACGTATACCCACGCACACACACACACACACAACACACCCACACCCACACCCACACACCCACAACACACACACCACATATACCCACGCACACCTGCTGGCAATTATTGGTCAATGCAACGCTGAAGAACTCGCCCACACTGCCATCCCCCAGGAGCACGACAGAAGGGTACTTCCAGGTGATGGCACTACCCGTCTCCACCTGTGTGTGTGTGTGTGAGTGTGTGTGTGTGTGTGCCTGTGTGCGTGCGTGTGCGTGTGTGCGTGCGTGTGTGTGTGTATGTGTGCGTGTGCGTGTGTGTGTGTGTGTGCGTGCGTGTGCGTATGTGTTGATTCTGGCAAGTGCGTATTAGCACGCGCAAAAACCTGCCTAAGCAGCGCACACACTCACGTCCAGCACTCGCACGCGTCTACGTGTTTGGTAAAACACACCAGCGTCTACGTGTTTGGTAGGACGCAACGGCGTCTACGTGTTTGGTAGAAAACAACAGCGTCTACGTGTTTGGTAGGAAACAACAGCGTCTACGTGTTTGGTAGGACACAACAGCGTCTACGTGTTTGGTAGGATACAACAGCGTCTACGTGTTTGGTAGGACACAACAGCGTCTACGTGTTTGGTAGGGCACAACAGCGTCTACGTGTTTGGTAGGGCGCAACAGCGTCTACGTGTTTGGTAGGGCGCAACAGCGTCTACGTGTTTGGTAGGATACAACAGCGTCTACTATGTGTTTGGTAGGATACAACAGCGTCTACGTGTTTGGTAGGACACAACAGCGTCTACGTGTTTGGTAGGAAACAACAGCGTCTACGTGTTTGGTAGGAAACAACAGCGTCTACGTGTTTGGTAGGATACAACAGCGTCTACGAGTTTGGTGGGACGCAACAGCACACAGCCCAGCCTGCAGCTACCCCCCTTTGATAAGGGGGCGAAAATGACACACACCCACACCCACACACCATACCTGTGTCCAAGAAATTTTTGAGCGAGGGCCAGCACACAAGCCACGCTTGGTTACAAAGTTGTAGATGCCGCCCAGTCCATTTTCGTCGCCCGCATACCTACAGTGTGTGCGTGTATGTGTGAGTGTGTGAGTATGTGTGTGTGTGTGTGCATGTGTGTGTATGTGTGTGTACAAAGTTTTAAATGCCGCCCAGCCCATTCTCGTCGCCCGCATACCTGCAGTGTGTGCGTGCATGTGTGTGTGTGTGTGCGTGTGTGTGTGTGTTTGTGTGTATGTGTGTGTTTACAAAGTTGGAGATGCCGCCCAGCCCATTCTCGTTGCCCGCATACCTGCAGTGTGTGCGTGTATGTATGCGTGTGCGTGTGTGTGTGTGTGTATGTGTACTTGTGCGTCAAACAACACAGTTCAGCCACGGAAGTGGAGCAGGAGACACGCCACATGCCACTCAGCTGTGGCGGCAGGTGTGCACTCAGGTGTGCACTCAGGTGTGATTTCAGGTGTGAACCCAGGTGTGAACCACCGCTGTGAATGTCACAAGTGACAAGTGTGCCACACAAGTTAGAAGGGTTAAAAGTAGGGTTGGCCATAACCGTATATATACACCGTATATGACCGTATATCTGGTAATGTTCCTGCCAAAATCACACCGTATATATATATATATATATATATATATATATGTGGTTTTGGCCAACCCTAGTTAAAAGAGGCTGAAATTCATGTGCTTTTTGGCAGAGACATGATGCACACTTGGGACACTTTCGACTTGAACTTTCCTCAGTAACAAATAAATACCGGGGATAGTGTTTTAGCACACGAGTAGGGTTGGCCAGAACCGTATATATACACCGTATATGACCGTATATATGGTGATTTCCCTGCAAAAATTACCATATATACAACGAATATATATGGTCATGGGCCAACTTTACACACGAGGGAATCCAATTTTTGTGCCAGGGGCCTGGTTTGCCCCAACACCAATCAACGTTTCCAGATATCTTATGAATGTGTCGTTTCAGATATATAAAACAAATGCGATATTTCAGATATGTAACAAATGCGACGTACGACCATCCCTCTGGTAAAAGGTCAAGTATTTCATTCCTTCTTCCTTTTTGCGGAAATGCAACACAATCAATTGAAACGACTCTGTCTCTGCAGCACAGTGACTCAAGGCTAAACACTAAGACCGACACTGACACTGACCGGCACACACACACACAAACACACACACAAACACACACACACATATGTACGTGCATACGCACGCGCGCAGACGCACACTTATGCACACATACACACACGCACCAATTCTGCACAGTGGAATACTTGATCTCGGCATCGGCTTGGGTGGACAGCTCCACGATAGCTGCAGAATGCACGAGTATAAGTGTGTGTATGAGTGCGTGCATGTAAGCTTTAGCGAGCGTGTGTGTGTATCGAGTTTGTATATGAGGGTGCATGCATGTACTTATTAGCAAGTGTGTGTGCGCGCATTTATCTACGAGCATTAAGTGCAGGCTTTTCCGCATGAGCCAGTGAGTATCTGCATGCGCGAGCACACACGTCTGTGTGCACAAGTGCAGGCTTTTACGCATGAGCGAGTGTGTGTGCGTGTGTGTGTGTGCGTGCGTGTGAGTGCTTGCATGCGTGCGCACACGTCTGTGTGCATGAGTGCAGGCTTTTCCGCATGAGCGAGTGTGTGTGTGTGTGCGTGTGTGTGTGTGTGCGTGTGTGTGCGTGCATGCGTGCACACACGTCTGCGTGCATGAGTGCAGGCTTTTACGCATGAGTGTGTGTGCGTGTGTGCGTGTGAGTGCTTGCATGCGTGCGCACACGTCTGTGTGCAGGCTTTGTATGTGCAAAGTAGATATGTTGCCGGGATAAACTCACTCCAAGCATGGGAATAGAACTGCGACCTGCGCCAATCTCGCTCATGCCTGCTGCTTAAAGTTGACCTACCTACCATTACATGTTCTGACTGGGGTCGTGGTCTCACTAGAGAAGAGAAGACACATCGTCCACACACGCATACACACACCGTCCACACACGCATACACACACAGACACGCATACACGCACACTGTCCACACAGACACCGTCCACACCGTCCAAATAGACACGTCCACACACGCTTACACACACATGCTGAGAGCCTGGAGCTAGGAGCACAAACCAGAGGCGCCCACACACCACACACCACACCACACTTGTGCACGACACACACCACACACCACACTTCTGCACGCCTAACACCACACGCAGACCTACAAACAGACACACACACACCTGCGTGCAGCTGGTTGGAGTCGTAGGCGGGAGCCGTGCAGCCCTCCAAGTACGACACATAGGAGCCCTCCTCGGCAATGATCAAGGTGCGCTCAAACTGCGTGTGTGCGTGTATGTGAGTGTGTGAGTGTGTGCGTGCACGTGTGAGTGTGCGTGCGTGTGAGTGTGCGCGTGCGTGTGAGTGTGTGTGCGTGTGTGTGCGCGTGTGAGTGTGTGCGCGTGCGTGTGAGTGTGAGTGCGTGTGAGTGTGTGTGCGTGTAAGTGTGTTTGCGTGTGTGTGTGCGCGTGTGCGCGTGAGTGTGTGCGCGTGTATGCACGTGTATGTGAGTATGTGTGAATGTGTGCGTGTGTGTACATGTGTGCGTATATGCGCGCGTGAGTTTTACACCTGCATGTGTACAAGCTCATGACAGGTGAAAACTTTGCGACACACCCATCCCCACCTGGCCTGTCTCGCTAGCGTTGATGCGGAAGTAGGTGGACAGCTCCATGGGGCAGTGCACGCCCTTGGGCACGTACACAAACGAGCCGTCACTGAACACCGCGGAGTTTAGGGCTGCAAAGTAGTTGTCACCTGCTGGCACCTGCAAGGAAGCATAAGTGTACACGTGTGTGTATTTGTGTGCGTGTGTGTGTCCATGTGTGTGTGTGTGAGTGTGTGTGTGAGTGTGTGTGTGTGTGTGTGTGTGTGTGTGAAAGTGTGTGTGCATGTGCGTGTGTGTGTGCGTGTAAAGTGTGTGCATGCGCGCAAGCGCTGCAAAGTTGCCACTTGCAGGCACCGAACACCTTCCAGACTGAGCGCTTAACCTTGTTCAGGCTCTAGAACACACACACACACATACACACACAAACACGCACAACTATAAATGTATAAACAGACACTGACACACTCACATACACAGACACACACGCACTCACTCAGAACACACACACACAGCCACACGCACAACTACAAACACACATACACAAACTCGTTCAAAAACACAGACGCACACACATATACACACATTCAAAAACACACAGACACACACACTAAAAATACACACACCCACACGCCAAACGTACCACGCTGCCCATGTGCTTCTTCACCAGCTCAGGGTATGTGTGCACAGACACACACACACACACTAATAATACACACACCCACACGCCACACGTACCACGCTGCCCATGTGCTTCTTCACCAGCTCAGGGTATGTGTGCACAGACACACACACACTAAAAATACACACCCCCACACGCCACACGTACCACGCTGCCCATGTGCTTCTTCACCAGCTCAGGGTATGTGTGCACCGCCTCGCTGATGGAGCAGAAGATGACTCCGTGCTTGGCGAGGTCCTCCCGGAATGTGGTGGCAATGGACACAGAGTCAAACACAGCATCCACGGCCACGTTGGACATACGCTTCTGCTCGTTCAGAGGAATGCCCAGTTTCTCAAAGGTGCGTAGCAGCTCCGGGTCAACCTGATGTGTGTGTGTGTGTATGTGTGTGTGCGCGCGTTTGTAAATGCGTGTTTACGCACCAGCCTTGTTCCTGAACGTGCATGCCTGATGGCCATGAATCATGAAGCAGCCTGAGTGCGCTGCAAAACACACTCATTCAAGTACGAGACTGGGATTATGGGTACAATGGCACCCTCCTTTGATTGCCACTCTCCCTGCAATTGAGGGGGTGTGGATGCCCTCCATGGCATCACGCAGGAGGTACGTGGAGGTGGTAGGTGTGTGTGTGTGCGCGCGCTTGTGTGTGTGCGTATGTGAGTGTGTTTGTGCGCACCTCGTCCAGGCTCTTCTTCTGCTCCTTAATCTTTGGCTCTGAGTAGTAGGAGATGCCTTGGTAGTCAAAGGAGGGGTACGAGTTGTCGCTCCAGCGGGGCTCGTCCATAGTCAACCACTTACGGAAGGCCTTCAGGCGGAACTCCAGCATCCACTCAGGCTCCTTCTTCTTAGCGCTGATAGCCCGCACCTGGGGCAGGAATGTGCGTGCGTGTGTACATGTGTGTAATTGTGTGTATGTGGGCACGCACGATTGAACCGCATCAAGCATCTGTCCAGTATGTTTAATAGTATGCGTGGCTATGTGTGCATGTGCTCATGTGTGCGTATGTGCAGATTTTCCGTGAGCATATGCACCTGTGCGTTTGCATATGAGCATGCGCATATGTGTCTTGTGTTTGTATGTGTGAGTATGCGTGTGTGCGTGTGTGCGTGTGTGTGTGTGTGTGTGTGTGTGTGAGTGCGCGCGCACGCTTGCCTGTATGCGTGCGCTAATGCAAGTACATGCAACATGAATGCCCTTACTTCTGCGTACGCTTTGGTGCGTCAGCAGCCCTTCGTGCGGAGCTTCTCAACGACCACATGAAAACCAACCCCTCTCTGGTCGGACCAGCCAGAGCGCCACACGTCTTCTTAGTCACTCCAGGTTTTCAATTCTTGGCAGTGACCCCTTCATCACAAGAGAGGGAAGTACTCACCACATCCTCATCCAGGCCCTTGGGGAAGGTGTCACTCTCAATGAGGGTTTTGAAGCCAAACTTGTAGGGGCGGTTGATGAGTTGCTGGATGTGGCGCCTGCAGAGTCACACGCAATCCCCCCAACAAACAGTAAGTCATGACTTCCTCCGTCTTGCGCTCGCGTGCAATTGCTACCTTGTTTGGCCTCTCGTTCGGTCTTGTGCCATCTGTTGTAGGAACTTAGTCCGAAACATGAGTTCCTACACTCACTTCTCGGCCAGGGCGCTGTCCTCCTCTTCCTCTTCCTCCTGCGCAACGACGGGCTCCACGACCTCTAGCACCTCCCGCGAGGGCGCCTGCACGCGGGCCTTCACATCTTCCCTCGCGCGTACGAGCGTCCTCGTTCTCCGCCCTGGCGCTGCTGTCCCCCCTCTCCTGCTCGTTGCGAGGGGAGTGGTGCTAGAGCAGGAGGGCACGGGCTGCTGGTGCGCCAGGCCCAACCCGCCCCTGGACTGCATAATGGCTTGCTGCATTACGAAATGTTCTATACTATTTGACTGTTCTATCAAACAGTGAAGTTAAGAAAAAGCGTGAACTACAAATTTAAGCGGTTCCGACAAAGAAGTGGACAACTGGTGCGTCCTAGCTCAAGAAGGCCACAAAATCAGATTTTTCCTCGCGCAGGCATAAATTAAATCTCAAAATTATCTCCTAAAAACATCATATTCGCCGCAAACATGTCCAAGGAACAGGGGCAGCAGAGCACGTTCGCCGTCAAGGCAGGCCTGGCCCAGATGCTGAAAGGCGGTGTCATCATGGTGAGCGTGTGTTTGTTTTGTCGTGCTCTGGGATGTCCCCGTCCAAATATGTGTGGGGGGAGTGCAAGCCCACAAATTTCTCCAGCTTCAACCAGGTGTCTGTAAACCCTCTGGCAGCCTCCCTCCTCTGCAGCTGTGTTTGTGGGTGTGTGGTTGTGCTGTAAAACGGAGCAACAGGGTGTCCAAGGAGCGGCTGCATTGTGCCAGAACGTGTAGCCACCACAACCACCACAAAACATCCCCAACCGTCCCTGGTGTAAACTTTTTAGGACGTCACTAACGTGGAGGAAGCCCGTATCGCCGAGGAGGCCGGGGCTGTGGCTGTGATGGCGCTGGAGCGTGTCCCGGCTGACATCCGCAAGAACGGAGGCGTGGCTAGAATGTCGGACCCTGCCATGATCAAGGCCATCAAGGCTGCGGTCACCATCCCCGTCATGGCCAAGGCACGCATAGGTCACTTTGTGGAGGCCCAGATTTTGGAGGCCCTGGGAGTGGATTATTTGGACGAGTCCGAGGTGAGAGCCTGGAGCTGTTGTGGGTTACTGGACCTGAACTGTGCGCGTGCGCGTGCGCAAGAGCGTGCATGTGTGTATGTATGTGTGTGTAACCGCATGAGCATGCACTTGCGTACGTGTGTGTGTGTGTGTGTGTGTGTGTGTGTGTGTGTGTGTGTGTGCGCGCGCGCGCGTTTGTGTGCATGTGTCTGTCTGTGTGTGTGTTTGTGTGTGTGTGTGTATGTGTGTGTGTGTGTGTTTTGCGCAAGAGCGTGTGTGTGTAGTTTTCAGGTCTCAGGTCCAGAAGATGGCGTATGTTATTTAACTTGGTTCCTAGTCACAAACAGACGCAAACAGACAGCGTATACCCGACTGCCTGCTTGTCTTTTCTTCCAGTTGTATAATTGCTATCTTAGAGACCACATCAACAACTATATATAAAAGCTGACTCGCATACGCAGAGAGGAAAGAGTGACGGAAATTTGAGGGAAGTGGCCAGAACAGACCTTTCGTCATTGTTGCGTGTTTGTGTGTGAACACTCCCAAATGATAATACAAGCGTAAATAATTCTATGTTTGGTTACTCATACAACGACGAACATGGAATTAATCACTCTTGCATTATCATTCGGGAGTGTTGGGGTTCTTATGGACATACAATGGGTTCTTCGTGGTGCCAGAGAGATTTAGTGAACTGATTTTTGGCCACAAATACTCGTGTAGTGGTGGTGGCTCAGGACATGCCACTGATTGCTGTCCTTGCCTGGGCCAGCCCCTAACACATATACCCTTAACGCAATACTCATGTTTAGTTTAGTTTGGGTTACAAAGGCCTCCAGCCTGGCATGGCTGCTCAACCTATAGGTCCCAACAAATAAATCAATCAAAAAGATTGACAGCTGCACTAATAAATTTGTAAACTTCTGAGTTATGTTGAAAAACAAAACCTTTGATATCAAATAAGTGGATGAACTGGTGCCCTTAACACAAACCCTTAACGCAATACTCATGCAACACACACCCCACACACACGCCACACGCCCGCAGGTGCTCACCCCAGCTGATGAGGTTCACCACATTAACAAGCACAACTTCAAGATCCCCATCCTGTGCGGCTGCCGAGACCTGGGGGAGGCCCTGCGTCGTATCGCTGAAGGCGCGGCTATGATTCGCACCAAGGTGTGTGCGCGTGTGTGTGTGTTGTGTGTGTGCTACTTTTTTTATGTTTGCTGATGCTACACCAAGTGGGAAGGTCCAAACGCTTGCACCAAGTTATCTTTTTGTCCGGCCATAGGTGTTGGTCGTCGTGTGCTTGCCTTGGGGCATGAAAGCATCTAGCACATCATGAGGCGAGAAAGGGCCCTGGCACACAGACACACACACACATACACACACACACTCACACACACTCACACACACACACTCACAGGGTGAGGCTGGTACAGGCAACGTGGTAGAGGCCGTGCGCCACTGCCGAGCCGTGCTGGGTGCCATCCGCGCCCTGCAGACAATGGATGAGGACGAGCTGTACGTGTACGCAAAAGAAATCAGGGCGCCAGGTGGGTCTGCCTTGTTTTGAGGTGGGGAGGGGGGGTGGTTTTTGTTGGGGGATGAGAGGCACCTGCTGCGTACTTTGATTGCAAGCTGCCGCTGCGCAAAGCAAGCTGCGCAAAGCAAGCTAAAGTAAAGCTGCCGCTGCGTAAAGCAAGCTGCATAAAGCAAGCTGCGTAAAGCAAGCTGCGTAAAGCAAGCTGCCGCTGCGTAAAGCAAGCTGCCGCTGCATAAAGCAAGCTAATGTAAAGCTGCCGCTGCGTAAAGCAAGCTGCGTAAAGCAAGCTGCCGCTGCGTAAAGCAAGCTGCCGCTGCATAAAGCAAGCTAATGTAAAGCTGCCGCTGCGTAAAGCAAGCTGCCGCTGTGTAAAGCAAACTGCGTAAAGCAAGCTAAAGTAAAGCTGCCGCTGACCAAAGCAAGCTGTCGCTGCGTACTGGTACTAGTGCTGCCGCTGCGTACTAGTGCTGCCAGGATTTAATTTGTCCAGCTTGGTTCATGACACCTGAGCTTGTTTAACTTGCGTTGACGTGCTTTGCTCCATGCTATAAGGGGTTTGTCCAACTTTGTGTTCATGTGTTTGGCTGCATCGTGTTTGGCTGCACGCTATAACGAGCCTGTCCAACTTTGTGTTCTTGTGTTTGGCTGCACGCTATAATGAGTCTGTCCAACTTTGTGTTCATGTGTTTGGCTGCATCGTGTTTGGCTGCACGCTATAATGAGTCTGTCCAACTTTGTGTTCATGTGTTTGGCTGCATCGTGTTTGGCTGCACGCTATAACGAGTCTGTCAACTTTGTGTTCTTGTGTTTGGCTGCACGCTATAATGAGTCTGTCCAACTTTGTGTTCATGTGTTTGGCACGCTATAATGAGTCTGTCCAACTTTGTGTTCATGTGTTTGGCTGCATCATGTTTGGCTGCACGCCACACTTAAGATGCTTATATTTAGGGTTGGCCAGCACCATATATATATGGTGTACGTACGGTATTTTTGGCTTAGAAATCACCAATTATACGTATATATACGGTTCTGGCCAACCCTGCTTATATTCAGCCCTTTAAGGCGTAAGCAGGCACCTTACATATCCGCACATATTAAGTGTGTGCAAAATCCTGGGTGCGTGCACTTTGCCCTATAATTGTTGTGCTCGAAACGCACAGCGGATAAGTCGTTGGAAACAGGTGTATACGTCTCAGTACACATACACACAAACACACAAACACACACACACACACACGCACACACACACACACACACACACACACACACAAACACACACACCACACATACACACACATACCCACCCCCCCCCCACACACACACACACATGTGCAACCTTTCCTCCTTTGCGCGTGTGTGCAATACGCAGTGGAGCTGGTGAAGCAATGCAAGCAGCTAGGCCGCTTGCCGGTGGTAAACTTCGCTGCAGGTGCGAGCAGCATGTCATTCACACACTACAAGATCTTCAATGCACACACACACTCACACACACGCGCACACACACACACACACGCACACACACACGCGCACACACACACATGCGTGCATGCATGTACGTATGTACGCACGCACACACTTTAGCATGCACAGTACAATGCACAAAGAAGCATTAAGCGAGTCAGGTGCAAATCATATGCCACAGAACTTGGGTTCAGACTACAGACTTTTCGTACTGTCTAAGTTCCCGAGCAAGTGATTGCTTTGATCGTTTAAGGCTGGTACATGGAACCATGATCAACACGCAACACACATGCATGCGCGCGCACACACACACACACACACACACACACACACACACACACACACACACACACACACACACACACACACACACACACACACACACACACACACACACACA
>Ga0307968_1003669_pt1:0-10000 | contig 12704 bp, 12 predicted proteins | sample OrgLakmetagen650_FD_201834 | JGI IMG/M metagenome (GOLD analysis project Ga0307968, IMG submission 201834) | Saline water microbial communities from Organic Lake, Antarctica - #650 | ecosystem: Environmental > Aquatic > Non-marine Saline and Alkaline > Saline | place: Antarctica: Organic... | reverse complement strand
AAAACATGCACGGCAGCATTTCAAACATGCCCTTGCTAAATAATAATGATTTTGCATAGGTACGGCTGTGGCCAGCCTGTACGGTAAAAGCAGCAAAAAGATGCTTTGGGTTTCTATGATTTGATCAACATCAGTCCCTGGCATACATAAATATCCCGTGTAATGTTTGGCACATTAATCCACAGCCACGAAACCATACCCTGTTAGTTTGCCTGAATAGCCTTGCTTTGAGCGTAACGCATCCCCCGACTTCATTCACCTTCAAATGCCTCCAACAAATATTTGTGACTGCAACAAGGCATGCACGTCCTCCACTTTACTAGTAAATTCTGGAAAACACACACACACACACACACACACACACACACACACACACACACACACACACACACACACACACACACACACACACACACACACACACACACACACAACACACACACTCACCTGCATCACACCCACACTTTCTCACCTGAGGTTGGCTCCCACTTTAGGCAGGCCAGACACGGCTGTGACTGCATTGTCCAGCGCGTTGCGCACTACTTCTTCATACTCAGCAAATGTGGGCTTGAAGGACGGGCGGCCTGCAGCACAGAGTTTGTATCAGCAATGTTTGGGTGCGCGTGTGTGATTGTGTGTGTGTGCAAGTGTGTGTGTGTGGTGTGTGTGCAAGTGTGTGTGTGTGTATGTGCAAGATATCTGCACACCATTTATCATAAGCAGTAAACGTAAGCCTAAAAGGCGGCCAGCCTGTAGCGCAGGAATGTAATAAACATGCCCAAGTGTGTGTTTGCAGACGTGTGTGTGTGTCAAATATACACAACACCACTCTCCGTACACGCAGCTAACACATGCCAAAGGATGAGCAGTCTGCAGGACACCACTCTTCATACACGCAGCAGAGGAATGCAATGTGTGGGTGTCTTTGCGTGTGGGTGTGCCTGTGCTAGGTGCAAGTTCATGTGTTGCTTGCTACGCAGAAACCTGATATGAAAAAGTTGTAAACAGACTAACCCACTGCGCGAACCAGACTAACCCACTGCGTGAACTGAGGCCTGACAGCATAAAGGCGGGTGCCGTAAATGCTGTATTGTTTCAAAGAAATTTAGCCAAGCCCACCTTCCTGTTCCACCATGTCCAACACAAAGGCGGGCTCCACAGACCACGGCAGCTGGTCTTGCTGGGGGTCCACATCTGGCACCGGCTGGTGTTTTGCAAAAAAAGCGACGTAGCTGCACAGTGCGAACGAAAATTTGACAGATGCATGAGGGTCTTATGTTTAGGGTTGGCCAAAACCGTATATATGCACCGTATATGACCATATATTTTGTGATTTCCCTGCCAAAAATACCGTATACACACCGTATATATATGGTTCTGGCCAACCCTACTTATGTTGCACCTACACTACTACACCACTGCCATGTTACAAGGTCATATGATTGTTGAGATGGTTGTATGTTTGATACAAATTGTATGTGCCTCAGTATCAGATTCAAATCGGAGGCGTGCTCAATCTTGTGTATAGCAAAAATGCATACATAAGGATGCATGGTAATGGGCTGCTGCTGCTGCTGCTGCTGCTGCTGTGCCTGCTGTGCCTGCTCCCACTGTCATTGGGGCACCCCTACCAAGCAAGACAGTGACAGCTGGCAGGACAGCTCAGCAGCGTGAGCTGTTGCGATGGCCAAATAGCTATTTTACTTAGACAGGCTGCGTCATTTGTCATTTGCCATTTGTGAGTGTGGTGAGCAAAATCTGCACACTCAATGGAGGTCCGTTTTACGCAACCACACGAGGTGTATTAAAAGACAAAGGCGAGTACCCATCCCAGCAAAAGAGCACGTACATACACGCATACGTACACACACGCACATGCACACAAACTCAACCCACACACACACAAAGGCATTTTAACTCACGCATCAAGGGATCGCTGCAGCAGAGAGCGCAGCTGGTTACTTTGTAAAGTGGCCACCGAGCGGTAATAGGCATCCTGCATGATAATAAAATCACAAACAAGACATGGTGTCAGGAGACATCCGCTGTGCATTTTCATATAGGATGGTTAGCAACGAAAGGGGCACTTGCACACACCCACACATGCACGAGCACGCATGCACACGTAAATATGCACACATGCACGAACATGTGCGAGCAGATACACACGTACACAAACACACACACACACACACACACATACACACACACACACACACACACACACACAGGCACGCACCGAGTCCCCGTTAATGAACACAGGCGGCAGGCGGTTGAACAGCTCCACGCTCTTGGGGGCCCAGCTGGTCCACAGCATACTCTTCACCACCTCAGTGCACTCAGCCTGGTACTGCCGAAATGTGTCAGCCTAAAAGAGGGGGAGTACAAAAAGGAAACAGACGAGAAAACCTCAGTGCACTCAGCCTGGTACTGCCAAAATGTGTCAGCCTAAAAGAGGGGGAGGGCAAAAAGGAAACAGACGAGAAAACCTCAGTGCACTCAGCCTGGTACTGCCGAAATGTGTCAGCCTAAAAGAGGGGGAGGGCAAAGAGGAAACAGACGAGGAATTTCAGTCCAGCAGTGTCAAAATGTGTCAGCCTAAAAGAGGAAGAGTACAAAAAGGAAACAGACGAGAAAAGTGAGTCCAGCAGTGTCGAAATGTGTCAGCCTAAAAGAGGGAAGAAGGTGGAATGTAATAAAGAAGAGGTGAGCTGGCAAGATGTGATTGTAAGCAGACATACACACACACCCGCAGCACGTAATTAGGGTAAGAAAGGAAGAATTTGGGTTTGCAAAGGCGGTCGTGTGAACGTATCCTCTCAATGATGAATGAGACTTTTAAGCGTGTCTGGTTGCTTTGAAAACAGGAAGACACACATGCTGTTGTGTGCAGCTCAAGTTTAAAAGGTGTGCTAAGGTGCGCTAAGGTGCTGTATCCATATTACAGACAAGCAGAAGGGAACCTTAGCCTATTGCTGCAACCTACAGCACACACTCACACACACACACACACACACGCACACGCACGCACACACTAACACTAGCACAGGGCACGTATACTGCAAATTACATGCATCACAGGCAAAAACAGCACGCGGTGCATGACACATGACACACATGCACAGGCACAGGCACACGACACACAGGCACAGATACATGACACACATGCGCAGGCACATCACACACAGGCACAGATGCATGACACACATGCACAGCCACACAAAACATAGGCACAGGGCAGTGTCTAAGCACAGGCACAGGCACAGGCACAGGCACAGGCACAGGCACAGGCACAGGCACAGGCACAGGCACAGGCACAGGCACAGGCACAGGCACAGGCACAGACACAGGCACAGGCACAGGCACAGGCACAGGCACAGGCACAGGCACAGGCACAGGCACAGACACAGGCACAGGCACAGACACAGGCACAGGCACAGGCACAGGCACAGGCACAGGCACAGGCACAGGCACAGGCACAGGCACAGACACAGGCACAGGCACAGGCACAGGCACAGGCACGGGCACAGCACAGCACATCACAGCGCTCAGGCACAGGCACAGGCACAGGCAAAGGCACAGGCACAGGCACAGGCACAGCACAGCGCTCAGGCGCAGGAGGCGCACCTGCATTGGCAGCTGGTCCAGGAATGCCTGGTTACCAACATCTGTGAGAACTAGGGTACTGAATCCAGAGTGGTCCCACATGCGTGACAGCTCCAGCGCGTTCACACTCAGGGTCTGCACCGTCCAAGCAATCTCCTCCCTGATTTCACCACAAGCAGCAGGGTGTTCAAAGGTGCTCAGAGAGAGAACTGGATCTGAGCAAGAAAAAAAGACTCTGCTGGTAGTGGTGACACAGCCAGAGCATGAACCAAGGAGACTGGAGAGGCTGTGTCATACCTTGAAGACAGCTACTTGGGGGTGAAATGAATGGAGGCAAACGGAGCTTCTTCTTTTTAGTGCACACACGAGGAACGCCATACAATCGTTCATAGACATACACGTCAAAATGCACACACGCTCGTACACACACAGGTAATCACGCGTGCATACACACACACACACACATACACACACACACACACAAACACACACACACACACAAACACACACACACACCTTGCAGTGTCCACGTTAAGGCACCAAGAGGCGGGCAACTTGCGTGTCACCACTGCCTGCCTTGCCTGTGTAAAAAAGTTAGTGCAATGTGTGTAAAGGGCGTAGGCGTATGCTTGTGGATGCTTGTGCACACGCATGTTGACGATTAAAGACAAGGTTTCCAAGAAGGCAAGAAAGTGTGCAAAAGGCATACAGACATAAATTAGGGATGGCCAAAACCATGTATGTATACGTATGTAAGGTCTTTAAACGGTGTGGTTCACGGGGAAATCATCATACATGCGGTCATACACAGCGTACATATCCATATACGGTTCAGACCACCCCTCAGAATGACCTTTTGCCTGAAATCAATGATCTATTGAAAGGCGCAAATCTCAATGGTGCTGAAGCTCTGAGGATTTAAACAGGCCTGGCTGTACACCGCATTTCTGGTATTTACTCTGGATGCCGGGTTGACCACAATTTCTTTGGCAAGCGGTAGGAGCATCAACAGGATGGTCTTCGCTAAAAATCAGGGCCCTAATGGTGAAATTCCGACCATTTGACTGACCTCTTCAGCGGGAGGGCGCATAGCTAGCAGCGGTTCAAGCCGCTCAAGGCTCAGACGCTCCCTCTCGATGCGGCTTCTGCAAAGTTCAGTCGTTGCATGAGCACCCAGGGTTGTGAGTGGAGGCAGCAGTCAACCCTGCCGTTCATATGTTTCAATGAAAGCAGTTTCACACCGATAGGCTCTGTGCAAGAAGGCTCAGACGCTCACTCTGGATGTGCCTTCTACAATGTTCAGTTCTTGCACAAGTATTCGGGGTTATAAATGGAGCCAGAAGTCAGGGTACTCTTCTGCCAGGCCGACCATCAATAATAATCAAATGTGATGAGGAGTGCTGCTGTGGAGACACCCTCATCAAGAATTGATCACAGATAAAGAGGAGTGCAGCTGCGGAGAAACCCTGCACATAGCTAGCATAATAGGATTCGTTGTGAGCCAGGTTTAAAAGAGCTAGCAGGCGCATAGACAAGTGGATGCTTGCTGGTCGGGTAAGAAATGGTGGTATGCATGCAGGGCAAGCAAGCTCCCTTCAAGTCATGTCAACATACGTACGCACACTAAAGGTTACGAGAACAATGTCTTGCATTGGAAGTAAGTCCGTGTGGTAATGTTTTTTGGATACGCTCAGAAAACAAGGTGCAGTCTTTGCCTGTCAAACAACGACGATGCATGCTAGCTCTTATAACCAAGTAAGTGGCAAGCATGCAGCTCGTGGTAAGAGGGATGAGTGGAGCTATCTCCATGCGCAAACTTCTGTTGGCACAAAGCGCGTCTTTTTCAGCTTTGTTACCTTTGGCCGTGCATTTATAAGATCAAGTCACAGCGCCCCCATGAAAATACCATTGTGGCGTGGCCTTCTTAACACTATGTGCATTTGAAAAGCCAGATTGTAGATGCATAAATGAAGTAAAACACAGGCACACACATGACGACGTAGTCCACAATGGCCTCCACTACACTGTGCACATAATCAGAGGCCAATCTCAAATAAATGCACAAGTAAACTGAGCACCAGACCAGGCATTCACATGATGATGTAGTCCACAATGGCCTTCTTCACACTGTGCACATAATCCAAGGCCAACCTCAAATAAATGTACAAGTAAATTGAGCACCAGACCAAGCACCCACATGATGACGTAGTCCACTATGGCCTTCTTCACACTGTACACATATTCAGAGGCCATTTCCTCTAAGCTGGAGCGGAGCAGGGCGTCGTAGAAGGCATCGTCCACAAAGGGGGGAGGCTGAGCAGGGACCTGTAAGTGTGTTGTGTCCAGCAAGTGTGTCCAGCAAATGTGTAAGCCCTCTTTTGTGAATAAAAAGAGAAGTGGCTGTCCAAACCAAGGCACAAGAACGGCACAAGAACGGAACCAAAGTTATTGGTCTATTCCAGCACCTATTCTAGTATCCCTGCACATGTTGGGGTCGAGGGTACTGCAAGGCGGTGTGAGTGGCAGAGAAATATATGGGAGGCAGCAGGATGCCCTCTATGCTTATTTGTTGGGTTGGCCAGAAGCATGATATAGAAATGTATTCCTGGCAAGGAGCTCACCAAATGAACAGTCATATACGGTGTATGACTGGTGATGGCCAATCCTACTAATCTTTGCTTATTTGCTCACCTTTCTCTACCTGCTCATTGTATTGCTGCACGCGCTATCATCAGGGCACACACACTATCATCAGGTCACACACGCTATCCTCAGGACACACGCGCTACCATCAGGGCACACACGCTATCTTAAGGGCACACACGCTACCATCAGGGCACACACGCTATCATCAGGGCACACGCGCTACCATCAGGGCACACACGCTACCATCAGGGCACACATGCTTTCATCAGGGCACACGCGCTACCATCAGGGCACACACGCTATCATCAGGGCACACACGCTTTCATCAGGGCACACACGCTTTCATCAGGGCACACACGCTACCATCAGGGCACACACGCTATCGTCAGGGCACACACGCTACCATCAGGTCATCAGGGGACAGTACATTCCACACACAACCCATTTACACACATGAACACGCAGGCACCCCCCACTCTGCCTGTTTCATGGCAATGTACCACACGCTTTCTCATCAGCAACACCGCATATCCCACACAAATCTCCCTTGACTACGCCATGCGCTCAAACCATTTCATCCATGAACACCTGCTTGCTCATTAGCAACAGCGCACTCCCCACAGACAATTCTCCCTCAAACATACCATGGTTGTGCTCAAGCTCTTACACCCATTGACACGCAAACATGCCCAACTCTGTCTACTTCATGGCAGCTTATCCACACGATTGCTCACCAAGGACAGCGCATTCCCCGCCCACTCCTCCCTAAAAGGTGCTACATGCTTGTACGCATCCACCCCCAGCTCTATGTAGAAGTAGTAGCGTAGGACGGCATCCACTAGCTGCTGCCTGTCTTCGTAGCTGCCCTCCAGGCGGGCATGCTTGGCGGCAGGCCTGTTGAACACGTGAGTGTGTGCGTACAGGAGAATGCATGTTTAGCACGTGCATCCGTGTGTGCATGCGTGTGTGAAAGTGTGCGTGTTTATGTGTGTCCACTGCTGTGCCTGCCTAGTGATTGTGTGTAGTAAAAAAAAAGTCAGAGTGCGTATCCTCCGCACGTTTTGCTCCTGAGCTACACGTGTGTCCAAAAGTATGAAGTATGTGTAGTGCTGCCAGTACAAGGATGCATCCCTACAGTGTGCAAGTGTGTGTGGAGGACAAGAATGCAAGCAAGAGAGCACTGACGCCTGACCCAATAATATGGGCAGCATCTACGCCAGACATACCGTGACTGACAACTTCACTGGTAATTGGGGTTGGCCAGAACCGTATATATACACCGTATTTGACCGTATACTTAATGATTTCCCTGCCAAAAAACCGTATATACACCGTATATATATGGTTCTGGCCAACCCTACTGATATTGATTGTGAGGACACCGGATATCAGCCGCAGTGATTGTACACCCCACACACACACACACCTGTCATCCACACACGGTACACCCACACACGGTACACCCCACACACCTGTCATCACGGTCCTGGTCTGCTTGGCCCTGCTGCGCTGCGCTGTCCGGCATGTCACGCTTGTTGCCACACACAGGGTCTCCGCCCCATCGCCCCCTGCACTCAAACATGGGAAATGTGTGTGCATGTTATATCGAGTCCCTGGCAACCAGAGTCCCTTGTGGAACAAAAGGAGACGTCCCTCACCCAACTCCCACGCACAGACGCATTTCAGACCCCGGAAATGGCTGCGCGCGAATGAGGCCAGAATGAACCTGATTGTTGTCCTATAAACCTGCAATCACCCAAGACTCCATCTTACCGTGAGGGAGAGGTGCGTTTTGAAGTGGCATCTGGCCCAAGCGTCCCAGTCATGGCATGCAGGGGGGAGTGGGGGGAGTGCGCGGAATTGCCCAAGGGAGGGGGGCGTGGGCTGAGGGGCTTGTTGGTGGAGTGAGCAGATCTTACGCCGCCCAGGTTGCGCGTGCGGGGGGCGTTGGGGTCCTGCAAGTGCAAGGTACAGAACAGGACACGTGAGTGCATGTGTGGGTGAGCGCAAATGTGAGGAGCAAGGAGTGAGCACTTACAGACTTCATCAAAAAGTGTGCGTGTGTTTGTGTGTATTGAAGTGCGAGTGGATTGTGAGTATGTTGTTGGGTGTATGTGCCGATATCATTGAGACGTGGCCCTGAATTTGGCAGTGAGTTTCATTATGGTACTGCTCATGCCTAACAAGTATACACACAACTGGGCACACAACATGCATACACATGCTCACAGCTGGGCACATACACACAACATGCACACAACTGGGCACACAACATGCATATACAAACAATGATAACCAAATGCACAAGCCACACACTTGAGGGAACTGCTCAAACAGGATGGAGGCAGCAAGCACGGACTGCGGGCTGTAGTTGCTGCCGATTCGCTGGGAGGGGGAGTGGTAGAAAGGGTCGGACTTGTCGTTGAAGGGGGCAGCCCGTGTAAATAGCGCTCGGTCGTTCACCATGGGAGGAAGTTTCCGCCGTTGCTCAACCATCTGCATACATGACAACCATGCGAAGCAAGTTATAGGTGCTAGACCGCAGTTACCTATGTATTGTGTGTGTGGTGTGTGTGTGTGTGTGTGTGTGTGTGTGTGTGTGTGTGTGTGTGCGTGTGTGTGTGTGTGTGTGAATGTGTGTGTGTGTATGTGTGTGTATGAGTGTGTTTGTGTGTGTGTGTGTGTGTGTGTGTGTGGTACAACAGTGTTTGTGATGTGCGTTCAAAGCGAGGCTTGAGATGTAATCAACGTGAATGGTTAAGCAGCGTGAAGTCAAAGGGCGAAACTCTGCCTGTGCTTGTCGCCTTCAGGTTGCTGATGCATTCTTCAATTTATAACAAGGAGATGCACCCACCTTTTGGGCCATTCGCCTTTCATTGTTGCGTACAAACTGGGCAACCACTTCCTTGACACTCAGCGTGGCTGGGTCCCTTCCCTTGGAGAACTGTCGTGCATAAATAGAAAGTGGGTTGGCATGTGCGTGTGCATGTATGAGTTGTGAGTGTGGGTGATACACATATGGCTGAGGCGTGTGACTTTGTCTGAGTGCAACTGTCTTTCTAAGGGGGGGGAGTTGAGGCATCTTGGTGAACCAAAGCTTGACTCTCTTAGCCACAGGGCCCTCACATCTGACTCCCTGCACTTGGCCACATCATCTAGGATCCACACAAGCGGGTGGGCATGGCTACAGGGCGGTCTGTAGAACGGGTCCGCGGTGGGGTTGCTGACCGTGGTCTCCACAACACTAAAATCCCCTCCTCTCGCTTCGCCTTGACCATTGGGGCCAACGTCCCAAGACATGAATCTCCTCTCTACTACCTTTCCATGCTAACTGTTTTCGTCAACGTCTTCTAAGGAAAGAGTTCGGATTATGTATCATTTATGGTACTGTTGTAATTATCATGGTGACTTGCAGGTATAATGTCCCAGTTGTGTCCCCGGGAAAAACAAAAAAGTGAAAAAATAACAAAACAAAACAAAACAAAACAAACGGAAATTATGATATAAATTAGAAGGGCACAGCCTCCCCGTCACCGTCCTTATGACAAGCACTTGAGAAAACAGGTTGTGCACCTCTACTTTGTGAGTGGCGTGAAGTGCTCAGCCATTGCTAGATGGTTAAACGGACGTCCTTGCAGGAGGACTGTCCAGCGGATCATCCAGGACTACAGGGTGCATCGTGCAGTCCGCGTGCCCCAGGAAGGGCTTTCTCCGCTCCCACAGAAAGCATGATGCAGTGGCTGCCCAG
>Ga0307968_1003668_pt1 | contig 12705 bp, 18 predicted proteins | sample OrgLakmetagen650_FD_201834 | JGI IMG/M metagenome (GOLD analysis project Ga0307968, IMG submission 201834) | Saline water microbial communities from Organic Lake, Antarctica - #650 | ecosystem: Environmental > Aquatic > Non-marine Saline and Alkaline > Saline | place: Antarctica: Organic Lake... | reverse complement strand
AGTGGACATCCCGTCTACTACAGTAGTGGACATCTCGTCCACTACTATAGTGGACATCTCGTCCACTACTGTAGTGGACATCTCGTCCTGTACGTTAGTGGACAACTGGTGCGTCCTAGCTCCCAAGTTAGCTCGTTCGGTTTTTATTTCTATATGCCTGCACACCCCCAGGTAGTAAAACTGCACACAAACACTATTCATGGTGAACTGGGCGACGTTTGAGAGTACCGGCGATGGTGTGTCCTCACAGAATTTCACCTGAGCTTCAGTCATGTTAAGCAAAGAATACCAAAATTGAATTAATGAGTCGTGCTTTAGAGAAAGGGCACGGAAAAAAGGCAGCAGGCTCAAATAAAAACAGAAACCAGCTTGTTGGAGATACACTGCCCAATAAGTGCTAAAAATTTCAATATTAAGGAGATTTTTGTTCAAAGTTAGATTCGTACGGGCAGCACTCATGTCTCATCTGCTCATCTGTTTACCCACTCAACATATCAGGACTTTCTTTCTATTCCTTGATCAAGGCACTCCTCTCCACAGAATGAAATATCAGCGCTGTAAATCATAGTTAACTCGATAAAAGTACAGGCAGGTACAGAATTTCCATCACTGGAATTCCACCTGATGATCTCTCATGTCTCTTTCGTATGTTGTTCACTCGTTTTTTCCAGAAGAACTACTTAAGAGGATGTCTGAACGCTTGACCTGTGCACATGAGAAAACGGGGATGTGAGACTGCTCAACTAACAAAGGCAGGGCCAAGCAAAGGAACAACCTGGTGCTGGCACTGCTGGTTAAGGAAACTTCAAATACTTTTCTCAAGCATTATGAGGGGAGGAAAGCAATGTGAAGGAAAGATACAGCCTCAACACACCTCAGCATCCCAGTCCAGCTTGCGAATGACTCCAAATTGGAGCGCAGTCTGCACTACACTTGCTGTAGCAAAGCCAGCCCAAAGACCTGTCACATTCATGCCCATTGGATGGGACAGGTAGTAGGCCAAAGGCACGCCCACCCCCCACCAGCCTGCCAAGTTTAAACCAGCTGCCCACCATTGTCGACCTGTGCAAGGTTGCAGATATACAAGGGCAACATGAAAGCAGAGCAAAATCCATGTTTTTTATTTGCATCAAAGCTGTAGCATGCAACAAACAGCAAGGATACCTTAGTACTTGGTACGCTTCTGCTTCATCCTAAACCAGCTCGTGTCTGGTTTGCTGCCAAGAGATAAGGCATGCTGTCTTCTTCACAGGCAGGACAGAGCCCCAGGACCTTCCTACCTTTCTGGCGGGACAAGCTAAGGAAATTTAGGGATCTGCTCACCTGCCCCTCTCAGCACTCCTCCCTGCACAGCTGTGAGCCCATCGCATACAAAGCACCAGGCCAGCGTGGGCATGACCTGCGACACATGATGTTTGCATAGGGTGGAGACTACACCATCAGCCATCAGAAAGATGCTTGCGCAAAAGAGCTTTGTGCCCACAGCATGTAACAGGATCACGCGTTTGAGTGCATGTTCACAAATGCGAGAATCACGGATAGTTGGGTAGTTGCAAAATGTAAACAGGAAAGAGTAAGGAGGGAACATGCTTTATCTGTTTTTGTTCTTTGCAAGGCATCGTGCCTAAAATGTTGAGATGGAAGGACTGGTATTCAACGAAGATTGGGCATGAAGATGGATAGGAAAGCAAGTAGCTTACCGCTAAGGATAGGTCAACAACTTCTTTGTTCGTAGACAGCAGGTTCAAAATGGGTTCTCTGTAGTGGTACCCTACAGCGCCTGCAAGCATCAACATTTAGGTTGTGTGTTAGGGAGGAAGACAAACAGAACGTGCATCTGTAAAGAAAGCAGCAATCACAGACTACAACTAGGGTGGGCCAGATCCTTATAATTATAGGTATTATACGGTACGGAATATACACCATATACTATAGGGGGGGGGGTATCCGTATACCGCATTTTCCATATCAAATATGGATAAGTATTGTACGCCTTATATACGCCGTATTCTGTACGAACATACCCTATTTCTGTATTATAATACGATGCAAAATTGTATTTTGAAATGAACACCCCAGATTCAGATTTAAATTCTAGCAGGAACTTTTTTTTTGCTCTTTTGAGTCAATTTTCTTTCTTTGTGACTCTTTTAATTCAGCTTTCCCTTTGCTTCCTACTTTTTTTTTTTGCATGTATTTGCCTCAATCACAATGTTTTGTTGGAGGTTAGAGCAGTTGGGCTTCTTTTTGCACTGAAAATGGCCATTTTGGGGTCTGTTTGGCTTTGGACAGGCCTAGCCCTTGAAACTTTGATATTTTGGCACGACTAAGTTAAATACAGGTGTGCAGCTCTTCAAGAGTTACAGAATGAGCTTAATTATGATCTAATTTTGAAGGGTACTGATTTCTTCGTATATACGGAATATGGTATATACCTATAAACATACGGTATATACAGTATTTGAAAAGGTGATATACAGTTCTGGCCAACCCTAAAATTGTTGCCATGGTCGCAGCTCACATCCATACTGTGTAGTGAAGCTGTCGTTGGAAGGCAGGGTTGCTGTGTTAAGGTGCGTGCAGGCTGCCTACCTATTACAGCTTGGGTGACAAATACTGTGGCCACCGATGTCTTAGCTGTGCTGGCAGCCCCTTTAGCGTCGCCTGCCCCGAGCTGCAGTTATAAATAAAATCAGAAATCTGATGTGGGAAAAAAGGAAGACGCGTCACGGGCCTGCAGCGTCTATGTTTTTGAATACAAGAGGGGTAAAGACTTAGGAGATGAGGGGAGCAAAGGACAACAGGGACACGCACACAAGGGAGCAATCAGGTAGCTCTCTTGACACCAACCAGATGTGCCCATCAGCTGATAAATTACATATGTGTGCTTCCAATTTTCATGCAAGCATACTCACACCCCCCACCTTATTGCCGACAGTGAAAGAGGTGGCTGAGGCAAAGGATGCTGCCACTAGCCACACAAATGTGGAGAACTGCAGCGTAATGCCAGTCACACCCACAGCAAGCTCTGCGTTTTCGAGGGTGCCTGCAAGCCATCAAAAGGAAAGGTCGGTCATCAAGGTCAAACCTATGGTTTTAAATTGAGGCACAGGGGAGCTGTGTTGAAGACATGTTGCGAGATTTAAAAGCATTCACACACAAATATACACGCCTACGTTTGCATACGCGGTCCCGCACACGCACCTGCAAAGAAGATGAGGACCTCGCAAGCCCACCCTTCCATGCTGCAGAAACAATGGGCAGAGAAGAGTGATGAGCAGTCCATTCCCTGGATATATATATCCTTATAAACTTATAAATACAGAAGACTAGCACGCTCCAAAGCACGCAAACACACCAATAACCTCTAGCTTATAACTGCAAGGCTGCACTAATGTTAATTTTAATTGTGCACCTGTGCTGATACGCATTTGCGACTCCAGCATTGAGACGTCACAAGATGGAAGACCTGTTATGTCCATAAATAAGAGGCACAACACAGGCAAGGGAGAAGCATCCTCGCAGCGATGTAGCCGCCCCGGCTTACCAGTAAGAGATGATTGCAGGAATGGCCAGTGCTATGTATGGGCCCCAGTTTCGAAGAGCAGCCTTTGAGGGCCGCAGAGGCTCGTAGTTCTCCACATTGGAGGGGAGCTCAAACTTTTCCCGGTAGGCGATGTAGACAAGGGACAACAGTGCATTGGCTGCCTGTAAGCAATGTTTTAATTGTATTTGCTGTCAGTGCCATTTTTGGGAGTGCAAGGACTTTAAGAGAGCCTGAATGAAAATTTCAGGCTACGACGAAGCTGTCATTCTTTGCACAAATGCCCAGACATCTCTCTTACATGTGGTCTGTGGTGACCCTTGTTGTATAAGGCAAAGAAAGCGGGAGGAAGCAGGAAGAAGGCCGTTGCTGCACTATAAATGATTTCAGCGAAAGAGACCAAAAAAATATGGACCAAGACACTTGGACCACTTGCCTGAACGCAAGTGTAGGCGTACGCAGCCCCTTCCAGGCCCATGTTCTCATGGGACACGAAATACCAACTGAGGAAGGGCGTGAGGCCTGAACACAAGCTTGCCACTATTAGCGAGGGGTTGACAATGTCCTGGGAAATGAGGTATCTGTCGATGCAATCGTGTATGCTGTACAAGAGGAGCGCAGGCGTCACGATGTGGAGGTAGCTGTGTAGGCAGGAGGGTGACAAAAAGTGGAGAGGAAATTGGCGTCAGTTTGTGAGTTACGCCTAAGCTCTCACGCTGTGCGGGTTGTTGCGGCCGGCTCTTCTCTTAGGCCCCAAGGAAGCTTGCAAGCAAAGTGCTCACCTTGCCGCGCCATGGGCAATACTCTGTGGTTGGCCTAAATGCATGAGCAGAGGCTCTGAATTTGACCACAGAAAGCTGATGGGCACACAGGCGGCCGCACAGATGAGGAGAGCGCGTTGGAGGGTCTCGTTGAGAGCCTTAAAGTTGCGGGCACCTGCGTAGAGCGAGACACGAGGATGAGCCAGTCATGAACTAACAGACTCTATCTCGTGGGTGGACGGACGCGCAAGGCTGCACTATGCCGAGTTTCGTCGCACTCGTCCAACACTAAGATACCACATCTTGTGTCTGCAGATCAGCTGGCATGTGGCTTTACATGCATAGCTGCCACTTGCCACCCACCGTAGGCTTGCCCGCAAACGGTTTCAGTGGCCGTGGAGATGCCGCTTATAATGTTGTACCCGGTGGCTGTGGAGAGGCTGGCGGCTAACACAAGGCCAGAGAGAAGCTCAGGCTTAGAAAGATGTCCAACGTACCCCGTATTTACCTGTTACACAATAAATGGCTATGTGTAGGGTTGGCCTGAATCGTGTATTTGCACCATATATGACCGTATGTATGGTGATTTCCCTGCTAAGAACACCGTATATACCTATGAATGTATGGCTCTGGCCAACCCTAGGTAAACGAGTTGGCTCATTCAACACTCCTATCTGGCCGGCCGGACAGCAAGCAAGTTGACTAGTGCAAGGCAGGAGAGAATTGTTCCTGAACACAGTGCTACGTCTATTCTGTGCACACTCACCAAGTAAGTCACATTGGCAGTGATGTATTGCAGCAAAATGGGGAAAGCAAGTTTCATCAGCCTGTGTGTGTACAGGAAAGGGGTGGAAAGTTAAGGCATTTCTCACCCTTAATGTATGAAGTGTGGTGCCCATGCCATAAAGAAGCAATGCCTGGTGGAAAACAACGTACCCCCACCCACCTGAAAACTTCCGTGCCTTTAAAGATGTTCACAGAGTCCTCTACCTGCCCGCTACTGCTACTACTAGTGCTGCTGGTCCTTTTAACACGCAGATCCTCCTCGTCCATGGAGGACGGTGGGCTGCCCCTGGTCTGCTCTTTCAGGGCACGGGTGCTGAACCGTTGTAGATGTTCATTTCTTGGCAAAACCGGCCTAACGATTGATCGTGAGGGGTACGCTGCGTTCTTAACCATTGAGGAGGAGGAAGAGGACGTTCGGGGTCCTCCTCCACGCAACCGCTGGGGGTAGCCTAGCATGGCCTCACAATCTGGAGCTGGAGCGGAGGGTCTCCTTTTATTCTTTTGTCATCCAATGCAATAAAACAATATCAAGGCGACCGCAATAGTCAAGGCGAACAAATATAGGCTCTTGTTTTGCGTGGCTCTGCCTGAACAACGAGAACATCAAGTTATTATCATAAATAGGCCGCAATTAGCGCAAAAGAAAAATTTCTCCAAATTTTGACATGGAGCACAGCTGCACGACCATCATTTTAAAACCCACTGACGCCTGCATCGGACTGCTAACTGCCGTACTCCGCGTTTATCGTCATCCAGAGCCTTAGAGACAGCCTTCACCACCTGTGTCAGGAAAGACGAGTAAGGAAATGCAAGTCACGGTGTGCAACAGGGTGATTAAAGTTGGTGATTAATTTAGGATTATTCAGATGATGATGATTAATCCAAAAAATAACTCGTGTAAATTAATCACCCCCGAATTAATCACGTTGCGTACAATGGACGCAATTAACCCAGCAGAATCAGGAAGGGCTGGAACTCCAGAAATGCTTGCAATGCGCTTGCATGCACTGGAGAGCGCTGGCAACATCCTTCCAACCTTTGACTAATTATTTGGAGCCTTTGACTGACCTGCTGGAAATTTCTCCAACCATTCTCTCTTCAACTGGAGCTTTCCCAGCCTTTAATTACCTATTGGAATGTTTGACTGCCACCCAGGAAATAATCACGGATGAATTAATCCTTAATCACCCCTCCCCCTCAAATTAATATAATTCAAAATTATTTGGTAGCTGACAAGCCGTGATATTGGGGGAACAAAATGAGTACACTCTAATCCTAAGCATTTGTTTTGCAGCAGGGTGAAGGGAGGGTGGGTGGGTGCAGCAGGGCAAGCAAGAAAGATAGAATGTGTATGTGGTTCAGCAGGGATGGGTCAAAAGGCGTAAGCGTATTATACGTCGTATCGTATTTATCACGTATTTAACCGTATTTTTCAAATTGCTCCGTATAATACGATTTGGGGCACTTAACGAATTTTGCAGACAAAAGCCCCCCAGAGCCCCCCAGAAGCACTCCCAGGCCCTCTAGAGCCCACCAGAGGCACTTCCAAACCCTCTAGAGCCCCCCAGAGGAACTCCCAGCCCCTCAGAGCGTAGCATGATCACTTGCTTATTGCTACCACAACCCAGAAGGTGGTGCCTGTAGCTTAGATGAATTGTGCAACAGCTGCATCCACACAAGCCTTGGTCACTGCCCTCTTGCTGCAGGTGTCCAATGACTGTGTAGATGCTGCTGCTGATGTGCTTGCTGTAGTCTTGTGCAGGTGCCTCTCTTTTCCTGCATGCTCCTCCCTCTGAGCGCTAGCATCGGCAATTTCTCCCATCGCTAGCAAGCGCTGCGACTACGCCCAGAGGATTCCTGCCGGGTCAGCTTTGCATGCTGCTACACCTACGCTGGGATTCTGCCTCGTGAAGTGCTCGCGGATGCGGGGGGCACTGCTGCTGAAATCTCGAAATTCTGGCATCTGGCATCTGGCATCTCGCTCTCAGGGGCATCTCGCCCTCAGGGGCATGTCCCTTCTGTCCCATAACAACAACACGATGCCACTCAGAGTCTTTACCAGGAGGCATTATAATGTTCTGGAGGCTGGGGGGATAATTCGTGGTGGTTGGAGGGTGGTTGGTGCAAGCCCAGGGTACCCCCCAAAATAGCATAGATACGTTTCGTATTATACGCGTATTGCGAATTAATAGCGTATTATACCGTATGGGACGTCTCAGAAGTCCGTATGAACCATCCCTGCCAAAAAGTAAACGTGTCGTCCAAAACAAAAACCCTCCTGCACCGCCCCTAATAAACGTTTTATGTAGGGGACAGCAAACTGCTAAAAACAGTCGTTTAATATACATTAATTATTTGAGGGGACGAGTAAAACACATAACAAAAAATCGGTGGTTTTTAGGGCGTGAAGTGGCGAGGTCAGGTCTGCAACCACAGTTGTTTGGCTGTGTAAGAATCCGACTCTGTTAGCTCTGATAAATTGTGAAAAAAGGACCAAGAGAACAGGGGGGCGGTTACTGTAAACAAAAACATTTCAAGGGGGGGCGGTTGCACCCTGTTTTGGAAATGTTTTATTGCCTATAGGGGGATTAGTCTGGTAATGCACGGTATCCACTATTACTGGCAGGGGAATTACCGAATATTTGGTGATTAGGTGTATATATATGGTGTATACATCATATACGATTCTAGGCAAGCCTAGGTATATGCAAACATGTTACATAATAAATAATTACTGTGTGCACAATACTGAGTAGAAACAGCGGTATTCACGCTCCCATAGTCATCCCTGCTTGCTTTTCTGCCACAAAGATACAGATATTAGTGATGCACAGAGCATGCATCTGCAAATCTTATTGAGATGTCAGCAGGAAAAAGTTTTTTCACTTGCAAGCTTGCTCCCTCACTCGCAGCAATATCCAAGTCATTTGCACTCACCTTCCACTACCCCACGCAATTGCACTACTTCCTTTGCGTCCTGCGTTGTGATCGTTTGGGCTAGCTGCTGCTGTTGAGGAGGTGCAAGACATTGGCCCATCTTGGGTTGCTGAACTGAAGGTTTGGCCTGTCCAAGGTCTTGAAGGCCTCTCAATGGAGAGCTTGGCACCAGGACTGCAAACACAAATGGATTCAAGCAACATACCACATGCCTGACTGATCACGCTCTGCACATGCCTGACTGATCACACTGCCACATGCCTGACTGATCACACTCTGCACATGCGCATTGACAAGAAAACGCCGATTGCAGTACGCATGTCTGGTATCCTTGTTCCTATGTGCACACACAGGTAAGAGCTGCAACACATCCATTCCATAAATCTTTAATCGTACGGCCGCATTGTGCATGAATGGAAAGTTGCGAGCGGCAGAGCACATACCTGATAGGCGGGGGCGGCGGGTTTAGAGGGGGCGGGGGCAGTCCAAACTGAGTGAGCAGAGAGAAAAATTGCAAGCTCCTTAGCGGATGTGATGCCAGATACACTTAATGATAACGACCATATAAATGTGTGAGCTAGATGCACACCTTAACAACACCTGTTACAGTGTTTGCAAAGCTAGCTGCAGATGCTCACAATGCTAGAATCAGGTTGGCACAGGTTTGCATCGATCGAGTGACTGAAAGACAGCGACACTTCCAAAGACGTGCGATCATGAGCTCACTGGTGGAAGACCCAGATGTCTTCTGTCACGGTGGCATTTGTATGTCTTATGGACAAGACCTACCAAAATCCATGTCAACTGCAAGGAATCCTTTCAATGAAATACACACCTTTTTGGGGTTAAACCATCCTTTTAATGCTTGTTCAAGCAGTGTCATCTTGTTGGCTTGGTTGCGTATAAGAGCATTCCGGGAGGCTGCAGTTCGTTTCATCAGCTTTTCAAGCTCCCGCTCTTGCATAAGCACGTGCTCATCATAGCTCAGCTGCATAGGCAAAGTTGACAAGCGTGAAAATGAGGTGGGGGTCTAAACTTTGTAACTAAGAAAGCTCTCTTTCAAGCAAAACCATGGTTGTTTGTTTGCACGGTTTTGGTTCACCAGAGGGTGGGACATTTAAGAGCCTGCTTTACCGGAGGGTGAGACTTAGACACCATAAAGTAAATCAACTTAGACACCAACTTAGACACCATAGAGTAAATCAAGACCACACACCACCCAACGTTTAACGATCACACAGGAGGAAGTTGAAATTGCACCTGCAACTTTTTGCGGAGCGCCTCAGCTTCTCTGTTCCGCCGAGATTGCAGTTTTGCACCTTCCATGGCTTGGCGGGAGGTCTGCATTGTCAGAACGGCGTAGAAAGAAGAAATGGCTCAGAATTAATCACAAATGAATAAGGTTTTGCAAACCCATGCTAAGTGTAACACCTTTGATCAGACAATTTTTTTTACCATTTCTGCATGCGTGCCACACCAGTTACAACCAACCAAGCTGATGATCTGCAAAGTTAATAAAGGACTACATCAACACACCTGTGCTGCTCTGGCTGATTTGTACTCCTGATCTTCCAGCTGGTCGGCAGTAGCTTTCAACTGCGAAGGAAAAAATATTCCTACTTTCTGAAGATGGCTTTGACCCATTTTTATTATATTATTAGTTTTGACCTTGACCTCTTGCACTAAAACATTCTTTTACTAGGTATGTCTATATCACCTTTAAGCTACACTGCAAAAAGACCAGGCTTGTGCGACTACGCCTCACTAGAGCAAATTTGTCCGTATTTCGGTAGCGTACCGTATTACGCCGTACCGTACTGTACTAAGACGGTGGAGTTGACTAGTACGGTTTTAAACCGTGCAAGACGGTGGCCACCGTCAAGTGCGACATTGGTACAATTGGGCCGTTTGGCTCAAATTTAGGCCCAAAACAATTATTTTCTTTTTGCAACAATTGTTCATGAATTAAACTCTAATTATTAACCAGGAATCAAGTATTGGTCCGACTTTGAGTTTCCATGCAAGCCACTGCTGGGCCCTCCTCCCGAGCTGATGCAGCCCCAACCCAGCCTCAGGGTCGTTCAAGGAAGCATTGTGTGCAGGGCTGTGCCACTACAGTGTACGGTACGGTGTACGATTATACGGTACGGTACGGAAATACGGCGTACAGCCGTATTTATACGGTTTTAGACCGTTTATACGGTATAAAACGGTACGGCGTACGGTACGGTCCAAACTTTAAAAGCCTCCGTCAAAAATTAAAATTAAGCTTTGTTTCAGCTCTGCAAATGGCTAAGTAAGCCCACACTGTTTGCTCTGCTGGGCACTCAGATGCTGCTGTAGAGGATAGGAAGCCACAAATCTTGATGTTCAGCAGGTGCTCCTTGCGGGCCTCGTGCGCTGACCTCACGTTGGGGCAGTGATTGCATGCATACTTAACCTCCATCGCTGCTGCCGCTGTTGTTGCTGCTGCTGCTGCTGCTGCTGCTGCTGCTGCTGCTGGAGCTGGGGCTGCTGCAGCCTCTTCTTCCTCTGCCATTTCCTGGTCACCCCCCGCTGCTGCTGCTCCTGCTGCTGGAACTGGACGCTTGTCAAACTGCTCCCACACCCAGGCATTTTTCCTAACCCTTGCCTGCTTCTGAATCTGGCCCACTTGAAGGTCTGCTGCAGGGGGGTATGCAGGGGCCCTCAGCAGGCTTTGGGGGTCAGGCAGGCTGGCCTCCCCCAAAGCCTCTTTTGTGTTGGGCCTCTATTCATCTTTGTTTCATTCCTTAATTATAAGTATAATATAATGATTGTTGTTGGAAAATTTCGAGTGGCGGGCGGGCACGCGCCTCAATACGGTGGCCATGCAAGCTTGTACGGTCGACCGGTTTCCCGTACTGTACCGGAACCGTACCGTATTTTCATTTTGACCGTATTATACGGTTTTGGACCGTACCGTAACCGTACCATATATACGGTCTGAAAATGTAGATACGGCGTATAAGCACAGCCCTGATTGTGTGGCGTCAACGCGTGAGAGGAGTACGCTGGAGGTGGAATTGGGAGGTTTTTGGGTGGAGAGGCCTTTCCGAGGCCATTTTTGCACTGGCAGTGCCAGCTTGACACCATACCGTACACCGTACTGTATTCTACTGTCTAGACAGTAAAACTCGGTCACCAAAATTTAATAATACGCCGTCTTTTACGAAAAGACGGTCCGTACCGTACTCATAGTTCCGTACCTCTGACCGTCTGAGCACAAGCCTGAAAAAGACAACCAAATCGCGAGTCATTATAAATTGGCTCCCTTCAATCCTGACAAACCCTCAAAGTTATTGGGAGTCTTCTTAATATTCAACTGCTGACTGAGCTCCCATCCCTGCTCATCTCTACACAAAAGACTGGGAAGCGGCTCAAACATAGGAGAGTCTCTCTGTGTTGAGATTGTGAGATGCGTGCCTTCACCACACTGTTGGTGTATGTAGACGCTCCATTTTTCATGTATGAATCGCAAAGACAAAGGGAGGGAGCATTTTCGTGAGAGTGGGCCACAAAGCAATAGGGGCAAAGTCCACTAAAGGACTAACAAAGCTATATTGACAGGCTCTGGCTGTCTTTCGCTTCTCAGATCCTAGCCACAGTACAGCTCTATGTAAGCTCATTCTGGGAGCACAAACCTTGGCTGCCACTGTAAAATTGCGCTGCTTGATGAGGTGCTCCTCTTGGACCCGCATGTTGAGCAGATCCCTGCTCCACTTTGGCTTCACCACCTCCATGCTGCAAAGCTGCCCAAACTGATCCTGCATATCCTGATGCCTAGAGCGCAGCCTGCATGGAACAGAAGATGAGTGCTTTGCTTATGACGTGCATGATGGAATGGAATGTTACACATCATGAAAGAAAAGCACAAAGGAGTGCACGCATGTACAAAGCTGCCCCATCTTTTGCAAGCAAATGCTACAGCAATAGGTGGATTCACCCCGTACTCACAAAGCCTCTTGATCCGATATGTTGGCGGTCAAGCTTGTCAGGCGCATTTCCCACTCCTTTGCAAACCGGTCATACTCCTGGGCGCTGGCTACCTCCAATGCTGACAGCTCTTGCTGGTGCTTGTCTGTCAGGTCGCGAAGCCGCCGCACTTCTTCCTCAACCTGTTTACATGTGTTGAACAAGAGTCCATCATTGTCATGACTGGCATTAGCTTGGCATGCGTCAATGAAACGCTTTGCCATCCTGAGTTGTCAAATGCAAGGTGTACCAAAAACATGCAAGAAATTGCAGGCGTTTAACTTGTGCCTTGAACAGCACGCGCAAACGCTCGTTTTACCTAGGTATTGACTGGAACAATTTATTGCACACTTGTGCGCATGTGTCACATGACTGTGTATGTTTTTTGTGTGTAAGTGTATTTGAGTGTGCGATTGTGAGCAAAGCGAGCGAGCGAGAGCGAGAGCGAGAGCGAGAGCAAGAGCGAGAGCGAGAGCGAGAAAGAGAGAGAGAGAGAGAGAGAGAGAAATAGATAGATAGAGAGAGAGAGAGAAATAGATAGAGAGAGAGAGAGTGTGAGAGAGAGAGAGGGAGGGAGGGAGGGAGAGAGAGAGAGAGAGAGAGAGAGAGAGAGAGAGAGAGAGAGAGAGAGAGAGAGAGAGAGAGAGAGAGAGAGAGAGAGAGAGAGAGAGAGAGAGAGAGAGA
>Ga0307968_1003666_pt1 | contig 12711 bp, 10 predicted proteins | sample OrgLakmetagen650_FD_201834 | JGI IMG/M metagenome (GOLD analysis project Ga0307968, IMG submission 201834) | Saline water microbial communities from Organic Lake, Antarctica - #650 | ecosystem: Environmental > Aquatic > Non-marine Saline and Alkaline > Saline | place: Antarctica: Organic Lake... | reverse complement strand
GTCTTATATGGTGCATATGTACGGTTCTGGCCAACCCTGAGTAAGCACAACGAGTATGAAAGTGACACAATGTGAGAACACTTTGACATAATCGGCGCACTATTGCTTTCTAAAAAACGGGCACAATTCCGGCATATTATGTTTGGCGCAGGCCATATAAAAGAAGTCTGAGAAGGCAGTGTGAGTACCTTTCTTCATTTTTATTGGGCACAATAGCATGTTAGCATGTTATAATGTATGTGATGTCTCTGCAGTCTGCCTTCCACAAAATATATACGCAGGTATAATAATAATAATAATAATAATAATACTACTAATAATAATAATAATACTAATAATACTAATAATAATAATAATAATAATAATATAATAATGACATTGCTGCCCCTTACTGGGGGAGAAAACTCCAAAGAGCGAGGTGAGAGAGTCACTCCTCATAAGGTAAGGCATGGTTTTTGCAAAGATGCTGTTGTGTGGTTTTCGCAAAGATGCTGTTGTGTGAGAGCGAGCTAAGATTCAGTGGCATGCTACCAATCGCACTCACAGACACTGCTGTATTGAAATGGTTCCAGCACCCCACACGCAGGCACATGCTGATGTTGATAATTGCAAGCATATAGGTGCATCATGCATTCTTTCAGCTATGCTGCTAAAATCGTCAATACCAGACGTGCCCTTTCCATAACCATTACCAACTCTCATCAGGAGACGGTTTACCATTACCATTACCATTACTATTACCGTTACCAACTCTCACCAGGAGACGGGTTCAGGCCAAGCCTGCGTACCAAGTTTTTCTTTTCCCTCACGTGTCGGTCTGCGTACCTGAAATAATAAAACTCGTAGTGCACCTGCATTCTTGATTTCGTGCCAGAATCCTCTTTTGGAGCCATAAATGGTAATTCGCTTCAGGATTCCACTGCAACTGAGTGGTAATTGAGTTATATTCAGTGTTTACAAAGGCTGAAATGCGAGGCTTCCAAACCACGTGATGATGCATTTGCATGTTTGAAAGAAGTCGCAAATAAGCAACTAAGATACAAACAACAGTCGCAAATATAAGCAAAGGAGAACAATTAACAGTCACAAATAAGCAAATAAGCAAATTAGAAGAGACAACAGCCGCAAGTAAGCAAATTAGAAGAAACTACAGTAGCAAATAAGCAAATAAGAACAAATAGCAGTCGCAAATAAGCAAATAAGAACAATTAACAGTCACAAATAAGCAAATAAGCAAATTAGAAGAGACCACAGCCGCAAGTAAGCAAATTAGAAGAAACTACAGCCGCAAGTAAGCAAATAAGAACAATTAACAGTCACAAATAAGCAAATAAGCAAATTAGAAGAGACAACAGCCGCAAGTAAGCAAATGAGAAGAAACTACAGTAGCAAATAAGCAAATAAGAAGAAACAACAATCGCAAATAAGCAAATAAGAAGAAACAGGAGTTGCCAATAGGCAAATAAGAAGAAAAAACAGTCGAACCCAGGTCCCACCCTATAGCAGAGGACCATAGCACTGACCGGATTGCCCTGTTTAAAATGCGTAACGATGTATGAGTTTGTCTTGTGCTTGTTTGCATGAAGATGCTCTCACCGACGAGCTGTATCTGTCTACGTTTGCTTACAACTAGGGTTGGCCATAACCATATATATGGTGTATACTGTACCTTACCGTACTCATCCCGCACCCCAAATTTCAGAAATATTCAGTGAAATCTGCACCTTCTCGCACCCTCAAAATATATATTTCTGCCTTCCCGCATCAACCCCGCAGAGCTTTTAGCTCTTTTCAGCACCAATAAGCTTCACAAACAATCTCAATAATAAAGAACACCTGTGTAAGGGTCCTTGCATGCGTGTGTTTGCATGTGAGTTTGCTCTTTGTTCTACTACTGCCCAGAATCTCAAAATTTGCTTCCTCTTCTTCTAGCCGCTAACTGCTGCTGCTGCTGCTGCTGCTTGTGTGTGCTGTTGGTGTTGCTTTGGTATGGGCAGACTTGGAGCGTGACCTCGTCAGCCCCACCTACTCATCATTTAGCTTCTGAGTTGCTCCAACCTGCTCTGCATGCGCAAGTGTTGGTCCTCTTCAACCCCTACGCTTCCTCCAATTCATCTTCACCCTGCCACACAGCTTCCCCCTCATGAGTGCCAATGGCTCTGTGCATAACAGCTGTGCCCCTGAGGTCTAAATCGTGAGACCGTAGCAATCTTTCTTCGGCCTGCCAACCAGCCTTTTGTTGGCTGCCTCCTCCTCGGCGCTCAGCCCATTCCGCTTTTACTTGCTGGATCGGATGGCTGCCAATTGCTGCTCGGCTGTCGCCGCGGCTTGCTTTCCTGAATTCCCCCTCGTGGGCAACCGGTGCTGGGGCTGAGGCTGGGGCTGCTGTCGCTGAGGCTGAGGCTGCCTGGTGCTGGGACAGGGGGCGGGGCGGGAGTACCTCTCACTGTTCATGATCGGCAGCGACCCGGAAAGGGTTGATTTCGCCAACCTCGCACAACCCCGTAGAGTCAAAATAGATAAATTTAGAAAATACTGCAGTCACCCCGCAGGGCAAAAAACTATATTTATGCGGGTGTTATAGGAAAGGTACGGTACACGGTATTTTTGACAGGGAATTTACCAAATGTACGATTACAAACAGTACATATATACGGTATTTTTGACAGGGAATTTACCAAATGTACGACTACAAACAGTACATATATACGGTTCTGGCCATCCCTTCTTACAGCTCATCCTACATGTGGCTGTACGGTATCACTTTGCGCGTTTCCACAACCACACCTACACCCAATCTACTGCTGTCTTGCTGTTCCAACCAGACCACTGCCCACATCATTCGATTGTGATTATTTTTCCTTTCGAATAAAATCCGGAAAAGTATTCTGCGTAACACCGCCAGCGTGAATGAGACCCAAACAAATCGGGGACATTTGGATCAGACAGAGTGAGAATCATTTACGTCTAAACAAAGATTTTGGTTCGTCAACCTACGTCACCAAAATGTGTAGCCCTGTCATTATGTCATGTGCACAGGACTGCCCGCTTGCAGACAAGTTATGAAAATGCCCCGCATGTCCTTTTTTTGCTTCAAATGTAAACGACAGCTTTCTCAACAGGGCATGACCGTACGCCTTTTTCCATTTTTCAACTGCTTACGTGCTTGTGCGGGGCTGATGACGGACAAATACATGCAGAAAGAAAACTGCTGAGTTCATTGTGTAACACTTGAACTCCAGGTCTTGTAGGCAGCAAAGTGATATCACTATCACCCTTGCCTTAAACTATGTTTCTCCCCTGTTTATTTTTTCCCTTGGTCCACACAACTGCTCTTCTTTCCTAGCTTAATTTTTTTTCTTCCTCACTGCCCAGGGCTGTTGACGGACAAATACCTGCAAAAAGAGAACCAGGGGAACGGAGAGGGAAACGGTGAGTGTGGAACATTGCTACACACATGTGCATGCACACACACTCACATGCACAAACACATGCACACACGTGCATGCTCACATGCAAATGCATGTACATGCACATACACACTCGCGTGCACACACACATACACACTCGCGTGCACACACACGGATGCGCACGCACACACTGACACACACACACACTCGCGTGCACACACACGGACACGCATGCACACACATACACACACGCACACACATGCACGCACGCCTGCACACGTGTATGCATATGCGCACACACACAGTCATGCACACATACACACACATACGCACACACACACAGCTCAAGATGACGCGGAGGAGCCTGAGGAGGAGATAGCACCTGACACAGATGAGGAGGAGGAAATGGAGGACGACGACTACTACAAGGTAAGCTTGGGAGCATGCTGCTATGCTGTTATGAGTGAGTGCATGTGAGCTGGTTGTTGATGCACGTTGGAATTGCACGCTTAAAGTTAGGGGTGCATGCTGTTTTGTCTGAGTGCACGTGAGCAGTTTGTTGGCGCATTGGTAACGAGGCGTTGGTAATGAGGCGTTGATAATGAGGCGTTGGTAACGAGGCGTTGGTAACGAGGCGTTGGTAACGAGGCGTTGGTAATGAGGCGTTGATAATGAGGCGTTGGTAACGAGGCGTTGGTAATGAGGCGTTGGTAACGAGGCGTTGATAATGAAGCGTTGGTGACGAGGCGTTGAAAATGAGGCGTTGGTAATGAGGCGTTGATAGCGAGGCGTTGATAATGAGGCGTTGGTAATGAGGCGTTGGTAACGAGGCGTTGATAACGAGGCGTTGGTAACGAGGAGGCGTTGATAATGAGGCGTTGGTAACGAGGCGTTGGTAACGAGGCGTTGGTAATGAGGCGTTGGTAACGAGGCGTTGATAACGAGGCGTTGGTAACGAGGCGTTGGTAACGAGGCGTTGATAATGAGGCGTTGCTAACGAGACGTTGATAATGAGGCGTTGCTAACAAGACGTTGGTAACGAGGAGACGTTGGTAACGAGGAGGCGTTGGTAATGAGGCGTTGGTAACGAGGTGTTGATAATGAAGCGTTAGTAATGAGGCGGCGTTGGTAACGCACGCTTAACAGCATCATATTGTGTATTGTGTGCCACGTATGCCCCACACAAATATGGGTTTCGATGCATCACTCAAGCTGCATGTGCAAGTGGTTCTCAATGGATAGGGCAAGTCGTCTCAGCAAGGGTTTACAGTACAAATGGTTCTCAATGGATAGGACAAGTTGTCTCAGCGAGGGTTTACAGTACAAATGGTTCTCAATGGATAGGACAAGTCGTCTCAGCAAGGGTTTACAGTGCAAATGGTTCTCAATGGATAGGACAAGTCGTCTCAGCGAGGGTTTACAGTTTCGGCCACCTCTGCAAGTGCTTAAATACAATAACTCACACAATAAGTGTAGGTTATATTTTGTATGTGCACGCGCACGTGCCCATAACACACACAAGCACGTTCACACACACACACACACATACACACACACACGCACACACGCACACACACACGCACACACGCACACACACGCACGCACACACACGCACACACACACACATACACACACATACACACACACACGCACACACACGTACACACTCACACACTCACACACTCACTCAATCACTAAATCGCTCAATCACTCAAAAGGCAAAAGAAGAAACTACGCAGGCAGTGAAAAGCACTCCCCACATTAACTAAGGAAAAGGAGCCACTTTGGTACCGAGTACCGTAAAGCTCCTCCACCGCAAAAGAATCACTCACTCACTTACTCACAGGCCCAGGACTTTGATGATGATGAAGGGTATGATGATGACATGGGGGATGGTGGTGGTGATGAGGGGGCGCTGTATTAATTCCTGCCTTATCAGTTTTGTGCGCAAGTGCACACTACAAAAAAAACTACGCAGTGAAAACCACTCCCCACATTTATGAAAGAAAAGGAGCCGCTTTGATACAGGGAACCGTAAAACTCCTCAGCTATTACAACCTTTCCATTGTGCATTGATTTTAAGCGAGCAATTTTCTTCTTTAGAGTACGCTTTGTGCACCTTTTCTTTTTTTTCCATGTTATTGTAAAACTAATTCTATTTTGTGGTGTACACCAGAGCAATGAGCAATGAGTCATGCATTGTGTTATTGACGAAAGTCGATATACTACTAATGGCACCTGAGCTTGTGGTAGAGCTAGCACATTACGCCAGAACCAACACTGTTATGATGTGCTGCGTGTAAACCCCTAGCCTCCTCTTTATAACATTGCATTCGATATTTGATGTGTGTGTTGAGCAAGATCAATGGTTACAATGGTTACAATGGGGGGTGACCTTCAGCCAGGTTGTTTGGCTGATCGGCTGCTGACTGGTCTCGGCCAGCCACAAATAAATCCATAAGCTCAGAAAGAAAAAGAAAAAGTCTATTGTTCTGCTGAGAAAGGAAATCATGAACAAGTTGGTTGTTGACCTGTTGCAGCAAAAAGGGTTGGGTTGCTGAGAAGTCCTCAAAAAAAGGTGTAAACAGGAAGGAAAAATGTTTCCTTACTTAACAAACTCGATGGCCTTGACAAAATAAAAGAACACGCACCTCGTTCTGAACATGTTCATATTTACCAGGACATTGGTCACATACGCGAGAACCATCTTCAAGCCACGCTGCTGCCTCAACTTTCAAAGTATGCGCACGCAAGCGGAATTTACTGACATTGCGCATAACATGTCTGGACAGATCAAGATGGAGATACCGTGGTACAATAGTCGGCATACGCTCATTTCTAGAAAAAGGGGTGGCAAGCCAAGAATGATAAGTGGCCAGTTTGTTGTTGTGCGTGTTGGGGTCCACCAACTCAGCGTCTTTTCGAACACCTCTCATCCTGTGCTTCAAATCCGCAGTAAGCTCTTGCGTGGGAATAGCATGCCCAGTTTAAACAGCTTGTACATATGACTCGCACCCACGCAGTCCTTAAAAAGCGCTCAGCAATTGAGCGGTCCAGCAGGCGCTTGAACGAGGCTGAGAATTGAGATCAGCCTGGACCACCCTCCGCAAAGTGACACTGTTGGAATAATAAGCATACTATTGAAAAGCTTGACAGCTGACCAAAACCAGTAGAACTGCAACGGTTCATGTCCACATTCTTGAAGTACAGCCCAGTTAGTGGTAGAACGCTTCAGCAGCTTATGTTGTTCTCATGCCCTTTCTGGTGCTTCCTGTTGGGTAGGGCAAGTGTCTACACAGTCCTTAATAAGTTTATTAAAGCTCCGAAGCTTTACACGCCATTCCACACCAACCACGCACCACCAATAGCTAGCCACAGCAGCAGTAGCAGCAGTAGCAGTGGGGGGATGGGTTGGCAGATGAGGGGACGAGAGAGCCCCTAGGGGGAAAATCAGCGGAATGGAGGCATCATGCTGCACCGCAACACCAAGCACTTGGAGCCCGCAGCCTGGGGGAGAAGAGATATTTAGCAGCACCTGCTGCGGCTGTACTGCTAGTAATACTGTGGCTGCGTGATGGTTAGAGTTGGCGGTCGGAGATTGCAGTAGAAGCTTAGAATTGCTGTGAAGAAGAGTGCTGGAAAGCCGTGCTCAGTACGCACAGAGTGCTCGCTAGACAGAGATGTATAAGCAGTTTTGGTTGGAAGGAGCTTGTCGTCTCTTGAAGACATGTCACATTGTAGAAGGAATTAGGGGGAAAAGCTGAAGCGAACTACGTGTTGTGTATGTTTTGTGCATGTGAAATTTGAGGGGAAGGACAAGCTGAAATCTATGTTTCTTGGTTGGTGTTTCTGTGGATGCATTTGGTTATACTCTGGGTAAGTGCAATGCAGCAAGTCTTGTCTCGCAACATCGTGGTGCAGACTCACGGTCCTTAGTCTAGCCAAACATGACGCTATGCATTGCACATGTCTTTAAGTCTCACGCTGCCCTCAAGAGGCAGGAGGGGCGGCAGTGATTCCCGCGCGCTTTTAGGTGACATGTTGCTTTTCATGTGTGGATGCCTGCTGACAGCACTGGTTTTACAACATCTACCTTGCATGTCTGATTCTTTTTGTGGTCTTTTTGAGTGTGGGTTAGGCAGGTTTACCCGCTGCGTCAAAAGAGATTTTCAATACTACTTTCTTGACACTCATTTTCCATAAAACTTTCATGTTCAATGGGGGGAACATAGCCCATATTTTCAATCCATGCTTAAAACTGGCCATGATTTGTCGTGAAATTGATCAGGTGTATATTGTTTCTAAAAGAAAGAAAAGAAAAAGTACGCAGGCAGTAAAAACCACTCCCCACATTAATAAAGGAAAAGGAGTCACTTTGGTACCGAGTATCGTAAAGCTCCTCCACCGCAAAAAGGAAAGGAAAAATCAATGGGGATCAGGAGGGTTGCAGGCTTGGTCTGAAACCGGCTCCTGATGAGAGTTGATAACAGTACTGGAAAGGGCACGTCTGGTATGGACAAGTTTATCAGCAAAGTTCATAGAGTGCACATGAAGCTTGGAGGCAAGCTTCTTAACTCTTTGAGAATCGAGACCCAGTTTTTTGAAAGGCTTCAGAATGTGGGTGTTGTAGATGGTGCCACTCACACCCAAAAGGATGATGTGGAGAGTAACGGAGGCTCCTTGGAGAATGGTACAAAGGTCTTTGTGCTGTTCCTTTGCGGCGTTCAGCTGGTTCTGAGGTCTGGTGTCCTCACAGTACTTGATCTCGACGAGGTGGATGTCGCCCCGAGTTTTGTTGAGGTCTTTAGGTCGGTGCTGTCTGGGGTTGGTGGTTGTACTAGTGGCTGGCGGTGCTGCTGAGGTGCTCTCAGTCTCCCTCAATTGCCCCCTGCCACTCCAAAGAACCCACCCCCCTACATTAGTTTGTTGTTTTTGCGTTTTTGCAGCGATGGGAGTAACCAGCACAAAATCTGGGCGGCTGGAGGTAAATCTGTCTTTATCTGAGAAACGGGGTGGGAAGAGCCATTTGGGAACAATTCTACTTTCAGCTGTTTCAGGAATCTGGAGATTTTGCATGGTCATCCGTTCGTTGCTGCCAATATCTTTGGAGACAATGCATGATCCTAAGGAGCCTGTTTTGCTGATAGCCTGAAAGATCATGCGGCATGCTAAGTTGTGTCTTTCGGTGATCATGTTCCTTATTTGCGTGTGTTGGCACCCAGAGAGGATGTGCAGGGCACTGTCTACTTTTGGTTAGAGGGGGGAAATTTGACTTGTTGAGAGTTTGAACAACACCGCATGTTTTTGATTATATAGGGTGCCTGTTCTATATTTCATAATGATACATTTGGTCTTAAAAGGAACATCGGATGATGTAGGTAAGCATTGCTAATGGCTCCATTGGCAGTGCCGTCCTTTATGAGGGTCTGGTAGTACGCATGGTAGTTCGCTTCAGTTTTGGCATTTCTTAGTTTATGGAAAAATTGCATGTGTGCTTGAAGGGCGTCACGGTAGGTACCAAAGCTTTGGGGGAGGCGAATGGGCCATGTTTGTTGTATGGGTATGATGGTGGGTTTGTGTTTGGTTTGCTATGTCTTCTTTTGCAAGCCAGTGGATGTTGTAGAAGGGATTTCCCTCAGGGCCTGCTGTTCTGATGGAGGTGTCTGTAATGTCGGAGTAGGTGGTGGCTGACTTTTTAGCAAGGGCGTCGGCATGCTCAATACGAATAATACCGGCATACCGGCATGGGACGTTACTTTGAAGAAGTGGATAGGCGATGGTGATTAGCGGATTGCTTTAGCAATGGATTGAAGGACATCTCCTTGGATGTGGTGGCGATGGAGATTTGGGTGTGAGAGCTGCTTTTTGATTTGGTGCAGTGATGTAAGGCTGTCTATGGCTATATGTGAGTAGCCGTGTATGACTGCAGCTGCTATAGCTGCTAGCTCTGCACGTGAGATGGTGTTGGTTATACCCATGCCTTTTGGGTTAACATAGTGGGAAACGTTTAAGTGAGGGTGGTATACACCTGATCCGGTGTCTTGCCCTACTTCATTCTTTTAAAGTCTGCCATCAGTGTAGGTCCAATCCCGCCAATCTTTTACTTTACGGGTTACGTTTTGGCTGGAGCTGCTTTGGGGTGCTTCGTCGATATTACAATTATGAGGTTGGTCAGTGCTCATCAGGGAACTTGTTTTATCTGGGCCTTCCGGGGCTTGAGGGTGGTCATTGGGTAGCTTATTTAATTTGAGTGTTGTCCGGAACCTAAGGCTGTTTGGTAGGGATGGTTATGTATGTTTTGAATTTCCCACTTTGCCTCAGGGATTTCTTTGGCAAGTTCTTTTAGCCAGTCTTTGTTGTGAGCATTGAGGCAGACTCTGCCCTTGGTGTTCCATATGGCAATGATCTTCAATTTCCATGAGTGTTTGGAAAGTGGTATTTGTCTGTTGTTCCAGAAGGGCACTTTTGCATATTGGAGTTGGTTTGATGGGATGGTGCCCAGGAATTTACACATGAGTGGGTATTTGCGGCAGAGTGATGCATAGGGACTTGTGGTCATTTTTTTATTCCAGGAAGGGAGGAGCATGAATGTGGCTGTTTCCTCTGTGCTGACAGCAGCAGAGTTGATGGCGTGTCTTGTTGCTAAGAGCATGGTGTTTTCATGGTGAATGGGATGGCAGATGGAGAACCCAAAAAATTGGGAGGAGAAGGCATTGGTGTTTGCCCCAAACACTTTGTCCCTTGGGTGCTCACTCCAGTAATGGGGGATTTGGGGTCATGGTCGAAGGGGGATGCCATTTTTTCTTTAGTGACCAGGGCCCACTTATGAAAGGCGGCGGTGATGTGGGAGGGTAGTATCCGTGCAAAAGAGTCTTTGGTTTTTTTGTTCGTTTATTTATAGGCAGAGGTGTCTTAACGTGCAATGCGGCCTACAAGTTCTGATGCAAAGATAATGGGAGGAGGTTGGACGTGATCGTGTAGACCGCTGCATTTTGCCCTGTGAAAGGCCTTTCGTAGTATGTTAAGGCGCTCGGGAGTAAGCATACCTTAACACTTTCCGTCGACATTGTGAATACAGGCTACTGTGTCAGTGTACACTTCAAGAAGCACAGTGTCATCTGGGGAGGATAGGGCACTTTTTTCTTGATACTCCATGAGATCAATGATTGTGATCCAGTACTCACAATGCCCTGTGGCCGTGATGTCAGCCTGTGGGTTGGTGGGTTGGATGTAAAAGCTAACTTCCGAAGTTGTTTCTGATTAAAGCGGTCTATTCTGTATAATGTAATGGTATATGGTTTCATTTGCTTGTAATTGTGGCTTCTCGCTCAGCTTTGGCACTGGCTGAGACCAATTTTTCCTTTTTACAACCTTATGTTTACATTACGCTGCCAGTGGCTGATCCAGTAATGCCTATCAGCCCATCATAAGTAGCTGCCGGTTACCCCCCTTTGAAAACCCTCTGTAATTGTGGCTTCTCACTTAGCAGCCCAAACCCATTTGCTGCAACAGGTCAACAACCAAATTGGGTATGCTTTCTTTCCTCAGCAAAATACTTTTTCTCTTTGAAACTGAGCTTATGGATTTATTTGTCGATGACAGAGACCAGTCAGCGGCCAATTAGCCAAACAACCTGGCTGAAGGTCACCCTTCCATTGTAATCATTGTAACCATTTGTGGCTGAACGAGACCAGTCAGCGGCCGATCAGCCAAACAACCCGGCTGAAGGGTATCCCCCCATTGTAACCAAGAAAGTTCCTACCATTGGAGAGCTATTGCAGAGCTAGAGTATAAGGTTTATCTTTTAACCTCTCTCCTAAACGCTTCTTTCTCGATAAATAACTTTCAGTTTTTAAAGGAGTTTCTGGTTGCAGGCTTTTTATAAGTTTCCGCTCAGATGCCCTAGAGGCATATATAGCGATGTAACCTCAACATACCTTATCTGTAAACTCTACAAAGTATAAGGTACAAGGTTTACAAAAAACAAAGTATAAGACTCAGCACATCTACTAATACCCCCAAAATCTAAGAGGTTTGTGCAGCAAACCTGGAAGATTGTGTGAAAAATGTGCAGAGGATGATGTTGTGCAGTAGGATATCATGAATGTAGAAGGTGGAAATCAAATCCATTTATTCCAGTGAAATGGGGAGCAAGTAGAACAGCCTCAAGAAAAAAAGCTACCAAGTATTCAGTAAAACCCTAACCTTAACCCTAAACCCTCCGAATTTCAGCTTCAAACACATCATTGCCTATTTTCTTGGAAATTCCTAACTTGGAAAAAACGAAATTAGCCCGCAGTGCAAAGAATAGGAAAGGCTAAGATCTAGAGTTGTCATTTTCTAATCAACTTAAACAGCGCTACCTTAAACACATTTTTACTTGCCCCCTCTTCCGCTGGGCGGGGGGGCCGAACCACCTCAGGCAAACAGCGAATCGGGTTCGGGGCAGCAGCAGGCGCACAGCAGCTTTACAGCAGCATCACACAAGCACGTAGTGGGACAGCAACTCCTTCAAACAGCACTTGCACACATCAGCGCCAGAGGGACCTTCGACGGCTGAGTTTGCAGCTTTTGAGGGAGGGACGGGAACTCTGTAAACAGCAAGCATACAGCATCAGCACACACCGGGACCCCATGACGTTTGAGTTTGCAGCGGGAATGGGGATGGATGGAAACCATGGAAACAGCACGTGCACACATCAGCACCTAGCCTCACAGAGGAACAGCATCTATAGTACTACATTTCCAGCTGCTGCCCTGCACTTGAACACTAGACGCCACCAACATGTTCGTAGTTTTGAAGCACAGACTCAGTTTAAAGTGATTTTTTGCTCTTATTCATTACCTTTTTCTACTGGTTCAGATGCACCATAAGATTCTGGAACAGTTTTCTCTCTTCAAACAACCCTCTTCTTGAGGAAATTGTGCGGGCTGATTTAGTTCTTGCAAACAGAAGTGATACATGGACTTACCAGGTTCTACACGCGCTTTAAAATTTACCTACATCTCAACAGCTTTTGGATGCCATAGGATCTCGTCAGACTATCAATCTAGGACAGTTTGAACTCACTCTACGTGAACATATCATTGGGGGCTGGAGATCTTGACATGTTGACGCCACATGAAGCTCACCATTCCAGCAGAATTATGAGGACATATCACACACATTTTGGTGTATCTTGCTTTGGGGAATACTCCTGGATGGTGGGATGACAGAAAAAGAAATCAAAAGCCTGTGTTGCCTCTCTACCTTCGCTTGGACATTCCCAGCAACCTCAGCCGCGCACTTTCTTGCCTTCGC
>Ga0307968_1003664_pt1 | contig 12713 bp, 11 predicted proteins | sample OrgLakmetagen650_FD_201834 | JGI IMG/M metagenome (GOLD analysis project Ga0307968, IMG submission 201834) | Saline water microbial communities from Organic Lake, Antarctica - #650 | ecosystem: Environmental > Aquatic > Non-marine Saline and Alkaline > Saline | place: Antarctica: Organic Lake... | reverse complement strand
AGTAGCAGAGCAGGGAGGAGTAGCAGAGTAAGGAGGAGTAGCAGAGTAGGGAGGAGTAGCAGAGCAGGGAGGAGTAGCAGAGTAAGGAGGAGTAGCAGAGTAGGGAGGAGTAGCAGAGCAGGGAGTAGCAGAGTAAGGAGGAGTAGCAGAGTAGGGAGGAGTAGCAGAGCAGGGAGGAGTAGCAGAGCAGGGAGGAGTAGCAGAGCAGGGAGGAGTAGCAGAGTAGGGAGGAGTTTCAGGGCAGGGAGGAGCAGCAGAGTAAGGAGGAGTAGCAGAGTAGGGAGGAGTAGCAGAGCAGGGAGGAGTAGCAGGGCAGGGAGGAGCAGCAGAGTAGGGAGGAGCAACAGAGTAGGGAGGAGTAGCAGAGCAGGGAGGAGTAGCAGAGCAGGGACAGCGTGCTTGTGTGAATCTTGTTTACAGCAGTTCAATCCTCGTCAAATTTGCACTACAGCTTTTTCAACTCACCCTTACAGACAGCAATACCCAAGTGTCACCACTTGCCTGACAAGCCTGTTACACGTGTGTTTCATAAGAAGTATCTGAGTTTGACCATCAATTGGCTGACGTTTGACCATCAATGGACTGAAAAATCGGATTGCGTACCCTCCTGATGACATTGTGTCTGTAGGTAAAAATGTAAAAATACACATCAAATTGGTAGCGCACCTCCTCATCGATCTGTAGGTACCGGCACGCAAATTTTGTCGCGCACCTCCTGATCCGTCTGCAGGTAGCGGCACCTTAGCGCCACGCTTTGGCTGCTACTTGCCTGATGAGTTCGGTGAAGCTGCTGTGGCGGTTACGGGAGCACGCATGCCCTCTGCACGTTCCTCCAGGTGAGGAAATAGCGGTGTTGACAACAGATGCAGTGCTGGACAAGATGGCCACAGATACGGTGTGTTGACAGGGTGTTGACAGTGCGTGTAACAACGGATACAGCGATGTTGACAACAGGTACAGTGCAGGACAGGATGGCCACAGATACGGTGTGTTGACAGGGTGTTGACAGTGCGTGTGACAACGGATACAGCGATGTCTGACAACAGATACAGTGCAGGACAAGATGGAAACAGCTACGGTGTGTTGACAGGGTGTTGACAGTGTGTGTGACAACGGATACAGCGATGTTGACAGCAAATACAGTTGGCAACAGATAGGTGTGTTGACAGGGTGTTGACAGGGTGTCTGACAACGGATACAGCGGTGTTGACAACAAATACAGTGCAGGACAAGATGGCAACAGATACGGTGTGTTGACAGGGTGTTGACAGTGCATATGACAACAGACAACAGACAGTGAAGGACAAGATGGCAGCAGATGCGGTGTGTTGACAGGGTGTTGACAGGGTGTTGACAGTGCGTATGACAACAGACAATAGATACAGTGCAGGACAAGTTGCTGGAGCTGTTGATCATGGCTAAGCTGCAGCTGCAGCCATCACAGGAGCAAGTATGCCCTCTGCACATTTCTCTCGGTCTTACAATTGATGGAAAGGACATTAACAGTGAGTGAGTGATCTGCACTTCACTGATGGACGAGTTGCTGAAAGGCAAAGAAATTGCCAAATTTTAGCAAGAAGGCACTCACAGTTACAGCAGTGAGAAGGCAAAAATGAAAATTACTGTAATGAGAAGGCAACCAAATTCATGATGAGGCACTGCTTTTCCAGAGAATTTTGGGCATGAGAAGGTTATGCTCGTAGGTGCAAGGTACTGGGATGTAGGTGAACGCGCGGAAAGCAGTGTCTGAAGGTTGTAATTGACAGCATCAACATTACTGGTGGGAAGGTGAAAGGGGGGTGGGTGCTTTTGGGCCCTGCAGATTAGTTTGCCCAGTGAACTGCCTTTGGGTTCCAGAAAGTTATCAAAGCAATAAAGAGATGTATACCTTTCTCATCGATTCAGGAAAAAGCTGCAGCTGGGTGAGGAGAAAGGTATGTATACCTCCCTCACGTTGATTGAGGGGAATGGTAGTTTTGGTAATAATTTGCATAAAAAAGCTGCAGCTGGGTGAGGAGAAAGGTATATACCTCCCTCCCGTTGATTGAGGGGAATGGTAGTTTTGGTAATAATTTGCATAAAAAAGCTGCAGCTGGGTGAGGAGAAAGGTATGTATATACCTCCCTCACGTTGATTGAGGGGAATGGTAGTCTTGGTAATAATTTGCATAAAAAAGCTGCAGCTGGGTGAGGAGAAAGGTATATACCTCCCTCACGTTGATTGAGGGGAATGGTAGTCTTGGTAACAATTTGCATAAAAAAGCTGCAGCTGGGTGTGCACTTCAAGCGAAAGAATGAAAAAGCTGCGCAGGCTTTGAAAACTAAAACTACTTCTCTCATCAATGAGGCCACAAATAAGTAAGAACCCTAGGGGGATCAGAGGTTTGTGCTGAGAATTTTTGGGTTTCGTTCTGATGTATTGGATCCACTAGAAGCTAGGTGTGACAAAGTAATTTACACAGTTACACAGGTCTTATAATATCCAGTTCGGTATTTCAGATAACGACATACTTCTGTTTCACAATCAGTTAGGATTTGATTGATTATAATCAATCCTCGGAGCCCTCTCCAAACTGGCTTTGAAAGCAAAAAATGGGGCTAACTTTAAACTTGGCCTCACAGCGTGCCAGTGTGAACCCTGGCCTTGTTCTTAAAGCCCCAGTCCCCATCTGAGAGGCTGGCTGCTCAACAAAAAGACCACGAGAAGCTGCAGAGGGAGAGGCTGCTCAGAGAGCTAGCAGAGTAAGAGGCAAAGGCAAGGTGTAAAAGGCATGTAAGGCGCCCACGCGACTGTTACGTGGATATATGTATCGCACAAAAAGTACAGAAGGTTGCTTCTCTGAGTGAGGGAAGCACATGTGCAAGCTTTCACAGCTTTTGTTCTCCCCATGCAGCCAATGAGCAGTCTGCCCAGCAGCCTGCCCAGCAGCAGCAGCAGCAGCAGCAGGGGCAGCACTGAACAGCAGCAACATCCAGCAGAGGGGGGCTCTTAAATTTACAAATAAACTCCAGACGGGACCCTCTCAAAGTCCCTTCAAACTCAAAAAATGTATCCAGACCCCCTTACGTTGAAAACTCTCTGTCACGGACTGATCATGGACAGACAATATTCTTTTACTGTTGGTGTTGAAGGTAGTTGTTAAAGGCAGCTAGCCAGGCATGCTTCTGCTTAAAATACCTGCTCAGCCTATCCAACTGCCAGGTGCGGCCTTTCTAGTGCTGTTGACATTACTCATTAGAAGCTAGTTTCAAGCCAGGCCTGCAACCCTCCTTACGTCCATTGCCTCTTGGTTTGCCGTGCTCGTATTGAAGTGTCTTCCTTTTTATTTGAATTGTTTTTAACAGCTTGCCTATTTATTGTCTTTCTCAGGCACCCCAATTTTTTACCTTGCACTGCTAGAATTGGTATACCTAAATATCATGTATCTACAATGATTGGGAGATTGAATGCTATTCTCAGTTTCTTAGCCAATAATCTAGTTACTTGTTTGGTTTTGGTCAACCCCAGGCTTTCAAGAAATTGAAATCATTCATTCACACTCATATTTTCAGGCCAAGCACATTCCTTTATACCGCCATATTGCACGTCCACATGCCTGTTACTGAATCACTCTCGTCTCACACAAAACCTTCCAGTGTGTCCTGAATCACTCTTTTCTCACACAAACCCGTCCAGTGTGTCCCGCATCCACAAAGAGGGCGCAAGAGTGCGACGGGATTTGCAAATACGCTGGAGACAGGTGTGCATGTGTTGTTACTTGTGTGGTAAGGTAAGGTAAGGTTACATTGCTATATATGCCTTTGTGTATTCCTTTTGTGGTAAGGTAAGGTTACATCGTTATATATGCCTCTGTGTATTACTTGTGTGGTAATCTCCATCCAGGAGAGGCTGCTTTGTGCCTTTAGGTAATCAGCGCTTTGTCTGCCATATACTTTGATCTTTGATCTGTAGGATTTTGTGATATCAAGAAGCTTTCAGGTTGTTTTTGCACTGTGTTGAGTGAGGCCTGTAGCTGCTGTGTGCCATTGTGTGCCAGTGTGTGCCTGTAGCTGCTGTGTGCCATTGTGTGCCTGTAGCTGCTGTGTGCCAGTGTGTGCCAATGGTCTGTAGCTGCTGTGTGCCAGTGTGTGTCAGTGTGTGCCTGTTGCTGCTGTGTGTCAGTGTGTGCCAATGGTCTGTAGCTGCTGTGTGCCAGTGTGTGCCATTGTGTGCCTGTTGCTGCTGTGTGCCAGTGTGTGCCTGTAGCTGCTGTGTGCCAGTGTGTGCCATTGTGTGCCTGTAGCTGCTGTGTGCCAGTGTGTGCCATTGTGTGCCTGATGCTGCTGTGTGCCAGTGTGTGCCATTGTGTGCCTGTTGCTGCTGTGTGCCAGTATGTGCCAATGGTATGTAGCTGCTGTGTGCCAGTGTGTGCCATTGTGTGCCTGTAGCTGCTGTGTGCCAGTGTGTGCCTGTAGCTGCTGTGTGCCAGTGTGCGCCATTGTGTGCCTGTAGCTGCTGTGTGCCTGTAGCTGCTGTGTGCCAATGGTGTTTGTAAATGGAGAGTGCCTCAAAAAAGAGAAAATAATGAGCTTGAGCTCTATTCAAGCAACCTGAACTGTGCAGGTTTATTACCGACAGAAGGATGGTCATGACATTTTCAAGGGCGGTGTGAAGCGACTCACATCCAGTCACTCACAAACTCACCAATCACAACCCTGCGCTGTTGTATAATTTCCAAGACCAAAGGGAAGACAAACAGCTGCTGTTTTTACAATCCGTGTTTCATGTCCTTTTTTAATCAGGACCAGCTAGTGGATCAAAGACAACGGGCCGTCAATGACGTCGCGCACCTTTTAGAAGCCAGGTACACGTGTGGGTGGGTGGGTAAATATGACGACCGAGGCTAATTTCTTCCATGCATTTGTTCTTTCTTAACACCACAGACTACTCCATCCTGCTGCCACCTGCATTTATTTGTACCTGCTATGTCAAGCAATACTGTGCATTTATTTGTACCTGCTATATCAAGCAACACTGTTTGTTTGCTTTGCAGGTTGGGTATTAGTGTGCAAGAGCCCGCAGACTTAGAGATCGTGCTTCCTTTACACAAGCTTGTGGTTTCCCTGGAAGGTAGGTACAGGAGTTACTAGGTATGACAGTTGGGTGGTCACATGATTACCTGTCAGTGGAGCGAGTTCTCATTGTACTTCTTGTCGAGTTGTGTGGTCGCTCTTGGACCCTGCGAGGGTATCTGTGAGGGCACTTGTTGTTATCCAGCAGTATGCAGCGATTAATAAGCTTCTTCATAGCTGACCTACAGTTACAAGACGTGCCAGGTGGGGGTGTGCATTTGTGTGTGTGTGTGTGTGTGTGTGTGTGTGTGTTTGCGTAGGTTAGGTGTGTGTGTGTGTGTGTGGTGTGTGCGTGTGTGTGTGTGCTCAACTATCATGTAAAGACTTTGCGCTGCCTGCATGAACTGGTTTCTCAGGGCTGACCGGTTTCATGTATACTCATCAACCTACGTTTTATGATTGGCACATTATGGCTGACCTCATTCATGGTGCGTCATCAACACTGTTTGTCAGACATAAGTCACTGAGTCATCCATGGTCATGGTCACATGAGTCACACGAGTCACTGAGTAATGCATGGTGCATCATCAATACTGTTTGCTAGACATGAGTCATAATCCTGTTTCACATTACTGTTTTCACATTACTGTTTGTACTGTTTGCCAGACATGAGTCACAATACTGTTTTTTTAACATTACTGCTTTCACAATACTGTTTTCACAATACTCTTTGCCAGACATGAGTCGCAAGCGTCTCTCAAGATGTGCATCATCAATACTCTGCAATATGTGCAGGATGCGCAGATGTGCAAGATGAGCATCATCAATACTGTTTGCCAGACATGAGTCAAAAGCATCTCTCAAGAGCATTTCCTAGTTATGAATGCAGTGAGCAGCATTCCATAGACCTACCTTTTTTTTTGACAGGTACATAACGCATGCCCTGATTTGCTGCAATGCTTCTTGCTTACTCGCACTTGTTTTTATCAACCACGCCCAGAACTACTCGCTTACGACTAGGGTTGGCAAGGACCTTTTACAAACACACTGTATACAGAGGTTTCCCTACTAGAAATACTGTGCCTACACCGTAAATATGTAAATATGTTCATATTCATGGGTTTGGCCAACGCTTCAGATGACCCAGCGGTGCCCAGCCCCAGCCCGCTGCCTCACTTCACGCCACCTGTCGGGTGTGCCTGCTTAGAGCGCCTGAGTTTGGAGCACTTCTCTCCCCAATCACAGGTCAGTCAGTTCTCTGTATTAGCAATCATCATTGCACTTTGTGTGTGCCAAGCTTGTGACGCCTGAGTTTGGAACACTCCTTTTACCAAGCACAGGTCAGTCAGTACTCTGTATGAGTAAAAGCCATTGTACTTTGTGTGTGCCGAGCTTGTAACCCCTGACTTTGGAGCACTCCTTTTTCCAAGCACAGGTTGGCACACTTACCAGGAGTAGTTACTGCATATGTGCAAAAGCTTGGAGCACTAGCGGAAGTGCCTGCATTGTTCTCCCAGACACAAATCAGTCTTCACCCTAGGTAGCATCTTCTTGTATATAAAGGCGACCATCACTCCATGGCTAAGAAAAAAGAAACAAAAAGCCTGCGTTGGTATTGTGAACACATCCAGCATGGTTGAGGGGGAAGGAGCGCAGAGGTGCCAGCACCTAAAAGCCCCCCACCGTCCAAAATAAATCACACATGCCACAGAATAAGGATCAGATGTTTGTGTGTGTGTGTATGTGTGTGGTGGGGGGGTGGGGGGGTGGGGGGGGGGAGTGTGTGCAAGAATATCCATGTCCACACCTTGATTGGCTGTCCACACTCGATTGGCTGTCCGCACTCCACTCGATTGGCTGTCCGCACTCCACTTGATTGGATGTCCACACTCCACTTGATTGGATGTCCACACTCCACTTGATTGGCTGTCCACACCTCAATTGGCTGTCCACACCACGAATGGCAAGAAAATCCATGTCCACACCTTGATTGGCTTTAGTCTGTCATGCTTATTCAGTGGCATGGACAAATCGTGTTATTTCCCCTGGATTTATAATGTGAACAACGGTTGTACGGTTATTTGGTTGTTTGTTATGGCTCATACTTGCAATCCATGTTCAAGCTGGTACCATGATTCGTCGTGACAAATCTACTCCCTGATCCTTTGCATATACTAGTTCATGTTCTGGCATTGTGTCTTTGAAGTGCTTGAGTTGTATATGATGCACGTCCCAGTGTCTTGGATTAAGTGCCTTGCCTTGACGATGAAAAACCATACTTGATCTATTGGTGCTTGCAGCCCAAGAGCCTGTGCATTGTGCTGCCTTTTGGAGGCATAGCAGGCAACTAGCGGTTGCCGAGAAATTGAGAATTTAAAAAGTTCATGGCCAGCATTTTAAAAAGGATCATCTAGCCCAGGTGGCTTTCTATTCCTTGTACCCATGTGAGGAATGTTCGCCATTGGCTGTGCATTCCATTTTCTTCCTTCAAGCCCTCAAGCGTTACATCCTGGTTTTCTTTAAAAATTACCATGGTCGAACAACAAAGCATGCATGCACCACTGCCTACGTCCACGTGAAACATTGCAAGTGCACCACTACCACACGTGCACCACTGCTACGTGCCACTGTGCACCACTGCCACTGTGCACCACTGCCACTGTGCACCACTGCCACACGTGCACCACTGCCACACGTGCGCCACTGCCACTGTGCACCACTGCCACTGTGCACCACTGCTACTGTGCACCACTGCCACACGTGCACCACTGCCACTCGTGCACCACTGCCACACGTGCGCCACTGCCACTGTGCACCACTGCCACTGTGCACCACTGCCACTATGCACCACTGCCACTGTGCACCACTGCCACACGTGCACCGCTGCCACACGTGCACCACTGCCACACGTGCGCCACTGCCACTGTGCACCACTGCTACTGTGCACCACTGCCACACGTGCCACGTGCACTACTCCCACACGTGCACCACTGCCACTGTGCACCACTGCCACTGCCACTGTGCACCACTGCCACACGTGCGCCACTGCCACAGTGCACCACTGCTACGTGCCACGTGCCACATGCACCACTGCCACACGTGCACCACTGCCACACGTGCACCACTGCCACTGTGCACCACTGCTACTTGCAACGTGCACCACTGCCACACGTGCGCCACTGCCACTGTGCACCACTGCTACGTGCCACGTGCACCACTGCCACACGTGTACCACTGCCCACGTTCAAATGCCCCTCCTTCCTACTACGCTCATCCTCAAACACAGATTGCTCGTGCTGCTACTGATCCTCCTTATTTCACCTACGCTCACAACTGTATACATGCTGCTTGGGTTGCTGCTGCCATTTCCTTATTTCACCCACATTTATACTTGCACACAGGTTGCTTAACTGCTACTGCCTTTTCTTTACTAATAAATCAAACAAAACTATACTTATTTTACTCGCGCTTGCACTTGCACGCAGATTGTTCGTGCTGCCACTGCCCCTGGAGTAGCAGCTGCACGTGAAGTGGCATTGCAGGATGGCCTCGGCTGGAGGCTAGTCAAGGTGCGCGGTGCTATGTATTTGAGTAACCAATAAATTAATAATAAGTTCAACTGGCCGCATGTGAAGTGACATTACAGGATAGCCTCGGCTGGAGGCTAGTCAAGGTGCGCGGTGCTACGTGTTTGCGTAACCAATACCAATAACTTGATAAATTCAACTGCTACCCTTGCTATCCTTCGGAAGAGGGAATGTGAAAGTGTGACAAAACTGCCTGTGTGGTCAGCTCAGCTCGTTTTGGTTGGAAAACTCAGCGTCATGTGGTATCCCCCCTTCTGGGGGAATATAAACTGGGGGGACTTAAATTGCAAGAGAAAATGAAGCCAACATCTGCAAGTTAGTTTATTGAAAAATGAACAAAAGTGACGCCTTTGCAAGTGAGCTTTGTGACATAAATAAGGTTCGCGTGCACCTGGCTGCATGTATCGTACTAGGTGCGTCTGATCTTTTATCTTACGACAGAGCAGGCAGTAGCCAAAGAGATAAAAGGAAAAAGAACAAAAGTGTGCAGGCAGTCAAAATCTCCACATTGATTACAGAAAAGGAGTCACGTCTGTGGTACCGAGTACTATGAAACTTCTCATCACAGTTATAACAAAAATATATGGGGGAAAGGTTGGAGGTTTGGCCTGATACTGGTTCCTAATCATTTGAATCCAGAGTGGCTCAAAGTGGCTCCCATCCCTATTGAACACTTTTGTCCCTACTTAAATCTGGTTCCGCTACCTGTGTACGTTTTCTCTTGTTCAGCAGCATTGTCCGAATTTTGTGGCATGCCTGTCAAACGTGTGAACGACGAAGTGTCCGCAATAAAGACAGCATGGTGGTCAATGTGGGGGCAACTGTTTCGTCCGAAGAGCAAGGACACCTCGCTGTTGGAGGTACTTTTGCCGTCTGGCAATTTAAGGCCGTCTGAGGCCAAGCACCCTTGCTCACAAGCTTATAGCCACATACGTGTATGTGCAAAGCAGCAGGTGATACATTTACTTTGAGGCTGCCTAAATCTTTCCAATGATGATTTCTACGCTACAAATGTGGCCTTTTCCTTAAATAATTGCAACAAAGCACAGTGACTGGCTGTTATCACTAAGGCTGCTGCAACAGCACGATCTTTGTTCCCTTGCCCTGTTCCCATTTCTTCCTGCACCAGACATCCATCATAATAACAACCCTCTGCTGCTAGGTGTCAGCCTCATCATCGTCTTTTTATCGCTTTGAGACCACAGTTTCTTTTTGCACGCTGATCGCTTTTGCACGCTGGCCTCTTTCCTTTTGCACGCTGTTTTTTTCGCAGACGTCAAAATTCCATTTCAAAGCGCCTGATGATGTCGCTCCGTTTTACATGCACAGGTCCCACCGCAGCAGTGGAAGCAGCTTCTTCCTAAACTGGATGAACGTGCCTCAACACTTCGCGGAAGGCCAATTTACTCAGCAGAGGATGACGGAGCGAGAGCTCGCCGTATAGCTCAGTGGATCAGCACAGAGTGACAGGTTTTTTGTTAAGCCTTAATTTCAATGCCTATCCTTTATCAATTTAGTCAGCTTCGTTCATTCAACTTTTTGTACAAAAGGCGTGCTCAACAACAATTTAACTTTTTGTACAAGGCGCGCTCAACAACGATTCAACTCTTTGTACAAGGCGTGCTCAACAACAATTCAACTTTTTGTATAAGGCGTGCTCAACAACAATTCACCTTTTTGTACAAGGCGTGCTCAACAACACAATTATGCATGTCGTCTCCATCAGCTCAATAAGACCGCTATTTGATTTTTACGTTTGTCAGCTATGTTTCCAAACTTGTCCATAACAGATGCACACTTTTCAGTACTATAATAATCTCTCATCAGGAGCCGGCTTTAAAGATTACAGAGTTTACTGGAGCCAGCTTCACGTCAAGCCTCCTGCAACTCTCCTGATCCCCATTGATCTTTTATTCTTTTGGTGGAGGGTCTCGGTACCCTGTACTAAAGTGCCTCATAAGATCCCGGACAACAGTCAAGGTGTGGGTCTGGGTGCCACGGCACACAACACCCTGACCCACGCTAATTTTTTTCTTTCGTGTGTTGCGCGGTGCGGGGTCGCATGGTTGACTACGTACCCCCGCCCCTTAATCATGCTGGCTTTGTCATCACTGCCAGCGGAGTCTTGTCTTTTCTTGGTTACCAACTTTAAAATTCAACTTTTCTAAAACAGTACAGTCCCCAGACTGGCCAAAACCCACGGCAATTAAGTATTTGAATGTGGAAAGCTCCCCACACACTGCACTGTTACGCAAGCTGAGGGCACCGCTGGAAAAATTGGAACTTCAGCTTTCTGTATCTGTGCTAAAATTTTGAAATGGTCAAGAATCGGGGCTGCTAGGGTTTCCGGGGCCAAACAGAGCGTGGGACAGACGATGGCGAGGCCCTCCCACGCCTACTGCCGCATGTTCAAAGTAATAGAAGTAAGGAGCCTCCGAGGCATCTCTCGAAACAACCAAGTCACACTTCATGTTATACTTCTTGGAGTCGGGGGAACAATCTACAATCAGTACATCATAACTACTTTTACTAAACTTAGGTGTCCCCACGCACAAAGAGCACCAACTAGTTACTAAACTGCACTACCATGCAATGAAAGGCTTGAACAAGATTACAAAAACAAGTCACAAAATACACCTTAACAAACACAGTGATAATGGGGGATTTGATGGGGGGGTTACCAGTAGAGCGACTGGCTTCAGGAGAACTAGGTGCAGGCCGAAATGTATGGCTGACAACCCGCTGGATCCTCATTAGTCTCTGTTGTTTCTTTTTTTCTCGTTTATGGTGGGGCTGGCTAGTGTGAGCACTAGTTGAGAGCCTTTCATTAGTGCACACTGGTGACTTCCAGCGTAGACTTTCACTTTTTAAGTAATGTTAAGCTTATTCTCCGGAAATGGGACGCCCAGGGTTTCTGAAATGAGTGCTGGCTTGCATTTCATGCCAAATTAAACTGCCTCCTCAGATATCACCTGAAAGCAATGCCCAGATTCCAGGAACTTGAAAGCACATGCCTGGGCTTCTGGGGTCATAAACAACTTTGCATGTATCCACTTTCTAGCTGTGGCGCGCACAAGGCTGGTCCGCTGTGTGCAAGCGTCTGTTAGACATACAGCCTTGGACTGCCTCCCCTAATTTCACCTTTAAGGCAATGCTCAGATTCTAGGAAAAAGCACACGCCTGGGCTCCTGGGGTCATGAACTTAGCATTTATCCACTTTCTAGCCGTGACGCGCACAAGCTTGACATTGAGGCTGGTCCACTGCACAAGTCCATTAAAATTAATGAGGGGCAGTTGGCTAACGCACTAATTTATAGTTCGAACAGCAGTAAGGGAGATATCACAGGTTCCCAATTTTGGCTGGGAGGTCCGTTTGTCTGGGGACTGTGCATACTAGGTCTGAACGACGGAAAAAAATGTTGGCGTGGCTGCACCAATAAAACGGCTGCACCACAACGCCGGTCTCGGACACAACCATACAACGATCAGTGGGACAAGTTTCCAAATATTCCCAATGAAAGCAGATTTTGACCCTGGGATGTAAGGAAATTCTTTAAAAGCAGAAAAAAACTGGGGTGGAATAAGCTATTTATCCGACCGCAGTGTGGGATAAATATGTTTATAAATTGCACTGCCTGATGTTTTGATTTTTCGTTCAACGGCAAATGTGTGCTCGATTTGCAGGTCTGCGAAATATTTGTTAAGAAAAAGAGATCTCAAATTATTATAATGATGCGTTTGACTTTACAGCCAGTGTACTAGTCTCAATATAAGGATGCCAAGGGGTGAGCACCGCACACATGCACACGCACGTACACACACACACACACACATGCACACGCACACGTACACACACACACACGCACACACACACACACACACACACACACACACACACACACACACACACACACACACACACACACACACACACACACACACACACACACACACACACACACTCACACACACAGAGACACACACACACTCACACACTCACACACACACACACACACACACACACACACACACACACACACACACACACACACACACACACACACACACACACACA
>Ga0307968_1003661_pt1:5000-12718 | contig 12718 bp, 16 predicted proteins | sample OrgLakmetagen650_FD_201834 | JGI IMG/M metagenome (GOLD analysis project Ga0307968, IMG submission 201834) | Saline water microbial communities from Organic Lake, Antarctica - #650 | ecosystem: Environmental > Aquatic > Non-marine Saline and Alkaline > Saline | place: Antarctica... | reverse complement strand
CATCCTTGTTTTGACTGCCTCCCTTGTGAGAGCTTTTGGAGGGGCGGCGGCCGTACAGGGGGATGGCAAGCTGCTGAGCAAGGCCAGGCTGCGGTGTGTGTGTGGGTGTGTGTGTGTGTGTGGGTGTGGGTGTGTGTGTGTGTGTGTGTGTGTGTGTGTGTGTGTGTGTGTGTGTGTGTGTGTGTGTGTGTTTGTTCGTGTGTGTGTTTGTTCGTGTGTGTGTGTTTGTTCGTGTGTGTGTTTGTTCGTGTGTGTTTGTTTGTGTATTTACATGTAACATGTGTGTGTATGCAAGTGTGCGTGTGCATGTGTGCGTGTGACGGCGGCCATACCAGGGGATGGCCAGCTGCTGGGCCAGGCCAGGCTGTATGCTAGCGCAATTTTTGCTTTTGTTGGCTGTGTGTACGTGTGAGTCTGTGTGTGTGTGCGTGTTTGTGTGTGTGTGTGTGTGTGTGTGTGTGTGTGTGTGTGTGTGTGTGTGTGCGTGTGTGATAGTGTTCTTTTGGGAGGGGGTGAGTGTGTGTTCATGTTTGGACATGGGAGACCTTGATTTGTCCAACATGAATATTAACGGAGGTGTGACGGCTGCAGAGCACGGTTTTGTTGAGGAGAAGAACACACATTATGTGGGTAGGTGCTAAACGAGCTCACCCTCAGGCCTTTGATTTGAAGGCTGTTGCCCTCATTTCGAAGCCTTCAAGTCCATATTGCCTCAAGTCTTTTAACCAAACATGGCATACGCGCAAGCTCACCCTCAGGCCTTGACTCGAACACTGCTGCACTCATTTCAAAGCCTTCAAATCCATCAACCAAACATGGCACACGCGCAAGCTCACCCTCAAGCCTTTGATTCGAATGCTACTGCGCCCGAGCAATCTATCTCGCGAGGAAAGGTGGTTGCCACGTGGGTCCAGGCAGTGCTTGACCTGCGTAGCATCATGTGTATCTTAAAATTTTTTTTTTGTACGATGAGGGACACACAAAAAAAGCAACAAAGCCAGCCTTGCATTTGACAGCGAGGCAGCGCATGACCTGTGTTGCATCGTGCGTGCGATGAGGGATGGATAGTTACAGAAATAGTGACAAAGCCAGCTTTGTAATAAATAGCAAGGTAGCGCATGATCTGTATTGCATCGTGCGTGCGATGAGGAACGGATAGTTACAGAAACAGTAATAAAGCCAGCCTTGTATTTGATAGCAAGGTAGCGCATTATCTGTGTTGCATCGTGCGTGCAATGAGGGACGGATAGTTACAGAAATAGTGACAAAGCCAGCTTTGTATTTGATAGCAAGGAAGCGCATGACTTGTGTTGCATTGTGCGTGCAATGAGGGACGGACAGTTACAGAAATAGTGACAAAGCCAGCCTTGTATTTGATAGCAAGGTAGCGCATGATCTGTGTTGCATTCAGTGTTGTGCACATACGGCGTCAATCAGAAATGGCACCGTTAATTACGGTGCTTAAATGACGTCTACGTCACATAACCGTAACTAACAGTGAAATTCATTATGACGGTCGGAAATCGTAAGTAACGGTGCGGCGTCAGGTACTCAGTGGCTCAGAGTGCCAACTCAAGCTCAAGCTCAAGGGGCGCTCTCAGCGCCCTGATTTCCCCACAAACAACATTTGCGATATAATATAAAATGTCCTCCGGAAAACAGGCCAAGAGGGCTCGTGTGGCCCTGAGTCAGTCGAGCCTGGCCCGGCCTGGCCAGCTGCTGACGGTTTCCCACCGTAAATAACTAACTATTGACGGTTTCCCACCGAAAATTACTAATTCCTGACGGTTTCCCACCGTAAATAACTGTAAAGCCGACCGTCAGACGTCAAAAATTAATATCACCGTAAATTACGCCTGGGGATTAATTTCTGAAGGTCAAAACCGTAAATTACGCCTGACCGCCAAATGACGGTTGACGGCGTCAACCGTAAAGTGCACAACACTGGTTGCACCGTGCGTGCAATGAGGGACGGATAGTTACAGAAATAGTGACAAAGCCAGCCTTGTATTTGATAGCAAGGTAGCGCATGGCCTGTGTTGCACCGTGCATATTGAGAGACGGAAAGTGCAGACACAGTGATAAAGCCAGCCTTGTATTCGGCAACGAGGCAGTGCATAATCTGTGATGCATCGTGCCTACAATGAGGGACAGAGGAGTCACAGAACAGTAATAAAGCCAGCCTCATAATTAGTCATAAAATAGTGAGCCGGCGCTTAATATTGAGGCAGTGCATGACCTGCTGTGTAGCATAGTGAGAGAATGAAGTGTGGGAACGACGTATGGCTTCAATAACACAAAACGGTCACAGTGAGGGAAATAAAAAAAGGAGTGAAGAATGATGCAAGAGAAAGGCCACTGAACAAGATAGGGCAGCTGCGTGTTTGGGCAGTGCTGGGCCTGTAAAGCACATTGAGGAAAAAGGATGTAGAAGGAATACGAAATTTTAGGCCACCTCATATGTACCAAATATGTAGCACTGTAAGTATACCAATGTAGCACTGTAAGTATACCAATATAGCACTGTAAGTATGCCAATATAGCACTGTGAACACAGGGAGGGAGAGTTAAATAAGATGTAGGAGCAAGGCTAGCGTAATACACCCACATCCAAGCCACTCCCACCCACAACTACGCACAAACATTCAAGCACACCAACACCCACGGCCAAACTCGTACACCCACACCCACACGCACACGCACACACGCACACACAAATCCACATCCACACACATACACACCCATCCAAACCTACACATACACGTACATGTACACGTACATGTGCACCCACACCCACCACACCCATAGCCCTCATACACACACACACACACACACACACACACACACACACACACACACACACACACACACACACACACACACACACACACACACACACACACACACACACACACACACACCTTCAAACGCAGCTCCATGGCGTCTGAGGCCAGAGCAAGATTCTGCAGCTTGGCGTGCCAGAAGGGGCAAGGGCCTGCCCCCAGAGCCACCTGTGTGTGTAAATGACGGAACCGACATGGCTGTGTGCAAATTTATTACAATGTGCACGAGACCGGGATGTGCCAGGAGGGGCAGGGCCTGTGTCCAGAGCCACCTGTGCGTGTGAATGATGGAACGGACGTGGTTGTGTGTGAATGTGATTGAATGTGCACGAGACCGGGATGTGCCAGGAGGGGCAGGGCCTGTGTCCAGAGCCACCTGTGCGTGTGAATGATGGAATCGACAGAGTGCATTGCATCCATGATTTATGCGCCGCGGTATGGGCAATTAGGAGGAAGCAGGAGAACACCTAAAACTGCATGCGCATGTGGAATTGTTCAACGTGGTTAGTTTTAATGCACAACCATATTCACAATGAGATGGGTAGGGTTGGCCAGACCCTTATATATACGATGTATATGCAGTATTTTTGGCAGAAAAATCCCCAAATATACGGTGTATGCATACGGTTATGGCCAACCCTAGAGGTGGGCACTCCAGGAAACGCAAGGAATGCTTCAAAAGCCGCTTGTGCGTGCACATTTTGATCCATGGAGATGTGTGCAGGCAATTTTACGTACATGAGCTTTGGCGCGTGGTATGAGGTGCTTTAGCAAGGTTACTAAGCAGAGAGTTCACAAGCCTACACTTAAACATACTAGCTACAAGGTCATGAGCCAGCATTCGAACATACCAAATACAAGGTCATGAGCCAGCATCGAACATGCCAGCTACACTTTGAACGTACCAATACCAGGTCATGAGCCAGCATTCGAACATACCAAATACAAGGTCATGAGCCAGCATTCGAACATACCAGCTACACTTTGAACATACCAATACAAGGTCATGAGCCAGCATTCGAACATACCAAATACAAGGTCACGAGCCAGCATCGAACATACCAGCTACACTTTGAACATACCAATACAAGGTCATGAACCAGCATTCGAACATACCAAATACAAGGTCATGAGCCAGCATTCGAACATACCAAATACAAGGTCACGAGCCAGCATCGAACATACCAGCTACACTTTGAACATACCATAGGTTACAGAGCAGAGAGGTCTCGAGAATACACTTCAAGCATACTGGCATTGCGGCATGCCGTTAACCTTTTCTGTGGCATGCTGTTAACCTTTTCTGTGGCGTTGTGTTTCTGATGATGAGCAATAAGAGATCGTCACGAGGAAACACACGACTTCTCACTCACCAATGAGAAGAGAGCCTCTTAGGTGCCGAGCCCCGCTAAATTTTATCTACCACTAGTAGGTAGTAGTAGGGGAACAAGCATGAATAGGAGGGTTGCAGGCTTTGTAGGGTCTGGTTGTCCAAACTTTCACGTTACGGAATATGGCAAACATGGCGTCACATTTGCACGCGTACGCGCGCGTGCGCGCACAAACACACAAACACACACACACACACACACACACACACACACACACACACACACACACACACACAGAGACACACACACATACGCGCGCACACACGCACACACACGCGTGCACACATACAGACACGCACACACACACCTGCGTGTGCTGCTCCTCCACCGTGTGCAACCACGACAGGTGGTGGTGGTGCTTTGACTTGTGGTGGTGGTGGTGCTGCTGCTGCTGCTGAACACTGAGAGTGGCCCCAGGTGGCGGCGTCTTTTGTATCGCGCTCTTACCCGTCACACTGGTTGCGCGTGAGTCAGGCCTCATGTGGCTCCCTTTTGACTCATCCAGCCATGCACAGGTGTACGGGCTGATGTGCTCCGTGTCAGGGGCACCACAGCACCTGAGGAGTGTGGAAAAGGTGTGCGTGTGTGTGTGCGCATGGGCGTGTGTAGGTGGGTATGTGTGGGTGTGGGTGGGTGGGTAGGTGGGTATGTGTGGGTGTGGGTAAGTATATGGGTGCGAGTGTGTGGGTGTGGGTGTGGGTGTGGGTGTGTGGGTGTGTGTGTATGGGTGTGTGTGTGTGCATGGCGAATTAGTCTTACAATTTCGCGTCAGGGGACACTGCAGCACCTGGACAATGTGGGAGGGTGCTGGTGCGTGTGTATATGTGTATATGTGTGCGCACGACTAGTTTACGTTGATGAGTGTACTGCCAGTGTGACAGGAGAAACACCACACAGCACGTGAAAGTACTCTCCGTGTCAGAGGATAAAAGCGGGTGTGTGTGTGTGTGTGTGTGTGTGTACATGCGCGTACGTTTGTGTGCGTTTGTGTGTGTGTTTGTGTGTGTGTGTGTGTGTGTGTGTGTGTGTGTGTGTGTGTGTGTGTGTGTGTGTGAAAGAGAGTGTGTGTGTGTGTGAGTGTGTGTGTGAATGCTTGCGCATGAACATACTGTGAAAGCAGGTGCCCCTGCAGCTAAATCCACATACCTAACACAACAAATCTAACTTACCACAAGCTGCCTCCTCTCTTTTGGGTGAGGGACAGGTCCCGAGCGCCCATTACTGTCACCTGTTTTTGTTGGTACAATGCAACCAATTCGTGACAGTTGTGATTATTAGCTATTGAAACTATGAAAATACGCTTAATGACTGTGAGTCTGAACTGCATGCTCCTTTGAGCTCCAGGGAGATTGAGGAGCAAATCATTGTAGCAGTAGTGGATTCATAAGCAGTACCACAGGTACCCCCCCTGCCATGATACATACATAGGCCCATGCAATGAAAACCCAGCTCATTTGCTTGCACATAACTAGAGGCGTGCAAGAGAGTGCGCATTTGCAGAAACTTGTGCGCACGTACAGAGGCATGATACACATTCCACGACTGACTCACAACGTGTAGAAGAGCACGCAAACACGCACGTACACGCACGCACGCTTACACATACAAACACATACATACACACACGCGCACGCATACACACATACAAACACATACGTACACACACACACACACATACACACACAAACACACATATACACTCATGCACACGCATACACACATGCAAACACACACATAGTATGTGTCACACACACGCACACACATACACACACATACACTCACGCACACGCATACACACATGCACACACACATGGTACGTGTCACATACACGCACACACATGCACACACATACAGACAAGCACACCTCCAGCAGGGCATTGAACTCTGGCAGCTGCTGCAGTGCGGTCAAAGCCGCCACCGTCTCGGCCAGCGCGTCCCGCTTCCACGCACGATATGCTGCCTGTGGTGGGGGCACACATTGAATCACAAAAAAAGAGAGAGACGTGCAGCTCGTGATTGGGTGTGCATGTGTGCATAGATCCATGCCTCTAAAAAGCTCGAGTACTGTTTCTACACACGCCACCTGAAGTTCTCCAAATTGTTTCCATGCAGTTGTAAGATGTGAACAGGGAGGGTGTGTGTATGTGTGTGTGTATGTGTGTGCGTGTGTGAATGCAGTACAAATGCAAAGGGGTGTACACACACCCTCATAAGCAACGTGCAGCATTTACCGACCAAGTGCGGGTCAATGTTAACAAAGGACATGCATGCATTGTGAACCTCACGGATTGAAGTCTGCAAGCTGTCAGGAAGAAGGGATGGGGAAACTACGCGTGGAAAGAGGAGCCATGCATGTAAAAAAGGGATGGGAAAATTACGCGTGAAAACCATGCACGTGAAAAAGGGATGGGAAAACTACACGTGAAAAGAGGAAGCCGTGCATGTAAAAAAAAAGCATGCATTAAAAACGTGTGTGGGGAAAGGGAGCTGTCGCATGAAAAAAGGAAGAAGTTCCTTCAGAAAAAAATCACCTGGCTTGAGAAGTCCGACTTTGTGAGCCCAAAACGGTTGTGCAGGATTGCTTGCGCTTGTTTGACCAGCTCTGGCACCACGTTCTCGTTGGCTGACAGAGCACGGTAGAGCAACTGGAAAAAACGAGGGTGGTTGTTACAGAAGTGTGTGTATGTTTGTGTGTGTGCGCGAATGTGTGCATGTGTGTGCGTGTGTGCGTGTGTGTGTGCGCGTGTGTGTGCAAGTGTGTGTGTGTGCGCGCGTGTGTGTGAGTGCGTGTGTGTTTGTGTGTGTGTCTGTTGTGTGTATGTGTGTGTATGTGTGTATATGTGTGTGTATGCAAGTGTGTGTGTGTGCGCGCGTGTGTGTGAGTGCGTGTGTGTTTGTGTGTGTGTGTGCAAGAATGTGTGTGTGTGAATGCAGTGCTGCAAAGAGGGTGGAAATTACGGTAGTGTAACCCAGTAGGGTACAGTACAGTACAGCAGCTGGGAAGCATAAGGGCGAGTGCTACACAGTGAACGCAGCGTTCAGTACGACACAGCAGGACAAGGAGGGTGCTTGAAAGCGGCTGTTGCAGTAGAGCACTGCAGCAGGGCACAGTACAGCAGCTGTATATTTCTGATGTAGTGGAGGTTGACAGTGGCGCCTGGTCGGCAGGGCTGGACAGACCCCTATGTATGACACATTTTGGCAGGGCCTCAGCACGTACGGTCATATACGATGCAAGTACAAAGAATAGCTCAGCATGTACAGTCATGTACGACTTAGACACACAGGATGCCTCAGCATTTACAGTCATGTACGATTTAAATACAGGATGCCTCAGCATGTACTGTCATGTACGATTTAAATACACAGGATGCCTCAGCATGTACAGTCTTGTACGATATAAATACAGGATGCCTCAGCATGTACTGTCATGTACGATTTAAATACACAGGATGCCTCAGCACGTACAGTCTTGTACGATATA
>Ga0307968_1003659_pt1 | contig 12724 bp, 10 predicted proteins | sample OrgLakmetagen650_FD_201834 | JGI IMG/M metagenome (GOLD analysis project Ga0307968, IMG submission 201834) | Saline water microbial communities from Organic Lake, Antarctica - #650 | ecosystem: Environmental > Aquatic > Non-marine Saline and Alkaline > Saline | place: Antarctica: Organic Lake... | reverse complement strand
GACGTGTGCACGGGTGGTTACTGAGGAATCATATGTCAGTGAAAAAGTGGCCCATACTTGACATCCGTACAGGCCAGCTGTCAAAGCGAAGACCTGGAAAAGCCACAACATGGCTGTTTTCTGTGTGAGATACCCTTGCTAGAACCGGTTCTGTAAACTCTAGCTATCGCGAGCCTCAAGTTGTCTTCCATCTTATCAGCTGAGCTCATAAGACCTTCTATTCCTGTCATGACGCATTCTATGGACCAGAAAGTTGTGGCCAGAAAGGCGAAGGCAAGAAAGTGCGCGGCTGAGGTTGTTGGGAATGTCCAAACGAAGGTAGAGAGGCAACACAGGCTTTTGATTTCTTTTTCTGTCATCCCACCATCCAGAAATATTCCCCAAAGGTACACCGAAATGTGTGTGATATGTCCTCATAATTCTGCTGGAATGGTGAGCTTCATGTGGTGTCAAAATGTCAAGATCCCTCCAGCCCCCAATGATATGTTCACGTAGAGTGAGTTCAAACTGTCCTAGATTGATAGTCTGACGAGATCTTATGGCATCCAAAAACTGTTGAGATGTAAGTAAATCTTGGAGCGCATGCAGAACCTGGTAAGTCCATGTATCACTTCTGTTTGCAAGAAGTAAATCAGCCCACACAATTTCCTCAAGAAGAGGGTTGTTTGAAGAGAGTAAACTGTTCCAGAATCTTATGGTGCATCTGGACCAGTAGAAAAAGATGGGCATCTGGCCTGTTTCGCGGAGCACGCAGTGAGAATCAGTACCTTTCTTGACACCAAGGAGTTGTTTCAGGAAGCCAAGATGAAGGACGTGTGCACGGGTGGTTACTGAGGAATCATTTCCTTACATCACCTTATGAGGACTAAAAGCTCACATTATGGTAAGCTGCTTTAACGTATTAACTTTACCCATGATCTCATGATTGTACAGGTTCAACAAATTGGTCTGTGGACAGTGTAAAACTGGGCTGAGCATAACTACCTTGCAGTCAATAGTTGATCAAACTATAATCCGTAGCACAACTCGCCTTCATAGTATAAGATGCTCACAGAATGAGGCCAATTGCTCACATGAAACCAAATCAAGAAGCCATTCTAGACCAAGCGAGCATTCTCAGCTGCTCATGCACAACAAATGGAATGCAAAACCTTTATTGTAGATGTCATGCATATCTTTATTGCAAACCCTTGCATCTTACGCCCTTAGCTTGCATGCAAGGAAAAAGGAAATCATCAAGCGTTGAGCACTGCCCGAGGATATGATCTGCTAATGCTTGGCAAAAGGTATTATATAGTACAACGGCTGATGATCATCCAATCAGTATGGGTCACAGCCTACACCAATTATGCCTAGTATCCAAAAAAAATTTGCATCTGTTCCTTAGATCAACCTGCCAGCCAGTCAAAAGCCGTGCCACATCCTCTGTCTGAGACCACATCTGCATCCATTGGTGAGGCCTCTGTCTGAGACCACTCCTGAGACCACGTGCATCTTCCTTCTCACGAGTATCAGGATTAAAATGTGTTATGCATGGATTGCTGCGTACACTGCGTCTGTGGCCACAGACAGCACAGCTGGGTCTTGCGTTTCATGAATGGCCACTCCGGGGAGTCGCAGCAGGAACACGTCATCCTGCGTGGTCAAAACCATGTTTGCTGGTGTGTGTGTGTGTATGCGTGTTTTAAGATCAGACTCTCCACCTTTAACAAGCTAGACTCAAATTGCTATTTGATTAACCAAGGTAAAAAGCACATACCTGCCCCAAGACTCCTAAGTGTGTGGTGTATGAACCATCCAGCACCAGCACTGCTGCTGCCTGTGAGAAGTGTTCAGCGTTATCTTGTAGAATAGGCATAGAGCCAGATGAGTGCACTTAGTCAAACCTTCTAGCACTAAGTGTATTGGCGCACAGCATGAAGCCCCATGGGGCATATTGTAATGTTGCAAGAAAAGCTATGCAGAGTGTCTTCGTTTGCTATGCTGTGAGGTTACATATGTATGACTCTCCCACACAGGCAACAATCATTGTGCAAAATCATTACTCACAAGTACCAGACAGGGTGCGTAGTGCTTAGTGCTTATGCTCGTAACTGATGTGTACACACCTCCAGCACAATTCTGCACCAGCTAGGCGCCTGCAAACTGCTCTCTGGCACAACAGGCACAAGGTGCTCTTGCTATAATAAAGAACACATACCCTCTCTTCTGCATTCCACACCTTAAGCTGCGCCAGTAGGCTGCTCTCTGGAGCAGCAGGCAGGGGAGTTGTCCCTGCTGTTGCAGCTGCCGCAGCTGCGTCAGCAAGCTCTTCATCCGTGAGGTGGCTGAAGGCGGGGCCCAAAATCTGGCGCAGCACCTGCAAGCGTTACAGCAGTTTGAGGCAGTTGCTCGCTGTGCCTTGACCAAGAGCAGCCAGCTCCATTTCCGTCATAGTACAGGTATTCTTTTTTAAGGCGGTTCAAACTCAATATTTATAAGGAAGGGGAATGTACATCAATCCATGGAAAGTTGAATGGAATAGGAGCTACTGGAGCATTCCCAGATGCAACGCATTTGCTCTTGTTGCACAAAGAACGGATGGGGGCAAAGTCTGTCAATTAATTTTAGGTTCTTTTCCTCAGTGCTTTAATCAAGATTACAGATCAATGACTGATCGACTGATCCAGAACCTGCGTGCTCATATATCTGGTTTCAGCCAGCACAAACCGAGCGACATGAAGGTATCCTTTGAGTGCCTCGTGTTTGCAAGGGGGTACGGTACACACATGGAATATGGTCACCTGAGTTTCAAACCTTGAGAGTGCACAATCGACAGTCCAAAGATACCTCAACACAGACTTTGGTTTTGATTCAGAGAAGTAAGAAGCTTGCTTCCAAACTCCATGTACATTCTTTTATTTATTCTACTAAGCTTACCCATACCAGGCGCACCTTTATAGTACACTACTATCAGCTCTAATCAGGAGCCGGTTTCAGGTGAAGTCTGCAACTCTTCTGATCCTTATATTCAACTTTCTTCTCTTTTCTTTGGTGAGGGAGTTTTACGAAACCCGGTACCAAAGTGGCTCCTTTTCCTTACTTAAATTGGGGAATGGTTTTAGCTGCCTGCGTAGTTTCCTTTTCTTTACTTTCCAAGACAGAGGTATGCAAATGTTTACTAACTTACTTCAGGAGATGGGGGAGGTTGAACTACTGGCATGGTTAGCGGCTCCTCATTGGATGGGATACGCATGGTGATGGTAATACGTGGGGCGAGTACGCGCACACCCTCCCTGCAGATTTATGGGAGGCATCTTTTTGTCAGAATTAACCAGCAGACATACAGGGTGGTCATCTACATCACGTGCTTTCCCACACAAGGCATACAAAGTGGTCATCTACATCAAATGTGTGGGAAAGCACGTTTTTAAACTGCGCAATGGTATAGCGCAGCTAACTATACAGAGTGGTCGGTTTGTGGGAAAGCACGTTTTTTAAATTGCGCAATGGTTGAACGCAGGTAATGAAAGGGGCACACATGCTGCGTTAAATCATGAATGTAAGTTGCAGTTATGTTTGAAAACGTGAGCCTTGATGCGCACAAAGTGTGCAGCTTGTTGTGTACAGAGAATTAAGGTGGTGATTTTTGTGGGATCATAGCAAATTCGCTTGCAGCTTCATAAGATGAACAGATTGGTGCACCCGCACGAGACTACAAAGTGAAGACTCCACAAAGCGCACCTTGATTTTTCCTTGAGAGTGAGTAGCCATGCTAGCAGAGCCACAATTGCATAGGTGTGGGATTCGCTCTCAATCTGCACATGGTGCTGTGTGGTCTCATCTCCTGCGCAAAGATGGCATTCCCACACCAGTAGAAAACGAGATTTGCCTAGAGGTGTAAAAATGGTAGTGCTGCAGTAGAACTGATCCGTGATGTGAAAGCATCCTCTTGATTTTTCAAATTTACCAAACTTGAAGCTCGTTCGTCTCCCTTCCCTTCAAAGAAATGTAAACTCTCACCTGAAACCCTCGCCGCCAGGGAGCTCAGATCACCAAACAGGTGGGGGCCTGTAGGCTTTACTCCCCCTCCGCCTCTCTCCAGCTGCTCCAGCCTACCTAAGCTCCCTGTGGCCCTCAGCTGTGTGTGATTAGCATTGTCGTAATGATTGATTATTAAAAGGTATATAACTTTGCGTGGCCTGCCTCCTATTCCTGTGACCTAGTATTCCTCTTCTTCTTACCTGTAAGGCTTTGAAAAACTACAACTAGAACTCGTCTTTTGGGTAAGCTTGCTTCTCAAGTGTCCGCACACAAGCATGCGCGTACTCCTCATGCACAGGTATGCGTGCATGCACACGTAAACGTGCATGCATATAGGCAGACATGCACCTGATGTGCCTCATCTTGTTTCTCGCCGCTCCCTAGACACTTTGAAGAAGCAGAGCGGGTGCACGTCACGAGCGCTGTGGCACCGCTGGCAGGTGTTTGAGGCCCCTGTAAGTGTACAAGTACCGAGTACGATGTTGAATGTGCACGTGTGCTGGTGATGCATTCACACCTTTTTGTAGTTTGTGGTAGTAGGGACAACCTTTTCACTGCCCAGCAAGCCAGGATGTGCATTTGATGAGACGGTCAACAAAGGAAATTCCGTCACCTGGGGTTTTGAAGGTATGGTGTAGCTGTGAAGCAGCCCCATCTCATGGGCTGACTTGCAAAGCAGAACTGCTTCACGCAGCCCTTCGACGCCTGTGGGTAGGATGGTACAAGTGTATTGCGAAACTATCAAACCCAGCCTCAATCTCTGTGGCTGAACTGCAAGCTATATAGGTGATTTCAACAATGCATTCAGAATGCGAACAAAGGAAGATCAACTTGTCTGTGCCTCATGCAAGCTCTACCAGGCTTTACCAGGCTCTACCTGAATGACTTTCTGTCTCTAAATATAAAGTGCTTGCATGTGCTTGACATCCGCTTCGTTTGATCAATACCAATAACAAGTTTGCCGCCTAGATTATTTTGTCTACTCCTCACACCGCATGCAAAACATTACTTGAAGTAAAGACCTTGCTTACCAGCATGCAGGAAAAGGAGCTCATAGAATAGGGTGTGCCCAGAGCGTGATGACGCTAAATCAGAAGTTCCCTGCAAGGGGTATGAAGTTGCATTAGGGCAGATCCATTCATAGAAGCTGAGGCAACTCCAAGGCATGCATGCCCTTTGCAAGAGAACATATGGATGTTCTGCACCAGTAACCTGAAGCTAAGTCTGTACGGCACAAAATCACAAATGTGCTTTCAGTAGGGAGAGGTATTCTCTTAATGAAAACCAGACATCACACACACACGAACAGCTGGCATCAAACTGGTGAAAACGCGCGAATGGCGAGTCTAGGTTCGCGAGAAGAGTCGTAATTGGGTCAAATTTCGACAGGCACCAATACTACTGCTACTACTTTGCAAAGGGAAGAAAAATAGGCTGACTCGTTTGTCGCACGCAACGCAAGCACAACCTGCTGCATGACCCATTTGAAAGTGGCCACTGCATCGCCCCAGGTCTCAGAAATTTCCTTCTCGGCAATCACAACCAACAGGAGCAGATTGGTGTGACTTCCCGCCTGCAAAGTGTAAACAGCAGCATGTTAGACATGCACAAAGCTACTGCACATTTTATGTTATTAAGAGTAGCGTGCAAATCCACAAACCCACCAGCAGAACCTGCCCGTGTTTGCTCATTATAATTATTATTTTATAAGGGCTTGCACACAATTTAAACAGTTGCCTATAACACATTAAACACAAATTCTTTCACACAAATGCGTACATGATAGTATGCATAGTGTCATCATACTGACTTATAATTTAAACATCACTTGCACAGATGCACATGGCAATATGCACAAGGAATCGGTTATTTAACGATGGATTAGGATAAATGACAAGGCTGATCTGCGGTCAAAATGAAGCCTCCCATCATCATGCTATATATGTACAATCAAAAGCTGCTTTGTGCACAAGCTATCCAGTCAGAAACCTCAAGGAATCTAACAAGTTCATGCCGGAACACTCCACTTCCAAGTATGCAGACTGATCAGCTCACCTGCAGCACGTCCACGAGATCTGAGAGGCAAGAAGCACTGGTGCCTTCTTCATGCCCTGCAACACCCGTCCCACCCTCACTCAGACCCAAAAAGCTGCTCATGGACTGGCCTCTGCATGCAGCCAAGTGTTGCGTGTTGTGTATGCAAGCTACTCATGGAGTGGCTTCTGCATGCAGCCAAGTGTTGCGTGTTGTGTATGCAGGCTGGCTGCTCATGGGCTGGCTTTTGTGCACGGTCAAGTGTGTGTGTCTATGGGTGCATTTTTGTGCGCCACCCAGAGAACTGTCTCTGCATGTTAACCCAAAGGGATTAGGTTTAAACCCAAAGATCATACATGCAGGAAGGTGCTGTCTTTATGGTATAGAGGGGAAAAGACAAATATAGGTATCCTGGTCTTGATTTGTCGATACGTTTAAAAAGAGCTCCTTTTCTTTTTGTTATGTGACTGAGCTCCTTTTCTTTTGTTATGTGACGCACCTGCCACTGTTGCTCCTGCTCAAAGTGCTGTCATCTGCACTGCTGATCGCCATGTCACTGGCTGCATAGAGCGCCTGTGTTGGTCGTGTATGACATGCACACTTTGTTTGTTAGCAAACCTTTTAAAAATGTTTGCGGCATCGAGGACGGTCGAGCTGCTGCGCGTGTGTCATTTGACCTTGCTAGTATTAGAGCAAATGAACGTGCGTGCATGCGAGGCAATCCAGGCCTAAATCACATGCAGATCCAGTCTGCTTACCTTGATGATCTCGTAAGCCTCCAGCCAATGCTCGTGCTGAGCCATTGCGAGAAGCACACCAGCACACATGCCAGCACCCAGGACTGGTGTCTGTGTCTGGATCCTCTGCAAAGCAGTATGTGAGACTGTCTATGTACAATTTCGTACAGGCAACTTCTTGTGAATGGGTCTAATCCATGTTCTTATGTGATAATTCACACAGGTAGCTATACCCTGCCATACTTCCAGGTTGACAGCCACAATCTTGGATTGATCAAGGAGCTCCTCCTATTGCTGCCTTATTGGTGCTAAAGAGGTGTATAAAGTAGACCCACTCACCAGCATGATGACACGCACTAGATGCACGGCACTGGACCACTCACCAGCATGATGACACGCACTAGCTGCACGGCATTGGACCACTCACCAGCATCACACGTACTAGCTGCACGGCAGTGGACCACTCACCAGCATGATGACACGCACTAGCTGCACGGCATTGGACCACTCACCAGCATCACACGTACTAGCTGCACGGCAGTGGACCATGACCGTGCCTCAACAACCGCAGCCAGCAAAGCAGCCGCAGTGTCTGGCTCAATGGGAAGGCCGCTTGTCAACAAGCTGTGCATGGAGACAATGAGGGGAAGGCAAGTACATACTTGAAGAAAATACAGTGTATGGCTCAATGTATGGGGGGTCGCTAGCAGTTACCCAATGCTGTGCATGGAGACAATGGGGGGAAGATGCAAAATAGTAGACTTGATGGGCCTTAGAGTGCTGCAGCTACCTTAAAAAGAAGTCCACGAGTCATTTGGCAAGTAAGGATGAATGCGTAGCTCATTCGATTTGTATGAAGGTAATTCAGTGCATTGTATGGTTATACAAGGGCTAAAAGAGTCATGTATGTCACGCAAGAGGTTCATTCTTCCGAGTCAAAGGACGATGCCAAGAATGAGGCTCTGTGAGCTAGTGTGACAGTAAAGCAGGGTTGTCTCTTTTTTCAATCTGCACCTCCCTTGGCTTGCTGGTCAGGGACAACTTGCTTAACCTGTTTATCTTTCATACAGCTTATGTTTTTTCTATCTAAGAGCGCCTACCTGTAAAACAGCTCCACACACACATCTGGCTCTGCCGCAGCTTGAAAAGCTCCGATCATGCTGCTGAACAGCGCAGGGTCTGGGTGCACGCCAGGCTGAGACTGTACACACCAAAGCAAATTTTACAGTAGTTTTAAGCTGCAACCTGGTAAAACCACTGCTGCTTCCAAGAGTCAGCTTCTACCAATGGCTCAATGTGGTAAGCTTCTAGAGGCACAATAGCATTGCAATGTACCTTTTACCATGTAAATCTAAGATCATTTTAGTACCAGCTAGAAAGTGGCACTCTCAGCCTATTGAAGCAGATTTTAAGGTGATCGGCCACTACTACATTATTGCCAAAAGGGGTGTTCATTTTGTCCAGCTTGGGGACAGAGGCGCCTAAGAGAGATTGAAGAAGAAGCACCTTGAGCAGCAGTCTGGCCACCATCATGAAGCCTAAGACAGATTGAAGAAGAAGCCTAAGACAGATTGAAGAAGCCATCATCATGAAGCCTAAGACAGATTGAAGAAGAAGCCTAAGACAGATCGAAGAAGCCATCATCATGAAGCCTAAGACAGATTGAAGAAGAAGCCTAAGACAGATTGAAGCAGCTATCATCATGAAGCCTAAGACAGATTGAAGAAGAAGCACCTTGAGTAGCAGTCTGGCCATCATCATGAAGCGCCCCAGCTCTTTGCGTCCTGCCATGTCTGAAATAGGCAACCTGCAGGCCTGGTCTCGCAGGGTCTGAGGATGGGAGCGACAGAGTATGAAACTTAGTGTTTAGAACGTGGCCTCTATAGCAAATAACAGATTGCAGGGGGCTTGGTGGGATGATGGAGTGATTGGATGTTGAACAAGACCAGACGCTTACTGCTGCTTGGTTCTATGGAAAAAGGGAGAAGTATATATAAAGAAGGAAAACGACGGTGCAATATAGAAAACCAGTCCCTAAATTAATAAGAATCCACACAGAATTTGAACGAGAAACAGAGAGGTGGGGCAGCTGGGTGGAGACATTAATTGCACTGCTACCAAAGAGGGAACTATTTATTGACATAAAAAAGCTTACGGAGTTTCACTGCACATGCACACACTCCATATGCAAGGGGCAACAAAAATACACTAGGAACGCCAATTGTCAATAATTCTGCTACAGAGTGCTGCTTTGAGGCACAGAACCTTAGACTGACCGCGCACCGACAAATTGGTGCATCTTTGCAAGATGTTCCGTACAGCAGGTTTCAGAAAGACGCAAAAAGGCCCAGCACTCTTCAGACAGCAATAGAACCAAAAACCATAGTGTGATCTTCTACCTCTGGCCATCATTAAGTTCATTATCGGCCATCACAGCATGCCCTGGAAAAGTCTCCTCATTGTCTGCTCTCCTCTCTCTTCTCCCAATTCACTACCATCCTGCCAAAAATTTTCCACATAATTTCGACATCCCCTTCCCTCATACTTACTTGAAACATCATCACAAATGTTCCAGGTGCTGGCCTGGATGAGCTCTCTGGCCTGCAGGGGTTCGAAGCAAAATTTCAAGACGTCCATCTGACTCAAATTGGCATGGGGTGTCCTCTACGTCTGTCACAGAAAGCTGACTTATCACTATCTTGTCTGCCTGATTGGCTTAAAAAACCCATTGATGTACTTGCGCCGTGTTTCCTCACAGCTAGCTGAGAAAAGATAAGGTTCCCCGCCTTTTGAAGCAAGAACTGTAAAAGTGGCACTTCCTGAACTGAGCACAGGAGCAGACAAATAGCTAGAAATTCAACGCGCTCTTTTGCATCCTGTACTTCAGCCCAGATAGAAGATAAAGTAAAATGAAAGGAGGGGCCATCTTTTCAAATCAAAGACAATTTCTGTTTGACTGTTCTACAACTTTGATGGCCGCACCTGCACATTCCAGACAGAAACCCCAGCGCCTCTCCCCATAGCCCCTTGGTACCAAACGCATTGATGAGCATAGCCATGGCACTACCACTGGGCTGCACTCCGCAGGCCAGCTGGTCGCTGTACAGCTGTGTGTATATGTGTGGGTATGGATGTATGTATGTATAGGTGTGCACCCTTTTGCATGTGTCCGCGCACATTGGGCTGCTCTCCAGCTACCTGATAACTAGGCATGAGTGCGTAAGTGTGCTTGCTTTGTGCATGTAGCATGTGTTGGTCACACAGTACAGTTGTGCTGTATAGCGCAAGGGTAACGCAAGGAGTCCTTGGGTTACTCAAACTTATGTCAGTTGTATGTGCAGGTGGCACCAAAACTGAATAAGTATCATCCACAGCCATGACAGAGTGATCAAAGATATCCAAGTAAATCAAGACCTCAGATTTACTAATTGGAATGGACTACAAAACCTTCTGCGTGTTTTATCAGTGCCATCTCTTGCAAAAGCTGCACTCAACCCTCACCTGCTTCACGGTCTTCAGATCTCCACGGGCCAGGGACGCAGAAATGAGGGCAGAGAAGGTCACAGCGTTAGGACGACACGGCCCATTGGGCGAGAGCATCAGGCAAAACAGGCCCTGTGCTTCATGCCAGTCGCCCTGGTAGTAAAGAGGTGTGTGCAAAAAAACTGAGTCTACGCTGCTGCAGTGAGTTCAAGCGTGTGAAGGAGATCTTGTGCCGGCACTCACACCAGCCTGGACATCCATAAACAGCAAACAAGCATATTAAGCCATTCATTTACCAAATAAGAAATGATAAATTTGTGTGACCTGTGGTAGAACAGTTTCATTACACAAACACACACAGACACACATACACAAGTCTTCCAGGTGGCTCTTAAGTAACGGAAAGTGGGCTCACTGCCTGAGCTATTCCTTTATCTTTGACAACAAGGAGGGATACATGTGAGCACATGCCTGCTTGATCTTTAACAGGCAATACTATTAAGCAGGAAGCACTTCCAATAAATTTCTGCTCGATCTGAGGCTGAAGCTGCACTGATATAACGGTTGACTTCTTTCTCAAGTCAAAGGCGAATATATAATATATGCAACAGACCAGCTGCTTTCACCTCACGCAGGAGCGCTTGCAGGTATGCATTGGCACATGTGATATGGACCTCCAGACCACTTGCACACAGCCACTGCCATGCGCATTTGACGTGGGCTGTGGCTTGGGCATCCGCAGCAATGCACACCAGTGTACCTGGGGTAAGTCGATTGAATTTGAATGCAAATCATGTGTGTGTGCCTGCAATGTAAGTGTGTCTTGCTTTCAGTCATTATGTGGGCTGCTATGCGTACTAATTCTAGGAAAGTTTTGGAAAAGTTTAATTACGACGAGGCAAGGGAGTACATCTTGTCCTGCTTTCTGCTTGTACTTTGAGAAAACATCACTGATTTTATGTTCCTGAGCAAACAGGGTTGAGAATTTATTAAACAACGCAATATACAACATGTGTGTACAGAAGCACGTATGATATGCACGAATTATGAGATTGAAATTCTCCGTACACATATAAAGCTCAGCATCCAGAGAACTAAGAGCTGTGTAGAAAGAATACCATAGGTTGCCACTGTGGGCTCGATGCCCCTCATGGTCATCACATGGTACACCTGTGGAAGCACACAAGTGTGCATGGCATTAAGGACAAAGATAACACCTGTGGAAGCACATACGTATGGCATTAACGACAAAGATACACATGTGTAAGCACATACGTGTGTATGATATCAAGGAGAAAGAAAATGTTACCGTGCTAAAAATTCATTGGTGTCAATGGGCGCAATTTTGACATTGCCCCTTCTGCAAGCAGGCCCTATATGTTATTTCCTGAATTTATGCTTTTTCCAAGCCCTTCAGCAGCAGCTGTAACAAATTATACTTTCCCTATTATGGCTGTTGAGTCGTCAGTCGGTTTGCCAAACAATTTGCTTGACAAGTCTTGGATGTACAGCACGCAGTTTGGTGCATTTCACTGTCTTCACAAGTCATAAAAAAGTTTCTTAAGTTATAAAAAGTAGTAAAACAAATAGCGTAGTGTAGCTCAAGTCAATGCATTGGGGGAGGGACTCAGCTCATCATGTAAATTAACCAGCCCACTATTGCACCTATTGACTACTCATTTCCAGTTTTCCGAATAATCACTCCACTTTTGCTTGAAAAATATGCAGACAAGGAGTTGGGGACAAAGCAAAGCCTTTCCCACAGCTGCTTGCGAGAAAGTTTACTTGATTGTGACCAATACTGTCATCACAGCACAAAAGTGCTTGCATAGTAATTACAGCAACAAATAAAGCGCCCCTGTGGCACAATAAAACTAATGTCATAATCGTTGATAAGCATATCTACAGCATTTGGAAATCGAGATGCATTTAAATGTCTTACATTGGCATGCCTCCTCTGTGTATTGCGTCTGTCAGCTTGATCAGTAGACTACATAGTTTAAATGTTGGACAGCATCCTAGAAGATAGATCTTGACAATTTCCCAAGGCAGCTTCTGTTACTGTGAGAAGTGCCCCAAATCCACCATGATCACAATAGCAATAGCAGCACCACATACCTTAAAGCCCATGTCAATTTGTGCAGCATTGCCGCACGCCTTGATGACAGTGTTGTAGGAGACGATGTCAGGGCACAGCTCCCCCCCACATTGCCACATGAGATCCAGTAACCGAATGGCACGGCGCCACTGCAGCATGGGTACAATGTAGTGATTTTGACCTGATTTGCAGAGAAAGGGGGAGAGAGAGAGAGAGAGAGATATAGATGGATAGATAGATAGAGAGAGAGAGAGAGAGAGAGAGAGAGAGAGAGAGAGAGAGAGAGAGGGAGAGAGAGAGAGAGAGAGAGAGAGAGAGAGAGAGAGAGAGAGAGAGAGAGAGAGAGAGA
>Ga0307968_1003657_pt1 | contig 12726 bp, 13 predicted proteins | sample OrgLakmetagen650_FD_201834 | JGI IMG/M metagenome (GOLD analysis project Ga0307968, IMG submission 201834) | Saline water microbial communities from Organic Lake, Antarctica - #650 | ecosystem: Environmental > Aquatic > Non-marine Saline and Alkaline > Saline | place: Antarctica: Organic Lake... | reverse complement strand
GCGTGTTTGTTTGCCTTGTCTAAGTTTGTGTATGTATGTACGTACATGTGTGTGCCTGGGTGACAGAGAGGAAGCATATCAAAAGGTAAGCCTTGTCTGTTGCAGCTTTGCTCGTGCGCTTGCGCTTACAGTGCTGCAGGTTCATCTGCACGGCTTCAAGTAGTTGCAGTTGTCTTCCACTCTTCCGTGCAGCTTAGAGGCCCTTGCCTCACAATTCTCGGCTGTGCAGATGGATTCGGCAACACACTGCTGTATTTATTTGTAGTCATTATTTACAAGAAACAAACCTGGCGCACATCTACCACTGCAGCCGAACCCAGAGGCCCTTGCCTCACCAGCCTCGGCTGTGCAAATGGATTCGGCAACACACTGCTTTGTTTATTTTTTATCATTTCTTACAAGGAACACACCTGGCGCACATCTACCACTGCAGCCGAACCCAGAGGCCCTTGCCTCACCAGCCTCGGCTGTGCAAATGGACTCAGCAACACACTGCAAATTTGTTTGCTTTGAGTCGTGTTTTCACCAAAAACACACATGGCGCACATCTACCACTGCAGCGCAACCTGGAGTCCCTTGTCACCACACCGTCTCTGGCCAAGCAGATGGATTTAGCAGCACACTGAAAATCTGTTTGCTTTGAGTCGTGCTTTCACCAGAAACACACACAGCGCACATCTACCACTGCAGCGCAACCTGGAGTCCCTTGTCACCACACCGTCTCTGGCCAAGCAGATGGACTCAGCGACGTACTGCTTTGTATTGTTTTGGGTCGTTCGTGACCAGGAAAATACCTTTATGACTTGTTTTGGTTTAATTGCTACACGTTAATGTCTGTCTACGTACGCCTCTGCAGCTGCAACCTGGAGTACCTTGCCACACCGCCTCTTGCCAAGCAGATGGACCCAGCGACGTACTGCTTTGTATTGTTATGGGCCGGTTGTAACTAAGGATAACACCTTGATGTCTGTCTTTCTACACCTCTACAGCACAACCTGGAGGCCCTCGCCACGCAGACCGTGGCCGTGCAGACAGGCTCAGTAACGTACGTGGAATGGCCTCAAGGTACATGCCTGTTTGATTTGTGGATGGAGCAGCTGTCGTTTTGAGCGTGAGCATGAACAGGTACTATGATACGAAGGAGGTGCAAAAGATACAATGCAGAAGATATAATGCAGAAGATACAATGCAAGAAGATACAATGCAGGAAGTACTATGACATGAAGGAGCTGCAGAAGATTCAATGCAGAAGTTTACAATGCAAGAAAATGGAATGCAAGAAGATATAATGCAAGAAGATACAATGCAGAAGATATAATGACGTGAAGAACCTGCAGAAGATTTCACTGCCCAGCGCTGGCAGGCGCACAATTTCCTCACTGCTCACTTATGCACTGCTGTCTGTCAGTAATTACGATGTGACAGCTCGCCACATTTGCTGTGTGTTGCGTATGATGAGGTTTTTGCATCGCTGTCTGTCGGTAACTACGATGTGACAGCTCGCCACATTTGCTGTGTGTTGCGTATGGTGAGGTTTTTGCATCGCTGTCTGTCGGTAACTACGATGATACGGCTTGCCACATTTGCTTTGTTGCGTATGATGAGGTTTTTGCATCGCTGTCTGTCGGTAACTACGATGATACGGCTTGCCACATTTGCTTTGTTGCGTATGATGAGGTTTTTGCATCGCTGTCTGTCGGCAACTACGACGATACGGCTTGCCACATTTGCTTTGTTGCGTATGATGAGGTTTTTGCATCGCTGTCTGTCGGTAACTACGATGATACGGCTTGCCACATTTGCTTTGTTGCGTATGATGAGGTTTTTGCATCGCTGTCTGTCGGCAACTACGATGATACGGCTTGCCACATTTGCTTTGTTGCGTATGATGAGGTTTTTGCATCGCTGTCTGTCGGTAACTACGATGATACGGCTTGCCACATTTGCTTTGTTGCGTATATAATGATTTTTTTCGCACCACTGTCTGTCAGTAATTACGGTGTCACAGCGTGCTGCGTTTGCTGTGTTGCGTCCAATGAGGCTTTTAGTTTAATTTAGTTTGGATTACAAAGGCTTTCAACCTGGAATGGCTGCTCAACCTATGAGAACGAGGTTAACCTTAAAACAAACCATTATAAAATGGGCTGTGACGCAACTGGAAAATGCTAGCCTTTAAGGTACGAGAAGAAGTAGGCAAAAACACATCAAAGTGTAGACGTTGGTTCACCAAAATAGACGCATACTGAAAAATAGTTACCTTTCAAAAGGTCAAAACCCACACATTGCAATGAGGCTTTTTGCACTGCTGCCTGTCAGGAATTGCAAAATTACAGCATGCCACATTTACTGTATTGCGTATGGTGAGTTTTTTTGCATCATATGTTTTTGCATCATGGTTTGCATGGGTTACGCACCAGTTGTCTCACCAATGCGTGCACAACATTCGTTTCTCTTCAGCTGTATGAGAGTCGAACTCGATGACCATGAATAACGTATACAAAGCGTTAAATTATTGGACTTATAGGTATATTGAGTCATGAGAAGCCGTGCAAAACACACACACAGTGCAAAACACACACACACGCCGTACAAAGGTTTGCTTGTTAACCTTGTAATGCACACAGGCACGCGGCTGCCGGCAAAAAATGAACGCGTCAAAGCTGCTGTGCAGCAGGTGGGGCAGTATGAGTGTGTTGTGTGTATGTGCGCGTGTGAGTGTGAGTGTGTGTTGTGTGTGCGCGCACGTGAGATTGCATGTGTTACTGTGTATAAGCTTTTGTGTACTGGAGCGGTGTGTTTTTGCGAGCTTCTCATATTTGAAATTAGTGGGTGAGGAGTGTGAAGCTGCTACCGAGAAACAGCAGGTGACTCTTGCACCAATGCGCACAGGCTTGCACCCAAAAACGCACAAACGTACGACAATCATTGATTGGACGCACGTGCATGCACAAGCATGTGAAGTGTAACTGTGAAAACGTGCAACTCATACACACTTGCACAACTATATGCACACACACACACACACACACACACATACACACTGGCACACACGCGCACACTCACACTCGTACTTACACCCTAACTCCACTCACCCACCCTTGGCACCCACACATCCACTCCCACCAGGCAAACGACCTGGCTGCCCAGCTAGAGACACCCTCAGACCCTATGGAAGTCACACCCGCACCCAGCAACTCAATGGCTGCGGCAGAGGTTGGGGGCATTGGGGCACAAACCACCCGTGCCCAGACCTTTGACCGCTTGCTGCAGGTGCTGCATGAAGCACGCGCACAGGCGCGCACGGCTATGAAGGGTAAGTGTATACAACTGTTTGTGTGTGTGGTGTATGTGTGTGTTGCGTTGTGTTTGGTTGAGCGTGTGTGTGTATGTGTGTGTGTTCCTTGTCCGCATCTCTCTGTGCCGCATGTTATAGCGTGCACTTTGGGCACGCGCAACAATGAAGGGCGAGCGCCCGCCTGCAAGCATATCTGTCTGTGTGTGTGCATGTGCATGGGAGCCTATGTGGTTTCCGCTGCTTACTGTAAGTTTCATGCATGAATTGCAAGAGGGTGAAAGTAGGTGTATGCGCAAGTGTGGGTACGTGCGGACGTGGGACCCTCTGCGGTGATGTAAGCACCTGGTGGGAGCTAGAGATGGTCTCTTGAGCTCAAGTACACACACAGGCACACACACACAGGCACACAAGCACACACTCACTTACACACACGCAGCTGATTCTAATGCCCCGGGGAGTTACGAGGAGCTGGTGGCTCTGGAGACCGCCCTCACGGGTCTCATAGCACAGCGCAGCATGGACAAGGTAAATAATCGCAGGAAATAGCTCCACTTCTCACAATAACTTCAGTTAAACAAAGATCCGTTGAGAGCCTTTGGTTCCTTTGCATCTGACATCTGCAATGCAGCACGAACCAACAGACACACACACACAAATGCACACACACAATACACGGGCACATGGTTGTGCGTATGAGCACACACAAACACACACACACATACACACACACGCACACACACACACACACAAATGCACACAAACAATTCACACGCACACAATTGTACGTATGAGCACACACACACACACACACACACACACATGCACACACACGCGCACACGCACGTACACACGTACATGTACTCAGGCAGCGCTTGTGGCCAAAGACTTGGAAGGACGTTTTGCGGTTGGGCTGCTTAATAGCTCGGCAGCAGGCAGCTCGGCAGCAGCAGGCGGAGGGAGCAAAAAGTCTGAGGTGCATGGGCGTATACGTGCACGTGTGCGTGTCTGTGTGTGCTTGTGTGTGCGCGTCTGTGTGTGCGTAGAATGCCTGTGCTGTATGTTACGTGATATTGCGTGGTGTGTGGAGAGGGAGGGGGGGGGAAGGGTTGGGAGGGGGGCGGGGCGTCTGAAGGCTGGGGAGCCTTCTTGTGTTGGGTTCTTGAAAACTCATGTGCACCTTTGTACGCTACACAAGTTTCCTACTGACAGTGGACAGTGGGATTTGACCTCATCATACATGTGCGTTTAATTCCCCATGTCTTAGACCACCGTGCGCAGTAAGGCCAAATCGTGGGCCTGAGCATACCTTTTCTGCTCTTATGGGTGCAATGATTCCGGATCAATTTCTGCTCACTTTTCGATCGCACATAGATACGCATACACAAGTGCACACACACACACACACACACACACACACACACACACACACACACACACACAGATCAATTTCTGCTCACTTTTTGATCACACATAGATACGCATACACAAGCACACACACACATACACACACACGCACACACACACACATACACACACACATACACACACACACACAGGACAAAGGTGGTGCGCGTGCAGCCCAAGTAGTGCGTGCCCAAGACGTCCTTTTGCGTGCCCTTACCGACCTAGCAGATGTGGGCTTGCGAGGGGGTGGACGTATGGGGGAGGAGCTGCACGACGCTGCCATGCTACAGGTGTTGTTGGGTTTGGGTGTGTGTTGGTGGGTTTTTGTGTGGTGCGGGTGTGGAGGTGTGTAAAGATTCGAGGGTGTGTTTGAGTTTGAATATGTGTGTCAGAGGCGACTGACACTGTCAGTGACAATGAGGGCATTCAGGGAGGAGCTGCACAGTGCTGCTGTGCTACTGGTGTGGCCTTGTGTGTTCGTGTGGTGTGGGTGTCGGCATGCGGGTGCTGTGAGCGAGTATGGGCAGGGGTGGGGGCTGCTTGAGTCTGGAAAATCAGGGCGCGTGGCTTTGTTATGTGCGTGTGTGTGCATGTGTGTATGTGTTCGCGCGCGTGTGTGTGTGTGTGTGGGTGTGGGTATTATGAGGGCCTGTCTCCGCGTTTTCATAGATGGTGTGCTACCTCAAGGCGGTGCGTGCGTGTGCAAGGACCTTCATGCTTCTGCCCAGTGTTGCAGGAATGTGCTGCAGGAATGTGTGCATCCTTTTCCGGCTACTGTCACTAAACGTTCAAGCAGACAATCGTGGCTCACTGTACTCTTTCACTGTCAATCGCTGGTTTGTGTAAGCTGCTGCGCCCATGCCTTTTAAATTGACCATGGAGACAGGCTATCTTCATGAACAAACCCCCCCAACCAGTCTCACTTAGCTCTCCACCCAATTAAAAGCCCCCTATACCTCATCCAAATGCAAGATATTTGATCTTATATTTAAACCGTTGACATTTGCTAAAATTTGGCATTCTGGGGGGTTCTGTGGGGCCCGGTGCGTATTTTGCATTCACCTTGGCAGGGAAAAGGTGCAATTCTGAAGTTGCCTTGATTGACCTCTGCTTCAGGATATAAGCATTTTAACTGTTGTGTAACATTCAGGCTTGTGCTACTACGCCGTCTTTCGACTTTTTTGACCGTCTAGACGGTCCGTACCGTATTTGAACCGTACAAGACGGTGCTAGTACGGTCTGTTTGAAAAGTACGGTCCCAACCGTACAAGGACGATTTTGACCGTAGTTTGGCCGTTTGGCTCCAATTTCGACCCATAACATTTCTTTTCTTTGTGCAACAAATATTAATGAAAAAACAAATTATTGAACAGGAATTAAGTACTGCGTCCGATTTTGAGTTTCCATGCAAGCCGCTGCTGGGCCCTTCCCCCGAGCTGATGCAGCCTCAACCCAGCCCCAGGGTTGTCCAGGGAAGCATTGTGTGGCGTCAACACATGAGAGGAGCATGCGGGAGGTGGAAATGGGGCAGAGAGGCCATTTTGAGGCCAAAATTGCACTGGCAGTGCCAGCCCCCGAGCTGATGCAGCCCCAACCCAGCCTCAGGGTCGTTCATGGAAGCATTGTGTGGCGTCAACACATGGGAGGAGCACACCGGGGAGCGAAAATGGGAGGTTTTGGGGCGGAGAGGCCATTCTGAGGCCATTTTTGCACTGGCAGTGCCAGCTTGGCACCGTACCGTACACCGTACCGTAACTTACCGTCTGGACGGTAAACTACGGTCACCAAAATACGCCAAGACGCCGAATTTAAGAAAAGACGGTCCGTACCTTCCTAATCGTACCGTACCGTCTGACCGTACTAGCACAAGCCTGGTAACAATGCTGCAATGTCGAATTTGGGGCAGGGGTACTGGGAATGCCGGCGAGTGGAAGGCACTCACACAAGGGACAAAGGGGAATAAGACAAAATATGTAGCTCCATACCCGCTTTTAGTTTCAGCATAGTTTTCGTTACTAGAGTTGTGGACCAAGGGCCACTGAGTCTTTTTGCCTGCTTTCTCTGTAGACATGTGAAGAAAAATTTTAGCTATCCAACGCGTGTCTCATGTCTCAAAACAGGGCAGGGATTTCAGAGATATGGTGACTCAAAGTACATGGGCAGGGGTTTCAGAGATATGGTGACTCAAAGTACATGGGCAGGGGTTTCAGAGATATGGTGACTCAAAAGTTAAATGGGACTGTTTGGCTTGCAAAGGGGTGGGCCGTTCATGGGGACAGCCTACAACACTCTAATTACAACACGGTTTTTTAGGAGAAGGAAACGCTATCTAAATCCGTCACTGGTCCATGCAGACTGCACGCATGCACACATCCTCACACATGCATGCACACATCCTCACATGCACGCATGCATGCACACATCCTCGATGCTACAGCACGGCCCACATCACCTAACACCCTCTGTCCTATCTAATGCACCACTAAATGCACTTCAGCTGCACGCGTGCTGCTTCTCGGCGCTTCCACGTGGCTCACATCCCCTAACACCATCCTGTCCATTACTGTCCAGACTGTTTCCTGCACCAAACATCCCTAAACCTAACCCTAAACCCTACCCCTAACCCTAAACCCTAACCATTTTTAAATACCTATTTTATGCAGGCTGCACGCGTGCATGCTTCTTGGTACTACTACGTGGCTCACATCCCCTATCACCATCCTGTCCTTTACTGTCCAAAATGTGTCCTGCACCAAACATCCCTAAACCATACCCCTAAACCCTAACCCTACCTATGTTATGCAGGCTGCACGCGTGCGTGCTTCTCGGTGCTACTACGTGGCTCACTCCTTGTTAACCTCCCAAAAGTCCTTGGAAGCGTTTGCCCTGTTTGGCCGGGCTGCAGGACGGGCACAGGTAGGAGGCCTGGGTGACTTCATAATGGCTGTGGGCGCCATCAAATAAGTTATGTAGGTTGAGTAGGCGCTTTCAGATGCAAATGATGCATGCAATATTATAACGGCTGTTGGATATTGAAAGTGGGAGATGATTTTACAATGACCAAACCCTACGTAGGTTCTATCTCAATGTAATAAATGCACCAGTTAATTAATAAGGAAACGAGTCTGTTTGATAAATAATAGTAGTGATACTGCTTTGTTCATACACCGCCAGAAACTAAAATTGAAGTTTCACAAGTTTTAAACGAAATATGAGCAAAAAAGCTTGAAACTTGAAACCAAGCCAAAAAGTCAGGCCCCGATTGGATATCTAGCTTACAGCCTCATTGGCTGAATTCTAGTCCGTTTTTTCACCGCAACAATTGATCTGGGATCCTGGGGCCTGGTGGGTAATACAATTTGGCATGGTATCATAATACTTTATTTGGAGAGCTCATAACTAAAGTGACAGGAAAACGAAGGGAGCTCAGGTACAGTTTGACAAACGGCTTGACAGAGTACAACAGTGTCCGCTTCAATGATACTCTAACGTGGCCTACCTTACCCAGCTCACTGTTGTTTCAAGCTTCCTTAGACAAAAACTGCTCGTTGTGTGCTAGCAATTGCTTTTGATTTGTGGCATCAGCATGCTTTGCTTGACACATGATCAGAGTTTGGCCAGAACCGTATATACACGCCGTATATGACCGTTTATTAGGTGATTTCCCTGCCAAAAATACCGTATGTTCACCGTGTATATGTGGTTCTGGTCAATCTTACACATGATCGTTGTGTTATGCTATGGGCATTAATCCTATAAACCTCATTAATGACATCACACACATATGCATGCACACACAGTCATTCACGCACATGCAAGACCACACACACACACACACACACACACACGCACGCACGCACGCACGCACACACACATCACCACAGGAAGCTGCAAGGGAGGCCAGTCCTGCAACCCCTGCCTCCAAAATGACAGAGCACGTCAGCAGCCAACAGAGCATGGCCGCCCTTGCGCAATGTGCCTCAGCCTACAAGTGAGTGTGTGAGTGTTAAGACAACTCGCTCGGCCTACAATGAGTGTGTGAGTGCTAAGACGAACCTTTCAGCCTTCAACTGAACGTGTGAGTGCTAACACGATTTGCTCGGCCTACAAGTGAATGTGTGAATGTTAACACGATTTGCTTGGCCTACGAGTGAATGTGTAAGTGTTAACACGACTTGCTCAGCCTACAGGTGTGTGTGTGTGTGTAAGTGTGAGTGTGAGTGTGTGTGTGTGTGTGTGTGTGTGTGTGTGTGTGTGTGTGCGAGCGTCAACACAATACTCTGGTGTCACAAGGGTCGCTGGCATCTCACGAGTGCCTAAATTGCCTGCGTATTCGAAACAAGTGTGAGGGGATGAAGGTATCCTTAAGTGCTACAGTTTACAACTGCTGAACGCTGGAATGTGTGCATGTTCATATCCCAAGACGCAGCGTCTGTGGTGGCGATTGAGTCTGATACGTGTGTGTTTGTGCACGCACGCACATCGGCACTCATGCACACACATCAGGCAAGCAGTTGAATATTGCTTGTGCGTTAATCAGTGGCAATGCTTCCTCTGTGCGTGTTTGGTTTGTAGGGCTGTGGCTCAGGCAGAAGCAGCCTCTGTAGTGGTAGCTGAGAAGGACAGTGTCACAGCCGGGGTTGAGAACCTGGCCCTGGAGCAGCAAGCAGCAGCCACTGTCAGGTGTGTGTGTGTGTGTGTGTGTGTGTGTGTGTGTGCGCACGTGTATGTGGGTGTGTGCATGCATTCGTCCGCACATGTATGTACCCATAGGTGCTTGTGTGCTAATTCATTGCTGGAGCGGTAGACCTGCTTTTCAATTCGAGCAGCAGCGGCCTGATATACTGTTGCTTGTTGCTTGTGTGCACCCCCCTCCCAGATGCCCCAAATCAGTTTGAGTCGCACGCAGGCAATTGTCTATTCTTGTTCGGTCATTCCCTGATGAAGTACACGCTGAAGTGTAAGCAGGTCATGGACAACATCCTTTCCTTGTCCATGCTGGTGGATGTACACCATGGACAACATCCTCCAACACCGTGGACAACGTCCTCCAATGTCATGGACAACATTCTTTCCTTATCCACGCCGGTGGTTCACCATCTGTGTGTATGTCCTCTTTTCTTTCTTGAAGCTTGTTCTGGTGTTCCTTTTTCTGTCCCTTGCGCACAGCTCTCTCCTGGAGGCCCCAGACAGGTTTGAATCGTATGCAGGAATCACTGCCGCCGGAGGCAAAGCACCTCCACGCGTGTACAAGCTGCCTTTCCCGATGCAGGTGTGTGCATGCTCACAAATGTTATCATGTGTGTGTCGTGCGTTTTATGTGTTTGTTTGTGTTTGTGTGTTCATGGGTTTCATGAAACATGCCTGTGTAGTGGGAAGCAGTGAAGTATTCCTGTTTTTACTTCTGGAAAGCAAACAGCCACACTGTTAGTGTATGCACATCCAGCGTGCTTCAAGTTTACCTCTGACATCTAAACGTATAACGTCGTGCACAGGCCATTCCCATGCGCCCCATCATGCTGGACACTGCCTCCTCCTACTTCGACTACCCAGACCTCTCACACCGAGTGAGCAGGCCAGACGGCCAGAAGGGCACGGGTGTGCTCAAGTCCCTCACCAGCTGGGCATGGGGACGCAAGTAGAAGCTGTAAGGGGCTACCACCACTGGCTAAGCCTTCTGTTCTTTTCTTCTTTTAGGATAGAATTACCGTGGCTCTCTGCATCCGTTTGGGTAGCGCAGATCATAGAATGGTGTCTTTTTTATAAACGGAACCCTGCTAGTAGCTATGACGCTCGTTGTTGCTTGTTTTGTAAGACGAACATTTCATAGCTGCGATTTGAATTGTTTCCCCCTTTGTGTGGGTTGCAGGATAGTACAAAAGTGGCCTGCCAGGTCAATGTGGTTTTAACCCGTCTGCTGCAGCAAAAATGGCTGATCTCTAGCTTGATCGAGATTACCATTCATACTTCCATCCTGCCTACATGGCAGAGGGTGGCTGCAATATGAGGCTGAAGCAAAGCTCTTGAAAACCAGGCAGAACGTAAGACAGGGACGTGTCAAACCAGAGAAAGAGGAGTTTGTCTCAAGTGTACGGGACTTTGCTTATTACCGGAATGTGTATACAGCTTTTTTCTCGTTCTCCTTGATGCTTTCTCTTCTCAAAACAAACGTTCTCTTTCGCTATACACTTTTCTCTTCTACACACTCATGGGCCTGGTTCCTGTCCCTGGAGGGCCTGGTTCCTCTAGCTTCTGTTTCTCTTGTTTAGCCAGGTGTAGTTTCAGGCTTTTTCCAAACTTCCGCTGAGATGCCCTTTGAGACATATATAGTAATGTAACTTTACCTTATTACCGGAATGTGTATTTGGTAGCAAATATCCGATATTGTTCTGGCTTTCTGCCCATCCGCCTAAAAAAGGGGCTGTCGGTCACTCCCTTTGTAAGCCCTAATCACTGTTCTGTTGTTCTGTCACAAATAAGCACTTAGACAGCCTCAGTTACTGTAACTAATACTTATAACATGTTAAATGTGTGACGAACCCATTCAGCAGTCAAACCAGCCTAACAACCCAGCTGAGGGTCGCCCCGTTGCAACTGTTCTGGTTTGCTCCTGATGTTTATCATAACTGCCAAAATTTAAGCAGCTTCTCTGCATCTACATCTACTTGCAATGCAATGAGAAAACACCCACAATAATTCATAACATATAAGCGGCATATTCATAGAGAGGCTACCAAGTCAAGAAGCATCCATAAGCACGTGCACGGAATGTAGTGGAAGGATTGATGTACAACAAATATACAGTCAGTGTCAGCATGCGCCACGAAGAGCGGGGAAATAAGACTGGTCACTTATAGAACTGGGATAACTGTGTGCACAACTACTCGACGTTATTGAGGCTCTGTGACTCCGGCCTCTTTTTCTAATCTTCTTCGCTCGACATCATGGTTCCATACTCTCGATAAGCTGACTTCTAGGGTAGTGACGTTATCGCGAATAGTCTGCAAAGGTTAAAAAAAGGTAAGGTAAGGTTACATTGCTATGTATGCTTCAGGGGGAAGTGGGAGCTTGGAAAAAGAAACAGTCTGGGAAAGCAAAGGAAGAGACGCACAAAGCAACTTCTGTTAGTATGGGGAAGTAGCGGTACTTGAAAATTTTGACTTGGTTGTCAGCAACAAGTGGCTTGCTCTCCTTGTGATCTGCATTGACATTTTCCACGCTCTTTCAAGAGTATTACATTGGACTTTAGTAGCGCCTTCTCGCCGCACAGGTTGAACAAGTAGTAATCGTTGATTAACTTTTGTGCTTCAGCTGCAAATTTTTGCCCTTGAAGTGACTCGATAGGGCTTGATCATACAGTCTGTCAAGTATCAAGACAGGTAATGGCGACGACTTGAAAAAAATGGAGCAGCGATTGGCGTGGCTTGTCGTGCAGTTATTTCATTCAGAACAAACAAATTTCACAAAAATAAAGGCACTGTGTGTGTTTCTGTGTGTGTTTCTGTGTGTGTTTCTGTGTGTGTGTGTGTGTTTGTGTGAGTGTGTGTGAGTGTGTGTGAGTGTGTGTGTGTGAGTGAGTGTGTGTGTGTGTGAGTGTGTGTGAATGTGTGTGTGAGTGTGTGTGTGTGTGTGTGTGTGTGAGAGTGAGTGAGTGAGTGAGTGAGTGAGTGAGTGTGTGTGTGTTTGTGTATGTATGTGTGTGTGTGTCTGTGTGAGTATGTATGTGTATGTGTGTGTGTGAATGTGTGTGTGTGTGTATGTGTGTGTGTGAATGTGTGTGTGTGTGTGGAAAGCATCACCAACAGGAACAATGGCACTATTGCAGAGGATTTTAAAAGTGTATTTATATTTCATATTTCATAAAACTGGCCCACAGCATAAGAAATCTTACTTTCCTACAGGAGGCCTCAAGGATCGTGTCAATCGAAATACAAATTACATATTCGGATTCCTGACGTTGAGAGCTATCGATTGGCATATAATTGAGTTAATTTTGAGGGGGTCAAAAGGGGGGGGGGGTCCAGGGG
>Ga0307968_1003645_pt1 | contig 12744 bp, 9 predicted proteins | sample OrgLakmetagen650_FD_201834 | JGI IMG/M metagenome (GOLD analysis project Ga0307968, IMG submission 201834) | Saline water microbial communities from Organic Lake, Antarctica - #650 | ecosystem: Environmental > Aquatic > Non-marine Saline and Alkaline > Saline | place: Antarctica: Organic Lake... | reverse complement strand
CAACTAATAACTGCGAATTCATCACACCAGCGGCACACAACTAATAACTGCGAATTCACACCAGCGGCACACAACTAATAACTGCGAATTCACACCAGCGGCACACAACTAATAACTGCGAATTCATCACACCAGCGGCACACAACTGATAACTGCGAATTCACATCAGCGGTACACAACTAATAACTGCGAATTCATCACACCAGCGGCACACAACTAATAACTGCGAATTCACACCAGCGGCACACAACTAATAACTGCGAATTCATCACACCAGCGGTACACAACTAATAACTGCGGATTCACACCAGCGGTACACAACTAATAACTGCAAATCCACACCAGCGGCACACAACTAATAACTGCAAATTCACACCAGCGGCACACAACTAATAACTGCGAATTCATCACACCAGCGGCACACAACTGATAACTGCGAATTCACACCAGCGGTACACAACTAATAATTGCGAATTCATCACACCAGCTGCACACAACTAATAAATAGCGGACTGGACTGACGCAATGACATGATTAGTAGAGTTGGCCAGCACCACAATTATACAGTGTGTACGTATTATTTTTGGCAGGTTAATCACCAAATATAAGGTCATATACGGTGCATACACACAGTGCTGACCAACCCTGCACATGCTTCATACGCTCACATAGAATATGCGTGCCCACTTTTTCACGTCACGCTTCACACATCTCCTACTATAAAATTTCACATGCACATCTTGATCTCGCTTTTACTCACTTGCAGGTAGTAGAGGAAATAGAAGCCCTTCTCGTATGGCACCTGAGGCAGCAATGAAGCAACGGAGGGAGGCTGTGTTGAAAGCCTACAAACTTAGGGCCTGTGTTATTATTCAGTCACAAGGCAATGATAGCGTTGGCTGTTTTTGACAGGCGCCAAACAATATTTTGACAGTGTTGTGATGAAACGAGGCTGTGTTGAAAGCCTACAAACACAGGGCCTGTGATATTGTTCAGTCACAAGGTAACGATAGCGTTGGTTGTTTTGACAGGCACCAAGCATTATTTTGACAGTGTTGCGATGAAACGAGGCTGTGTTGAAAGCCTACAAACACAGGGCCTGTGTTATTGTTCAGTCACAAGGCAGTGATAGCGTGCGTTGTTTTTGACAGGCACCAAGCATTGTTTTGACAGTGTTGCGATGAAACTGTGTCGGAATTGCCCCCCTCCCCCCTGCGGGGGGGCGGACAATTCCTAGCGCTTCCCTCACGGGTTTGCCCCCCCCCCGAGGCTGTATTGAAAGGCTACAAATACGGGGCTGGTGTGTTGAAAGCCTGCAAACACGGGGCTGGTGTGTTGAAAGCCTACAACACGGGGCTGGTGTGCTTATAAACACGGGGCTGGTGTGTTGAAAGCCTACAAACACGAGGCTGTGTTGAAAGCCTACAAACACGGGGCTGTGTTGAAAGCCTACAAACACGGGGTTGGTGTATTGAAAGCCTACAAACACGGGGCTGGTGTGCCTATAAGCACGGGGCTGGTGTGTTGAAAGCCTACAAACACGGGGCTGGTGTATTGAAAGCCTACAAACACGAGGCTGGTTGTTTTGATCACAAGGCAGTGGTGATCTTGAACACTGGCACGCTTGGATTGTACTTAAACGGATCTATTTATTATTTTATTGTATTTAAGCGGATCGTACTTGAGTGGAATGCAAAACTAATTGCCAAAGCAATTGGACTTCAAGACACCGTACTCCCCCCACCCACCCATGAGAGCACGTTGTCAGACAACATTAAGCAAAGGCACTGGCAAGCTCCACTTACTAAGCTCGTCCAGGACCGACAAAATCAACAGACCAATTGATGCGGGGGTGGTGCAAAATTTGATCACGCGTCTTTTATACATTTGGGTGCGTGATGAGTGTGCGTGGGCTTGATCATCTATCCAGATCCCTCTTCTCTGTGCACCTTGCTAAACACGTCATCTGGGTCCACGCCCCCAGACAGATCCGGCACTAAGCGTGTGTGAGGGTGGCCTTCTCCGAAGCGTGAGATGTCTTCACTCAGGAATACAGAGCCGTTAGAGGCATGGAACTGCGCAAGCGAGTTATTGAGTTGCACATGGTTGTGTGCAAAGTATAAGACTGTGTTACCTCAGAAAGACAGAGCTGTTGGAAGTGTGGAATCGTGCAAGAAAATTATTGAGTTGCACATGGTTGTGTGCAAAGTATGAGGTGGTGTTCCCTCAGAAACACACACAGAGCTGTCGGAGGTGTGGAATTGTGTAAGCAAAGCTGGTGGTTGATGTACATGTGTGTGTGTGTGTGTGTGTGTGTGCAAATTGTGGGAAATGTGTGTAGGTAATCGGATATTGCAGGTAAACAAAGCATTAATTGTACTCAGATGTGCAAAACAAACCTTTGCAGAAAACGTGGGATACACGTGCAGGTAATCAGGTAATCAGGACATTGATTGCGTTCAACAGTGTAAGCAATTTTTCTTTGCGTGCAGGCTTGCGTGCACTTGCACAAAGCGCAAGATGCGTCTTCAGATGATCAGAAAATAAGAGAACGACACACATCATCTTGGCAATGTGTTCCTCTCTATGGAGATACTCTTTTGGGTGCATGGCCTGTGTATGCACAAACACAGAGGGTGGCAGCATGCGTGATTAGGTGTACATGTAATCCATGATCATATTGATGCACGCATGAGTGACCTTAGCAAAATAGCAGCATGCGCGAGGAGGTGTACATGTAGCCCATGATCATATTGATGCACGCATGAGTGACCTTAGCGAAGTAGCAGCATGTGCGAGGAGGCGTACATGTAGTCCATGATCATATTGATGCACGCATGAGTGACCTTAGCGAAATAGCAGCATGCGCGAGTAGGCGTACATGTAGCCCATGAATTGATGCACGCATGAGTGACCTTAGCAGTGTAGTGATGTAAGGACAGGTGAGAAGATATCATTTGCTCTTTCATTTATGCTCATTGCAATTGCTGACACTTATGGTATGCATACCAGGTGTGTGTGCTTGTGTGTGTTTGTGTGTATGTACCTGTGTGGTTCATTTTTAGTTATGTGTCTCACTCACTTTGTGTGCTTGTGTGTGTTTGTGTGTGTATGTACCTGTGTGGTTGATTTTTGTGTCTCACTCACTTGAAAAGTTGGCTCTCCATGCAACTTGCGCATGATCTTACGCTCCAAGAGCACAGTGAAGCCTGCGAAGAGAAAAAGACGCAAAGCATTTGTGTAGGTACAGAGGATGCAAAATGAATGCAGATACGCCTTAAAATAGGATGAGAAAGCACATGCATTCAAGCCTGTTGACAAATATAAACCATCAGCATCATCATCGTTGTTAGCAGCAGCAGCAGCAGCAGCAGCAGCAGCAGCAGCAGCAGTAACAACAGCAAGGTAAATTACGTGCGAGTTTCACTATCAAAAGTGAGAAACATAATGCACTCCTTGCTATGGCTGTTTCTCTTGCACAAAAGACGTGTCGACTCACACACACAAACACACACACACACACACACACACACACACACACACACACACACACACACACACACACACACACACACACACACACACACACACACACACACACACACACATTCCCTGACGCACATGAACACATAAGAGGGATACACATTCATTCCCTCTCACGCACATTAAGAAGGAAATACTCATCGTAATTTGCTCTTGCACCAGCCTTTTCTATAAACGCCATGCTTGAGTCAGTGTGCACAAGCTCATATTCACACGCACTCCCTCAGACAAAAGGGGCGCTTGCAGGTAACAGCTATGGAGAACAGATTCTCTGCGTGCTTTGTAGCTTGCTTCGGCACCGGCCTTGTTTAGTGAAGGGCACTTCAACTCTAGACTTGCATAACTTAGTGCATTTCAAAACCAGCCTTATTTGATGTCGTTTGCTCCCGCATCAAACTTTTGTTTAAGGGCTTACGACTAGGGTTGGCCAAAACCATACATACATAAGTATATACGGTGTATATACGGTATTCTTAGCGGGGAAATTATTGTACATACGGCCATATACGGTGTACATATACGGTTCTGGCCAACCCTACTTACGACTAAAGTTTCACGAGGGTTAGATTTAGGGTTTGCAGCTATAGTTTCACGACTTAAATTACGCTTCATAACCAGCCTTCTTTTGATGTAGCATTAAACTTGTCTACAATGCCAATTGTATCAGCACCAGCCTTGTGTAATCTAGTGTCTGTATCAATAGTCACGACTAATGCAGCGCGCTCCAGTACCAGCCTTGTTTCTGTGGTGGAGCCCTACGCTACCCGGTACCAAAGGGGCTCCTTTTCCTTAATCAATGTGGGGAGTGGTTGTTTAAGCCTGCGTAGTTTTAAGTTTCCCGCTCATTTTTTTCTGTTTTTCCAGCCTTGTACAGCAAAAGTACAGCGTGCTTGTTCGCTCATTTCTTTTTCTGTTCTTCCAGCCTTGTACAGCAAAAGTACAGCGTGCTGGTAGCAGCAGTCAGCAGGCGCACCTTCGTTCAGCCAAAAGTACAGCGTGCTTGTAGCAGCAGTCTGTCACGCCCAATTGTTGGCAGTGACGATTCGTGTTTGCAGTGACAGTGATTTGCTATGACAAGTCAACAGGCGCACCTTCGTTCAGCCAAAAGTGCTCCCACGTGGAGTTTGTGACCAGGTTGCCTGTCCAGCTGTGGGCGATCTCATGGGCTGTGAGCGGAAATGAAAACCAAGCTAGTCAGTAAACGTGCCATGCCGGCCAACAGATTCTACTGATGGCCCATGAGTAGGGTTGGCCAGAAGAAGTATATGTACACCGTGTATGGCCGTATGTATGGTGATTTCCCTGCTTAACATACCGTATATACACTGCATATACGTATGTATGTATGGATCTGGCCAACCCTGCCCATGAGACATTGCAGGAACTAAACAAGCCATGCTATTGACAAAGTCTACTGATGGCCCATGAGACATTGCAGGAATTAAACAAGCCATGCTAATGTCAATTCGGGCTATAGCTTGGAGTGCTTGGTACATTTAAAGGACAAGTGTGTTGTGGGTGTGATTTGTGTGTCAAGGTACATAGTGCTCCAAGACCACATGACACGATTGCCATGAAATCCTTGAGAAGAAACTCCCAGAGGTGGAAGAACAGCCAGCATAATGTAGGGGAAAATTACTTAGGTAGGGTTGGCCAGAACCATATAAACACACCGTATATGACCGTATGTATGGCAATTCCCCTGCTGAAAACACTGTGTTTACGGTGTATATACATTCATGTATGTATGGCTTTGGCCGACCCTACACGGATTCCCTGCACCAGGCAAGTCCATTACGTTGAATTTGATCCCAGTCAGGGATAAAGCTCAAATGGTTTGAATTTGGTTGGGGACACAAGTTGATGATCTGAGTTTGATGGTTGGTATAGAATGTGCTTAGGGTTGGCCAGAACCATACATTTATAGGTATATACGGTGTACATACGGTATTTCCAGCATGGAAATCCCAATACATACAGTCATATACGGTGCAGATATACAGTTCTGGCCAACCTTAAACGCGCTGCTATAGAACAAACCAGTCTTACAGGGTGCAGGGAGGGTCACGTAGGCGCCCAAACCAGGCACCTGAGTGCGCTTGAGTAGGGTAGAGCAAAATTTAATTCAGCACAAACACGATTTTCTGAAGAAAGCAACAGAAGAAAGCAATGATTGCCTTTAGCGTACGCTATCCAAATTTATAACCTCGCCACTTCAGTGCGAAAATTCGCACTGCCCACATTTAAAACTTCACTATTTTTTCCTTTAGATCGACAGCACAATAGCACAATACCACGATCAACGTGCAAATTCACACAGCATGCTTGCCCATGCACAAACATCAATCGACACACACAAACACACACGCACACACATACGCACACGCATGCACACACACACGCACAAACACACACAACACACACACATATGCGCGCGCACACACACATACACACACACACACACATGTCAGCAACAACACCTGTCATCACCCACCAATGACATTTGTGAGTGATCGGTCTCCAGCTAGCAGTGTTGGTGTCACGAAAGTGAGGCAGGGGTTCTCCATGCCCTGCACGCGTTTTGGATGCAGCATGTCGAAAAGAAGCACTTCAGCACCAGGCGCCTGACAAACAGCGGGGCTTGCCGCAGATGCCTTTGTGGTTTGTGGCCTGGCCTGGATGATGGAGCGGTTGCACTTTTTGACTGATGGCTTATATATAACCTCAGATGATGGAGCGGTTGCACTTTTTGACTGATGGCTTTATATATAGCCTCAGATGATGGAGCGGTTGCACTTTTTGACTGATGGCTTATTATATAACCTCAGATGATGGAGCGGTCGCCAGCTGAGAAGGCAAGCTGCTGCATAAGCTGCTGCTGACAGGGGTGTGGATGGAGGCAGTGATGTGAGTGTACGTTTTAAAGACACTGGTGTAGGTACACTGTGAATGCCTTTGTATTTAGAGGGCAGAGAGTGCAAGCTGCTGCATAGGCTGCTGCTGACAGGGGTGTGGATGGAGGCAGTGACGTGAGCGTACACTTGGAAGGCATTGGTGTAGGTGAACTGTGAATGCCTTTGTATTTAGAGGGCAGGCGAGTGGAATTTGGAGTACTCATGGACTGAGCATGCACAATCATTGCGTCCTGTTACTTTGTGAATTTAAGCGCAAGCGAGCAAAATTTGGAGCATTGATGGACTGAGCATACACATTAGTGGACTGAGCATACACAACCACCGTGTCCTACTCTCTGATGGACGTCAGGGACGACATCACTGCCGATGAAGCTTTAGCATGCCACCGCATGATCAGAGGGAAAGAGGATGGGGGTGTCTGAAAAGGTGGACTGTTTGTTTGCACAAGAGTGTAGAAAGAGGTACATACACGTGGAATTCTCAGCAGCATAAACCACTGTACCCATTGCTGACTCGTCAGGTCACATGTCTAGGGTTGGCCAGAACCGTATACATGCACCACATTCGATTGTATATTTGGTGATTTCCCTGACAAAAACACCGAGTACATATATGGTTCTGGCCAACCCTACACATTGCCCTTTTGGGAGGGAAGCGTAGATTCAATTAACAGGCAGTACCGACCCCTTTTGGAGGAGATTAAGTTCACAGAGACCTCCTACTTTTCGATCACGTCCTTTTCTACTTATTTCAAAGCTAAACCTTTTAGCTAATCAGAGCTCCGGTCAAGAAAGTGGCATTTTTCTTTGCCTATGACCTGCTTCAAAACTTGCAATTTCACACCCCCCCCCGGATAAATAAAACATTCATCGTGGCTTGGCCTTTTGACTTCTTAACTGGAGGCTGTGCACTTGACTTCTTAACTGGAGGCTGTGCACTTGACTTCTTAAATGAAGGCTGTGCACTTGACTTCTTAACTGGATGCTGTGCACTTGACTCTTAACTGGAGGCTGTGCACTTGACTCCTTAACTGGAGGCTGTGCACTTGAATTTTTAACTGGAGGCTGTGCACTTGAGTGACAAACAAACACACATGAGCTTCAGTTGCCCCATTAATTAGGCTGTTAGACCTTCATTAATTATTTGGCTTAACTATTAAGCAAACATTTACATGTTTTATTGATACGGTATGACAAACTCATCACCAACTTTCAGTACCTCTTACTGCGGGATCTGTAGTGTGCGTACTTTGCTACCTTTGTCTTACACAGGGACACACACCCACCCCGTAAGGAAAGCTTGGTGGCAAGAGGAGCAAGTCGTATCGCCCCCACACATAAGGGCCCGCAATGGCTTCCCCAGCGTCTGTGAATATAGAGAGGCGACATTGAAGTGTATTTGGGTTTATAGGAAATGATTTGTCCAGCGTTTGTTGAATAGAGCGGTGACATTAGAGTGTGAGAAAATGGTTTCCCCAGCGTCTGTGAATAGACAGAGCGGTACATTTGGGCGTGTAAGAAATGGTTTTTCCAGCGCCTGTTAATAGAGCAGTAACAGCCAGATGTGCAAGAAGTGGTTTTAAAGCAGTAACAGCAGGGTGTGTAAGAAGTGGTTTCTCCAAAGTCTGAATAGAGCAGAAATTACAAGGTGTGTGAGAAGTGGTTTGTCCAGCGACTGTGAATAGAGCGGCAACAGCGAGGTGTGTAAGAAGTGGTTTTAAAGCAGTAACAGCAGGGTGTGTAAGAAGTGGTCTCTCCAAAGTCTGAATAGAGCAGAAACTACAAGGTGTGTGAGAAGTGGTTTGTCCAGCGACTGTGAATAGAGCGGCAACAGCGAGGTGTGTATGCGATGGATTCCCCAGTGTCTTCAACTCGTCAGTCTACTCACGCAGGACACAAAGTATAATAATTCCCAACATGACAGAAAGAGAGATAACAATTAAGTTAGGATAGAAACTTAGGTCCAACAGAGCCATCCCAAATATATGAGGCAATAGGATATTCCGCAACCGATGGAAACGGCAAGTTGGAGTTACTTTCGGATTTCTCGGATTCTTGGATTCTCGGGTTTCTGTGAATAGAGAGCGGCAACTGCAGGGTTCTAAATTGAATCCAAAATGTTTGGGGTCTGATGTCTGTGTGTATGCGTGTATGTGTGTGCATGCGAGTATGTGCACGTGTGTATGTACAATTGTACAAGCAAACACAGCTGTTGCAAAGAACACTCACTGTTGCAAAGTACACTCACTGTTGCAAAGAACACTCACTGTTGCAAAGAACACTCACTGTTGTAAAGAACACTCACTGTTGTAAAGTACACTCACTGTTGCAAAGTACACTCACTGTTGCAAAGTACACACAGCTGTTGCAAAGTACACTCACTGTTGTAAAGTACACTCACTGTTGCAAAGTACACTCACTGTTGCAAAATACACTCGCTGATTCAAAGAACACTCACTGTTGCAAAGAACACTCACTGTTCAAACAGAGATTACCGAGGGCACACACACCTAGGTACTTGGCTGTGTCGGCAAACTCAAAGGCTCCTGCATCTACCATCGTAGGCTCAGACCACACACGGCTCCTACGTGTGTGTGCATGTGTGTGTGTGTGTGTATGTGTGTGCATGTGTGTGTGAGTGCCATGTGTGTGTATGTGTGTATAATCATCTTGCCATGTTGCCACAGGCATTTGAATGAGCTTCCTCCTCAAACACGTAGGTACCTCCTTCACACGTGGGTATCTTTCCTTATCAGTGCCTAGAAGATCATCATGAGGGTGACGAAAAGGGTACTCATCAGGGTGACTACTAGGGTAATCATCATCTAGGGTAATCATCATCTAGGGTATCATCATCTAGGGTAGTCGTCATCTAGGGTAATCGTCATCTAGGGTAATCGTCATCTAGGGTAATCATCATCTAGGGTATCATCATCTAGGGTAATCGTCATCTAGGGTGACTACTAGGGTAATCATCATCTAGGGTATTCATCATCTAGGGTAATCATCAGGGTGATAACTAGGGTATCAATATCTAGGGTATCATCATCTAGGGTAATCGTCATCTAGGGTAATCATCAGGGTGACTACTAGGGTAATCATCATCTGTGGCTTGCACGCGGTTTTTAGGCTTGCACGTAGTTACACGTTTTGAGGGCATGCCGTTTTCGGAAACAGTACACATATTCTTGTCCCAGCAAAGCGTCTAAGCAATGAACAGCCCTTATGCACTGCCTGCTTGGCTGGTTCCCCGTTTCCTATTACTTTTAGCAAGGACGACATCATAATGAGAACAGACAGCAGACAGTACAATTAATGAAGAGCTTTGGAATTTAAGCTCAATCTCTCACGGAGTCGCCTCACCTAGGACTGAGTTCCCTGGACTCCAGCTCTCCAACAGCAAGGGCCAGGAGGTAAGGAGGAATGGGCACCTACGCACAAATGTTATTTTGTGAGATGTAACTGGATGTACACACACACACTCACACAAATAGGAAGAAACGCACCCACAGACACATGACAGTAACATTGTGCCCGGACAAAAGGACAGAGGATAATGGGCAGCAGGCTCGTGCAAGACGACCTTTGTGTAATGCATGCACAGAGCATGGGTTAAGCGACACACGTACAAGGAGCCATGACGCAACATCACCAGCTAGAACGAAATAAAACGGGTGGTGTTGCCAACCTTGCAGCATGGCGGTTTGCATGTTTTGAGCAGAAGTGCACCCACCACCCCCATTTGTGCGACTCCCTAGCCTCCTACAGCCCAGCCCAGTCCAACCAGTCCATTCAGTTCCTAAAGCCCAGTCCAGTCCATCCAGTCCATTCCTACAGCCCAGTCCAGCCAGTCCATTCAGTTCCTACATCCCAGTCCAGTCCAACCAGTCCATTCAGTTCCTACAGCCCAGTCCAGTCCATCCAGTCCATTCCTACAGCCCAGTCCAACCAGTCCATTCAGTTCCTAAAGCCCAGTCCGGTCCAACCAGTCCATTCAGTTCCTACAGCCCAGTCCAGTCCATCCAGTCCATTCCTACAGCCCAGTCCAACCAGTCCATTCAGTTCCTAAAGCCCAGTCCAGTTTATCCAGTCCATTCCTACAGCCCAGTCCAACCAGTCCATTCAGTTCCTAAAGCCCAGTTCATTCCAACCAGTCCATTTAGTTCCTACAGCCCAGTCCAGTCCATCCAGTCCATTCCTACAGCCCAGTCCGACCAGTCCATTCAGTTCCTAAAGCCCAGCCCAGTCCAGTCCATCCATTCAGTTCCTACAGCCCAGTCCAGTCCATTCAGTCCATTGCGGAGGAATAGATAAGGAGGAGAGGGTCTGCGCATGGGGAAGTCTCCCCGCACGCCCCCATCTATGCCTGAAACACACACCCCTTCTCGATGCGCGCAGTTTGTTTTCAATGACAATCTTCTTTCTGCAACCAACAATAATGGCAACGCGAGCCACAATAACAAGCAGATGAATAATGACAAAACGTTGTGCCTCCTTTCAGCCACGTTCATTCTTCTAAGCAAATTGTTCTATGTTTTGTTCTTGATAAAGGTGGTGTCTAAATTATACATGAGTAGGTTTCACATTGGTAGTGTCTAAAAGCTCACCTTTTGGGTAAACCGAAACACGTGAGTAGTGTCAGAGGGTGCCTCCGGTAGGTGGCGCAGTCCTGAAAATGCAGTCAGAAACCATGTGACACACAGCAGCACCGTGACAGCACATCATGTGACACACAGCAGCACCGTGACAGCATATCACGTGACACACAGCAGCACATTTTTGGCAGAGGGTGCCCCCAAACAGGGGAGGTTGTAATTGATCATGGTGCAACCAGAGAAAATGTGACTGCATCTGATCTGAGTAGGGGGGAAAAGTGTGAGAAACGGTTTTGATGAGAACGGTCATAGGGCTGTCGTTCCCTGACCACATCTCTTTCCTGAGCGAACTCTAAGCCTTGTCAATGGATAAGGGCGGCACTGATGGATTAGGGCAATAACTTACAAGGGCACAAGCAGTTAAAAGAGAACGAACAGGTCAAATTTGTTGCTGAGTTTTAATTAACGTTCAGCATTAGGCAACACTGAACATCAGACAACGCTGGGCTCTAAACAAATGATGTGGCTTGTTTCTACCGATCTAAAGGAAATCCGGTTTTGCAGGTACGGCGCTCATTCCATTGAGTTCATTGCGAATCGATGCATTTCACCTGAGCAGCAAGGCACATGCAACGAACGCCAGGTGGCTTAACATTGTCAGCTGTGAATGCAGCTTAACATTGTCAGCTGTGAATGCAGCTGTGAATGTAGCTTAACATTGTCAGCTGTGAATGTGGCTTAACATTTTCAGCTGTGAATGCAGCTGTGAATGTGGCTTAACATTGTCAGCTGTGAATGTGGCTTGACATTTTCAGCTGTGAATGCAGCTGTGAATGTAGCTTAACATTGTCAGCTGTGAATGTGGCTTGACATTTTCAGCTGTGAATGAGCATAACGTGGCCAGAGATGTGTGCAAACGGGCATGATGCAACCAGGGGCGGAGCAATCAGCAGTCACAGGTTTTTATGCAACACACCATCTTCTGCACCTTACTTCATATACAATGAACACCGTATACAACGAACACCATAAAATGAACACCATATACAATGAACGCCATAAAATGAACACTATATACAAATATACAATGATACCATCTACGATAGATTTGGACGCATCATATGGTGGTTGCCCTTGAAGTTTGACACCTTTATGTGTCACAGCAGTGCCACTGAAAATGGCAGTGCAACTGAAGAAAAGGCAACGGGTGCACACCTGGACCTCTTGTACCATACTAAGGTTCTTTTTAGATCCACATTTGTTTCTGTTTACCATTAATCACGATACCCTGCTGCATTGATTGGCAAATTTCGTCTACTGCACTCCTGACAGACAACAGACGGACAGACAGACAGACGGACAGACGGACAGACAGACAGACAGACAGACAGACAGACAGACGGACGGACGGACGGACGGACGGACGGACGGACGGACGGACGGACGGACGGACGGACGGACGGACGGACGGACGGACGGACGGACAGACAGACAGACAGACAGACAGACAGACAGACAGACAGACAGACAGACAGACACAGACAGACAGACAGACAGGCAGGCAGGCAGGCAGGCAGGCAGGCAGGCAGGCAGGCAGGCAGGCAGGCAGGCAGGCAGGCAGGCAGGCAGGCAGGCAGGCAGGCAGGCAGGCAGGCAGGCAGGCAGGCAGACAGACAGACAGACAGACAGACA
>Ga0307968_1003643_pt1 | contig 12746 bp, 9 predicted proteins | sample OrgLakmetagen650_FD_201834 | JGI IMG/M metagenome (GOLD analysis project Ga0307968, IMG submission 201834) | Saline water microbial communities from Organic Lake, Antarctica - #650 | ecosystem: Environmental > Aquatic > Non-marine Saline and Alkaline > Saline | place: Antarctica: Organic Lake... | reverse complement strand
AACCTACTGAAACTGAGCATGGATTAACTGCTGCTACTGCTGAATCGTGGTGCCACCATCTCCTCACATACTGTGTCGACCGAGGTCTGGTAGATGGGGCACCTGTAGGTAATGAAAAAGAGCAAAAAATTGCTTTCAACTGAGTCTGTGTCAAAACTTCGAACATGTTGGTGGCGTCTAGTGTTCAAGTGCAGGGCAGCAGCTGGAAATGTAGTGTTGATATAGTGCTATAGATGCTGTTCCTCTGTGAGGCTAGGTGCTGATGTGTGCAAGTGCTGTTTCCATGGTTTCCATCCATCCCCATTCCCGCTGCAAACGCAAATGTCCTGGGGCCCGCTGTATGCTGTAAGCTGTATGCTACGAGAGGTCTTAGATTTACTCTTCAAAGAGGTCATTTTATTGATGTGCGCTTGAGCAGCCGATCAGCCTTTCTTGGCACAAGAAGGTCCCCTATGCCTGCCTCCCATGTGCGATTCACCATTTGATGTGCGTTTGAGAAGCCGCTGCAAGCAACCTCAGTCTAGGCTCGTTTCGTTCCAAATTTCACAAAGTTGCATAGCATTTCTGAACAAGTTGTAGGGATGGGCATCATGTGATTTAAGCGTAATTCGTTTCTGCCTCATTAACTAGTCTTTTAACGGTGATTTGACCTTTTAGAATTGCTCTAAAATAGCGTTTTTCTCGTTACTTTCTCGTTTTGATTTGCTGCTAGCCAGCACAAATCGTTGAGAAGGCTTCTTGCCCTGGGGGGAAAGAATTGTTATAGCGGAGGACATATGCAACGCGTCAGCTTGTCGGCAGTGCCTAAGTCCTCCGCTATAACAAGAATAGTATAAACACCACCGTTTGGTACAGGGTTTTCTTGATTCAAGTCCTGCCAGGATGTTGTATTTCATTGCTGGCATCATTACTGCTGGTTACCATGGTAATCACAAAAAATACACTACTAGCGATTATAAAACAAATCGGGCTAGTGAGCGGTGATTACAAGTAACTGTAGCAGAAATCAGTGATTACTCTATCAACTTTAAAAATTGAAATTTGTTGGAATGGCTCATTAATTAGAAATGGACCAACCAGCAATTTACAGCGTACTTGCACACGTGCTTGCATACTGTGTGCGTTTGTGTGTGTGTGTGTGTGTGTGCGTGCATGCATGTGTGTGTATGTGTGTTTGTGTTGTGCGTATAAGTGTGCATATACGCGTATGTGTGTGTTTGTGTGTGTGTTTGGGAGCCGAAATGTGTTAGTCAATTCACCGGGATTGCCTTTTCCCGGCTCCCTCAGCCTCCCCCTAGCCCCCCTGCCCCCCCCCTTGCCCCCCCCTTCCACCGTCCATCCTCTGTAGCACGTGCTGCAGCTGAAGGGCACCTGTTTTAACCAACAGTCACTCTGTAACCTTTTAAGGAGTTGGGTCTTGAATCTCATAATCATTTACATTCTGTCAACTCCGATACGCTGATACGAAAGCTAAGCACGGTCACCTATGATCCCCAGGATTTTATGCAATATGGATTCACTTCTGCACATTGTGGACAACCGACACCCCTGAAAACCTGATTGAACTGGCAGAACAAGGTAGAGAAGCTTGCCATGCTTAGCATTCGTATATCTGTGCTTAGCTTTTGTATATCTGTAATCGAATGGGGCATAATTAAATCATCATGTTGCGCCACAAGATGATTCAATTATGCCCCCTGCTGACCCTCGCACTTCACTTCTGCTAGCGTTATACTATATGCGCCAATGCTCAAGATTTGTTTCCAGACCCTGATTTGGAATGCATGCGATGGACTTCTACTATGTAATTCACCAAATCTGATCCTCATGTGCCCATTTCGTATGCTGCCATGGCAAAAGAAATGAAAGAGCTGTTTCAGGCTTGTGGGATTGAGATCTCAAAGGTGTGTCGCTCCACACGGCATGCTGGGGCGCTTGAAGCTGACCTGGCTGGGTAAGTATAGTATGCCTGGAAAAGGGTTGTGTGGGGTTGTGTGTGAGGGTGTGTGATCATTTACAAACTAAAACAATAACATGTGGGTGCATTGTGAGCCTGCAAGACATTGAGCGTCATGGCAGCTGGTGTATGGATGCTGCAGCAATCAGTAACTACCAGTAACTATACTCTGGGGCTCTGGGGCAAAGCCCGTCTGCGCTTTTAAAGGTGAGAAAGAAGTGGAGCGTTTCCTCTTTGCTTAAGACTGCTTAACACACACAACATACATCATCTTTCTGCAGATTGCTGGGTTTTCATTCGCCACTTTAGACAACAAGGAAGTATATCTAAATCGGCTCAAGTAACCCCCTAACAATGTGCAGCTTGTGCAGCTTGTACTGTATATATATAGTGACACCACCAAGCAAGCTCACTGCGTGGACCACTGCGTGAGTATGGATTGCGTATTGCAAACCGTTCGGAATGCGAACCTGCACTGCTTAATTAGAGACCTGTTTTTTGGCGGTCGAGCAATTGCTGCATTCCTTTCCCCGTGATGAGGCAATCACCCAAGCTGCTCCCATCACTCTGTCCTCCTTTCAGGCCGCCCCAAAAATATTCTCCACGTTGAAGTAAAATGCCTTGAGGGGCTTCCTGGCTAAACCAACACGCACACACGTGGACGCCCCCATGTACCAGAATGCATGCCAGAGAAGCTAGCCTTGCCCGCAAGAGAAGCTAGCCTTCCCTGCATGAAGGCAAGCCGGGGGGAACGGGGCGTATGTGTGCACATGTGAGTAGTTGCTTGGTGATGGGAGGTTTTTGCAGATGCAACAACAAAACAACAATTATCACAATTTTTACATGTCATCCATACGTAGATTATCAGTCACACATTGTGACTGATGGCTTTATCTGTAAACTATTTTCCATGCCCTTTTTGTGTGAATGAGTCTACAGTGCCAACCTCATCTACTAGAAGTTCGTTGATGCAAAGTGGCTCGCTACGCCAGATGTCATTATTACAGGAGGAGGAAACTCGTTGGTTTTAAACCTGACTTTCTTAACTTTGCTAATAAGCTTTTTGATCACTACTTTCATCTGTGCTAGTGCAGTCGGTATCTGCAGTCAAAGCCTTCAATATTACAACAGCAGCAATAAATGTAGTAGGTGGTTGGAAAAAGTAATTAGCAACCATTCATTTTCAAGGAGCCTCTTTATTCTCCACACCACCCTTTTGGGTATGGATGGCACCATCTACAGCACTCAAAACTCTGAAAGATTATAAGGAACACTCTGGCCTTAATAAATGAGTCAAACACCTTGCATCCCAGCTTATTTGCATCACTTAGTCAACTAAGCTGCTAAACTCGTCCGTGTGCCCTTTTCGGAGAGATGGTAACAGTGTTGGGCTAGTGATGCATTGGCAAACGACAAAGCCTTCTAGCCGGTGCTACTTGCTAATGCCGAACTGCAGAGCAGGCACCAAGGGGGCAGCAAACCCCGGGAGCAGGGAAATTGGCGGCCAGCATTACTTATATTGAAGAAATGTCTTTGATCCTGAAAAGTATCTTTCACTTCTTTACACTTTAACTTTTCACTTCTCGGATAAGTAGAAAATTATTTGTCACAAATTAAAAATGCAAACGCTGAGAGTCGTTGCTGCCCAAGCAGTGAGCGTGCCACGCAAGGGCACAATCGATCTCAGTGACGAACGCTCCTGGAGTGATGGCGTCATCACTACCTGCTTCGCAAAGGAGCTCAAGGAGTACGAGCTCAACAGGTGTGCAGTTGGGGCGTGTGTGTGTGTGAGTGTGTGTGTGTGTGTTTGTGTGTGCACGAGGACTTTCTCTGATGACACATGTGCACAAACAAGACCTTAATTCGCCCTCGCAGAGGGAGGGCTCGCCCATTATTTCGGAATGCTATGCACCTCAAAGGCCCACACCCCCAGTGGCAGGGCTTTGCAGACCTGGATCAATTGGGCGTGAAGGTGATTATTATGAGGCCTTTTTGGGCAGAGTAGCTCAGATCACATAGTCATCTAACCCATCTCTACCCCATCTGCACGTCTTGATCACTTAGTCATCAATGAACTCCTTTAATCACTTGGCAGGATGCCGAATGGCTAAGCCCCTTTCTAGCATCCAAAGGCCATGATGAGTTCATCATTGGCGGAAAAGGGCTGTATGACAAACTCCGCACTTACCATCATATTAAAATCAAAATTTTCCTTGAAATCTCCTGAATCAGGATGCTCTCAGGCTCCCTGCGATCTGGTACGACATAAAATTTCAGGGCATGGAGGAGTGGGCGGGTATGCTTGCTCGTCGAGACAACACCACCGTGGACGGTGCTCTCACACTTTCCTAAGACAGTAGGTGAGCAAGGAAAGCCTTGACCTGTGAGTTCCAGCACGACATGCATTGCGTGTCAATGGCGGAACACTGATAATGGCTAGGTGCGTAAAATGTAATGTTGGAAGACTTAAAGATTTTCGCTGACACTACTGCCAAGCCTTCATGTTGTACACTGTTCATATGCAGCACGACATGCCTTACCCCCCGAAAAAAGGGTCATTGCCCGCGAGAAGTGGGAGGAATGGTCAGCCAGCGAAGCAGCTTTCCGTTCTCGTGAGAATTTTTGACCTTGTGTTTGTGATTTTTCCTCCTTACCTAACTGTCTTGCTTTACACCACGGGAACCTGTTGTGCATTGATCCTCCACCTTGGATAAAAATAAAGGACAGGTGCTCAAGTGCGCAATCTGCACTCAGTAAAGACTGTCGTGTCAAGGTTGTTTGCTTCATCATAACCCCTCTTTCACTTTGTATTTCCATTTGTGCAGGCAGCAGGGGGGGCTACACTTCAGGAACAAGCCAGGCCCAGGCAGGCACTGGCATGTTTTCTCAAGAGTATTTGGAAAGCCAGGCGTATAAAGATAGCTGTGAGTTCTGGTTCTCTTCTTTAATAGAAATGGTGACCTCCCCTCCTTACCTGACTGTCTTTCTTACTCGTAATTAGATAATTGCAAATGCTCTTTACTTATATATCAGCACACGCACTGTACGCGTCCGTGCATGTGCTGCATGGATGTGAGCACGGGAATCTGTTGTGCATTGATCCTCCACCTTGGATAAAAAAAATACTGTACAGTGTAGATCAAGGGAATTTAAGCGTGCTGAATACTGTCGTGCTTCCACTCAATATTTTGACACGTTGCTCCAGCCTTGTTACGATTGGATGAGTGCCAGAATTCATCAACCTGCTCTTGCTTCAAAACTGCTCCTGCTTGTGCTTGTCTGAAACTTTGCAGCTCTGCTTTGTGTAATCAAGTGCCTGGCTGTAATGTGTGACAATTTGTGATGTATTACATCATTCTGTAATACACAACACTGTACAGTGTAGATCAAGGGAAGTTGAGCGTGCTGTCCGGCACGCTTAAATTAAATTAAATTAAATTTATGTCCGGTGCCATGCTTCCGCGTAGTCAATTAACAAGCTGCTCCTGCCTTGATGTTTATGGCTGGGTACCAGTATTTATCAAGCTTCTGTGTGCTTGGCTGAGTTACTAGACTGTGAGATGCCTGTTTTGTGCTGCTCAGTGCCTGGCTTCAAAAGAAAACATGTGACAATTAATGTTATGACTCGGTTGATCAGGAATTCTCGCCCTTGCTGCGCAGGTGCTCAAGGGGGCCGTGAGGCTCAGGCGAGCGGGAACGCCCACCAGTTGACAAATGATGAACGTGAGTGCAACTTGACTTTTGCTATGTGCTTGATTTTGCTCCCCTACGCTTCTACTACGGAATTGGCTGATCAGCCTCACAAACCCCATAATTCATCAAGCTGCTCTTGCTGTGTGCTTGGCTGAGTATCAGACATTCAATGTGCTCGTCTGAAACTTTGCAGCCCTGCTACGTGTAATTAAGTGCCTGGCTGTAATGTGTGACAAAATGTGAGATGTATCACAGTCATTCTGAACATGGCATAACACGATTACAGTGTGGTTTAAGGGAATTTGAAAAATGCCATGCTTCCACTCATTATTTTGACAAGTGGCAAAATGTGCATCTGTGTATCACATCATTCTGTAATACACAATACTATACGGTGTAGATCAAGGGAAGTTAAGCGTGCTGTCCAGTGCCATGCTTCCGCGTAGTCAATTAACAAGCTGCTCCTTGATGTGTTTGGCTGGGTACCAGTATTCATCAAGCTTCTGTGTGCTTGGCTGAGTTACTGGACTTTGAGATGCCTGCTTTGTGCTGCTCAGTGCCTAGCTTCAAAAAAAACATGTGACAATTAATGTTATGACTCGGTTGTTCAGGAATTCTCGCCCTTGCTGCGCAGGGGCTCGGGGGGGCCGTGCGGCTCAGGAGAGCGGGAGCGCGCACCAGCTCACAAATGAAGACCGTGAGTGCAATTTGACTTTTGCTATGTGCTTGACTATGCTCCCCCACGCTTCTGTTGCGGACTTGGCTGATCAGCCTCACTAACCCCATATTTCATCAAGCTGCTCTTGCTGTGTGCTTGGCTGAGTATCAGACATTCAATGTGCTTGTCTTAACCTTTGCTTCCCTGCTACGTGTAATTAAGTACTTGGCTGTAATGTGTGACAAAATGTGAGATGTAGTACATTCATTCTGTACAGCATGGCATAACACGATTACAGTGTTGTTCAAGGGAATTTAAGCGTGCTGAATAACGCCTTGCCTCCACTTCTTTTGCAAGTTGGACCTGTCATACGATTGACTGATCATCAACTTGCTCCTGCTGCGTGATTGGCTGAGTGTCAGACAATCAAAGCTGCTCTGCTTGTGCTTGAGTAAATCTTGCAGCCCTGCTACGTGTAATTAAGTAGTACGTGAAAGTTTTGAGATGTAGTACAGTCATTCTGTAATTTATGGTATAACACAATGTAGATCAAGGAAATTTTAGCATGCTGTCCGTTCATATGCTTCCACGCAAGTGATCAACGTTGCTACTCCCAGCGATGTGAAATTATCAAATTTGATTATAATGCTTGCTTGCTTGATCGCTTGCCTGCTTGCTAACTTGTTACCTCGTGCTACCTATATTCAGACACGCAAAGGGTGCATTAACCTGCCGTGCATTACATATTATTTTGCGCAACTCAAAACTGTGTTTCTACGCTTTTGCTGCAGAGACTCTGGGAGGCATACGCACGCAGGCAGCTCGTGCATTCCTCACTACGCTCGGTTTTCAAACAAACATCCCCAATGGACTGAAACTTGGACGTAGTGTCGCTCGCATGCCAAGCACCAGCCCACCTCAAACAGCTCCAGCTACTAACATCTGAACTAGGCAAGTTACTGTCTAAGCGCCTCCATTTTCCCCAAATTGTGCTCTTCCAAGTTGCCTTCATTTAGTGAAAGGCATGTAGTAATATAGATATCTTGGTACATCTTATATGAATTATCATGCACACTTTTAAGTATAAAACGCAATTGAAACTTAAAAGGATGCACCACGTGACTTTACAGGAACTGCGGCTGACACTAAAATGAACAAGATGAATAGACACCGCCGGTGGTTGATGCAAGGTACGGTTGAGGCACTGATGTACAGCAAGGAACTAATAGAAAGGAGCTTCCTTGTATCCTACACACACACACGCACAAATACATGCAATCAATCATGCGCATAAAAGCATTCACGTTCTTATCCGTGCGCCGGCATATACAAATACACACACTCACGCACGCATCCTGCGCAGGTGTATCTGGCCCGTGCAGCACCCCGTGGAAGAAACTGGGATGGCACAGCAGTCCCTTTACAACCCCCGGCAAAGGTAGCAAAGGTGGAGCACCTGGCAGCACGGCAGCAGATTTAAGTTTCAACGGCGGTCATCCCGTCGGTCTTAAAGCAGTAAGAGAGTGGGAGATGGGGTTGGTCGCAGGACCTGATGGGGGTATTTTCCCTAAACCCTGACCTGTTTCAGCAGCCCAACCCTTTTTGCTGCAACCGGTCAACAACCAATTTGTTCAAGATTTCCTTTCTCAGCAGAACACAAGACTTTTCTGTAAATGTGTGTGTTGTGAGGATTGTGAATGCATCAGCTTGATAATGCGGAGAGTGCACAGGACCATGAGCGGGGTTTGTCGTTTGCTCTTTTGGTATACAACAAGTGATGGTAATGTTTTGAATAGGTATTGGGTAAGAACCATGAGATGCTTGCAAACCTAGAATTGTTCAGGCCACAGAGAACTGGTACGTACAACACTTGCAGCGTATGAGCAGCTGTGCTCTTTTATTTTAAAGTGTCTTTTTTCATAAGAGAGCATTATGTAGAAAGAAGAAAGATGATGTCCCATTGCCTTTCAGGAAAGTATAAACACAAGCATCCTTAGAAGAAGCCACTCAATTCAGGCAGAGAAGGCATCAAGGCGTTCAAAAGACCGGCAAAAATCAGCATACATTGTTTGATTTCGTCGCTTTGTATACAATACCTCCCCTGATTAGGTCCCATTGCTTCTCAAAGGTTTAGGAATCTCTCCTCCCTCAACCTCTTGACAAAAATAGACTGCATCTCCTCTACCATGCAATTCGTACGCTCTGTCTGTTCATTGTTTGGAAATGAAGGGCGCTGGACATCCTCTTATCCATGTCCAACAACTCACACTTGTGTGCCCAAAGGTTGCTGTTAAATTGCGGCCCACAATCTGATATGAGGGTGGCCCGTGCAACCTCACTACTTGTTAACAAGCCACACAACGCAAAGTAAATGACGCAAAAAACCTAGATAGCAGGCAGTTTAAAAGACGATGCAATGGTAACAGATGAAGAAAAGGGTGGGAATCAGGAGCAACGAGAAAGCAGACAAAAGAAAAATGACAAAAAGTCACAACACCTTTTTCTCATAGCGAGGTTTGTCATATTGCATATGTTATCTACATATGTGCCCATTTGTTGGGCAACCAGGCCCAAAAGTTACAGAACACCAAGAACAAGACTGTAGCTAATACTGAAGGCCGTGGCATAGGCAGTTGCGATGTGAATTGCTGCTGCCATTGCGGCTGCTCTGACGTAGTAGGAGCTCTGGCCGGACAGAGCAGTGGCTGCAGCAGAGGGAAGGTTCACCAGAGAAGAGGCCGCCGCAGTGGCAGCTGCGATGGCTGCGAAGGGATGGCAGGTTGTGTGCAGGTTCGTTTCTGTAATAGCTCATGTGCATGTATGTGTGTGTACGTGTGTGTGTTTGTGTGTGTATGTATATGTGTGCATATCCGCAATTGTGTAAGAAGAAACCGGATCCAGTCGCTCTTGCTTGTGCTGCTACAAGACATTGTGCACTACACAGCCACGTGTCAATCATGGAGCCAACCGCTTAACCATCTTCAGTCTCGCTTGAATTGCAACGTGCCTGAGTTTCAGCAAATGGTCTTCACAACACATGCTGCACATACACAGCGGGGTACGTTTTGCACATCCTTTTTAAGTCCTTACTTTCCAATATTGCAGGCGCTGGAGCGTCAGGGACCTACATCTGTGCACGAGCACAACTCCAATGTGACCTCCATTTTGGGGTCCATTCAGGCCGCTGTGTCCACACACGCACCGCACCCTCCACCAGCAATGCCCACAAACCCTCCACCTGTCCCCTTAATTGCTCCTGCCCTGCCCACCCCTCCAATTTTCCCCACAAGCAGCAGTTTCCAGGCTGCATTTGCTGGTGCCCCTGCATTGATGCCTCCATTGCACCCTTCCCAGTTCCACTGCCAATCACCATCTCCATTCCCCTCCCAGCATCCAATCCCCCTGCAGCCCCACTTCAACCCCTTGTCACCTCCCCATCTCCCCATGTGCCACAACTAGAGCAGCAGCACTACTCAGCTAAAACCTTCCGTTGCAGCAAGCTCCATTCTTTCATTCTTTCTGGTAAATTCCCTGCCAAAACACATTTGCATAGTCATATTCTAATCCAATTCACCTGCCAAACATTACACACTCTTACCTTATCCAGCTCTACACTCTGTGGCAATCTGGACAGAATGGGTTACCAGCAGTACGCAGCCTGGAATCTGTGAAGCCTAAAAGCGGCAAGCAATGCGCCCCGTTGAGAGGTAGGACGTTGGCAGGGTTCAAGCAGCGGTACGGCGAGTTTGCTGTGTTGCTTGCCTTGGTCAAAGATGTGGCTGTAGGGCGCGGCATAGAGCAGAAGGCAGCCCTCCTCCTTGACGCCAAGCTGATGGGGCCGCCTCACAATATAACGGTCTACCAAGTGCTGACGTGGCTCACCTGCAAGGGCCAAGACAAGAAGCAGGGAATCTTTGAGATGATCTTTGGGGAGGGGCACCTGCACACACCGACGCCATTAAAAAAACGTACAAAGCAGGCAGCTAAAGTCACTTTTCAAGGTGTGCCGTGCATGGGTGGTTATATATTGAATTGCAGACACCTTTTGTGCAGTTTTCCTTGTACGTGTGTGTGCATGGCAGGTGCAGGTGTGTTTGTGTTTAAGCATATATGGTGTGTTTCCCTCTTAACCTTGCAGCATGGCCTAAACTGCCATTCTTCACTCCTTCACATGCTCACACACACACATCACTTCTTATTGCAGGTGGGCTTGGAGGAACCCTAGGAGGAGGGCTGGGAGCTAGATCGGCCTCCCAGTAGATGGCCTCCCCTCAGCAGCAGCACAACCCTGCAGATCTGGGTGAGTGTGTGTGTGTGTTGTTGTGTGTGTCTGTGTGTGTTGTGTGTGGGTATGGGTGTGGATGTGGGTGTGGGTGAGCATTGTCATCCCTCTTTACCTTGCAGCATGGCCTTATCTAACACTCTCCACACCCTCACATACTCATATACACATGGTTCCCGCATTGGAGCAGCCACTTAAAAGCCACCAAGCGGTTGCATTCTCTTCTGCTCCAATAACAGGAAAGTTGGTGTCAGCACTTCGGAGCTATCTGTCTTGTGGAAGAATCTGAGCCAGGAAGAGAAGAAGGATGTTTAAAATGGGTGGTACAAGAAGGAGCTTGCTGATTATGATGTTAGGAAAGTTGTGTACATTACCAGCTTTAGCCAGCAGGTATTTGATCAGTACAGCCAAGGAAAAAAGAAGCAGAAAGTAGGGCCATAGCTTTGGCTTGAGCTTCATAGGATAGACAACCCAATGGTTTTCCATCCAATTCATGCACTTCGTATGTGTGTAATTCCTTTCTAGTCTATTTTCAAGTTGGGAATGGTTGGTGTATGGTGTTTGAAAAAGTGCAAATTACAACCAGGGGGATCTGACAACAAAACAGCGTATCTACACACTCCTCACAATGTGTAGAACAAATGTGTGCAGGATGAAGGGGGGAGGAAGCATCCAAGAATAGTAGAGAAGCAAGTTCCAGATACATACACCACAGCAAGTGCACAAAAAGTGCTCTCGTTTTGCAACCAGGAGGACCTGAGCACATTTGCACACTCCTTACAGTTAACAACATGTATAATCAGGAGGAAGAGAGGGAAAGCATCCAGAAATAGCGGAAAAGCAAGCTAAACATACACATACACACACAAACACACACGCACAAACACACACGCACACACGCAACCAGTACACTTACACATTCCTCACGTTGTGCAGCACACTTACACACTCCTCATGTTGTGCAAGGAAGGGGGAACATCATGATGAGAACCCTTAGGCTCCGCATTGGCCTTGCATGCGTTAGAAACCCAAAGGGAAATCCAAAGGTCAAAGTCCTGCAAAGCCAGGCCAGACCAAGAATTGCTGTGTATTATATTATACAAATCCTATTGTTCCAGAGGGGCCCATTGTTCCAGAGGGGCAGACCTGAGGCCCAAAATGGGTGTGATTTTTGCATGCTCCCAGGGTATTGGCCCCCTAAACGGCATGTTTTAAGCTCAGCTCTGTAGGGGGCCCATACCCTAATCAGCCGCGGCGTGAACCCTACTTTTTAAGCAGCCATATGCTGTATCTGACCAGCCAGCGCACCGAACTCGGTGATTTATAGTCCTTTAAAGTCCTTATAATAAATGAAGATCATTGCAAGAGAAATGGGGCAAAAAGACTAAGTAGTTGGTGAGATATGCAAATTAATGTGCCATTCCCCTGGAAAGCACCCATCTAGGGTACAGGTGCACGACGTGTGCTTTTAGTCCTGTCCTTTTGTACGCAAGGCGACTTGTCTAAATCTGAGCACATGCTCGGGTAGCTTACCAAGTCAGCATCAGTTTGAAGCTAGGTTGGGTCCATTTTGATGAAGTGACGTGTGAGTAGTTGCACCTTTCATGCAAAGAGGAGAATGTTTTTGCTTTGCTTTGCCCAAATAACCCGTGAAATGTTTTTGCTATTTTACAAGTGATCGTAGCAATCACGGCCAATTACAAGTTGATAATAAAAAGGAAGCAAGACAGAAGAGAGGCAGGCTGGAAGCGATAACAGAGAGTAGGGGGGACAACCAGGGTGATGAGAAGAAGGGCAAAACGTATATGAGAAGGTCAAGCACGGGAAAGAAAGAAGGAGGGAAAGCCTGCGTACTTTGGCTGGTGCCCACTTAAAAAGAGCAATCAAGTGATCGCAGCAATCATGGCCAATTACTGTGACGGGTCACTGTGATTACGACCACGTAAACAATTTTATATCGTATCAGTATGGTATTCGCCAAATGGAAAACACGTTTTTGCATAGCTCCCTTCAATTGATTATATTTATATGTTAGGGGTACCTATATCGTTGCCAGCGACAAACTCCTATCGTGCCGCTGTGATCACTGATGGTGCCAGCCACCAGGTCAGTGGATTGGTTTCCTTCTGATCACTAGTCGATTAATGAATTGGTGA
>Ga0307968_1003642_pt1:5000-12749 | contig 12749 bp, 18 predicted proteins | sample OrgLakmetagen650_FD_201834 | JGI IMG/M metagenome (GOLD analysis project Ga0307968, IMG submission 201834) | Saline water microbial communities from Organic Lake, Antarctica - #650 | ecosystem: Environmental > Aquatic > Non-marine Saline and Alkaline > Saline | place: Antarctica... | reverse complement strand
AGCTTCAGCCTCAGCCACAGCTTCAGCCATAACTAACAGCAGTAGCAGTGCACAGGCAGCATTCACAGGGGGGCTCTCGAACTCAAAAACTAATTCCGACAGGGCCCTCCCGAAGTGCCCTCGAACTTAAAAATTAATCCCCAGATTCCCTCACGAACTAAAATCGAAAATTTAATTAATTATTTGAAAGTGTGGTCACGAACTGATCGTGAACGAACGGTATTATGAGGTACTGCACTGGTACAATTTTTAATCAAAAACACGCTTCTCTCCCAATGCATACTGCCCCTTCTGCCCTTATAGTGCGCTTCACATACTCTCAGGCCGCCAACACATTAAGATGAGGAACATGATTATTAAACTTCATAATATGGCAAGTGCACTAATAGTCCAAGCCCTACAAAAGGGACCATGCGGTGCTTGGCAAATTGCCTATTGTAGGCCAAATTGCCTACACTGACATAGGCAGTGCAGATAATCAAGTAGAACAGGGCCTAGATCTGAGAAACACTGCCTACAAAACACTGCCCTATTGGTTGCTACCAAACCTAACAACACGTGCTTTGAAAGCCTCAACTTGTCCCGACGCTATCTTATTTTTACCTGGCACTATGTGTTCTTCTCGGTTAAGCACCCGCAACTCAGAATTTCTGCAGCTTGCTGAAGGCAAGAAACTGAGCGAATCCAAACCAGTGGGAGGTTCACCTGATAAAGTTTAAATTCTGTGAAGGCCTGATCCTCAATTTAAAAAAGCGAAAGCACAGCACAGCATGCTTATTGCCAACCTAAACAGACAAGGATATAGGGAAGTCAAGCTTCACGTGATCCTCGTTGGAGTCATGGGGACTATTTACAAAGACCATACAGACAAACCTCTGGCAGACCTCCATCTGGATTGCCATAAGATTAAAAAGCTGACACAAACTGAGTGAACGCTCATCAGACATGCATCTACACTCATAAAAACACGATATGCACTGCAATATATACAATTTAAGCAACAACAGTCATGGTGTGGGTCTGGGTGCCACAGCACACAACCCCCCTGACCCACGCTGCTTTTTTTCTTTCGTGTGTTTGCGCGGTGGCGGGGTGTTGCCTGGAGCGGGCACGCACCTACATAACCCCCTCCCTTAATCATGCTGGCTGTGTCATCACTATCAGCGGAGTCTTCTCTTTTCTTTTCTTATAATGTCACAAGTAAATCCATAAGCTCACAAAGAAAAGAGAAAAAGTCTAGTGTTCTGCTGAGAAAGGAAATTATGAACAAGTTGGTTGTTGACTTGTTGCAGCAAAAAGGGTCGTGCTGTTGAGAAGCCCTCAAAAAAGGTGTAAACAAAAAGGAGAAATAATTCCTCAGCTCTCAAACCTGATGGTCTTGGCGAAACAAAAGAGCATGCACCTCGTTTTGGACAAGTCACCACCAGGGCACTGGTTACATATGCGAGATCCACCTTAAAGTTACGCTGCTGCCTCAACTTTCAAAGTATGCACACGCAAGCGGAGCCTACTGACATTGCACATAGCATGTTTGGACAGAGTAAGATAGAGATACCATGGTACAGAAGCCATTATTCAAATTGTGTGACTGTTAGGCTGCGTGTAGGAAGCGCTGGAGGAATGCTAGGGGCGGGGTGACTATCAGCCAGCCTTGTTTGGCTAATCGGTTTTTGTCAAAAACTTTTTGATACAAAATCCGTTTTCCGTAGAAAACCCCAGGAACAACAACTTATCGGTGTGTTTCTAACGCAAAAGGTTTACAAAAAAAGCCTCCAGTCAACAAGTGCTAGCCTTTCTTGAAGTTCCAAATTGGCAGTTATTTGTTAGCGTAATTGCGAGTTCTCGTAACTGGAAGTGTTTCTTAACCTGTTCCGAATTGTTTCATGAATTAGCTGTTTTGTGACAAGTAGCAGCTTTCGAGCTACGGGGGCTCTCTTTCGTCAGAAATATTTTGCTCTATACGTTGACATCTCCGGAGGATCCATATGGGAATGCCTCAGGAGCGGCATGCAAAGGGGGATATGGGTTTGCCAGGCAGGAGAGGGCAAGAAGAGAAGAGAACTTATAAAGGGTGAATTTGGAGGTCACCCGGAACTAGGGTTGGAGTGGGTGAGTTTCAATTCGGAATATAATTTCTTTTTTGTTCCTGTGTGAGTTCGGAACAAATCGGAACTGGAAACACACCATGCGTGAAAGTATTGTTGAAGCCGAGGTGCGATACATTCCATAATATAGATATTAATGTAAAACGCGAAGTTATGAGTTTGGAGCAGGACAAGAAGGAAAAAATCAGGCAGCTTCTTTCAGGCTACTACGGAAAAGGCCAAGAGGTGGAGTCTGACAGGGCAAGCCAGAATGCACCAGGCTTCTCTCAGTCTAGCAATGCACTCTCCCTTGAAAACGCGTGCCACGAAGCAAGAAGGTATGTTCTGCACAGTTAGGATGTGAACTGGTGTGTAACACTATGTGCCAAATTGAGGCACATCTTCTTGCCAAATTGAGGCACATCTTCTCCCCATGGTATTGATCTCTTTAAACTGACGTGGAGTTCCCTCAACAAATTGATCGTCGATGTGCATGGCCAACTTGCACGCCTGTCAGCTCATAGACAACTGCAACTTCCAGTGGTCCTTCCCCAGACAGGACACAAGAACCAAGAACAGATGTGTAACATGCAATTGCATTCACAGTATAAAATGAGCAAGCTATACACTGCCAGCAGTGCGCGCATTTATATTGTAACATGGCGTAATTATGCACGCATGTGCTCGCACGCATGCACACTTGCACACGAACAGGCATTTGCGTGCAAAAATACAAGTGCACCGCGGACACTCGCACATACGTACACATGAAACAAACCCAACCTGCGTCCTCCCAGGCACGTCGCCCAAATGCTACGCACCAGCAACCTGGAACAGGTGAGCATTCAAGCATTCAGTACCGATCCACAGATGTGCACATGTGCACGCATGAAAGGGCTACATCTTCGCACACTCTACACTCTACACAAACCAACACGCACACCAATGCGCCTTCTTGCCTCATTGGAACAGCTGCTGGCTGAGCATCGAGTCACCGCCAAGGAGATTAAAAATCTCGAGTCAGACCTGCAGCAGCTTGTGTACGAGAACTACAGCAAATTTATCAGTGCCACCGACACCATCCGAGCGATGAAGACCAAAGTTGACGGCCAGCTGCCAGAATTGCACCACCTCAAAACAACCATGGGTGGGTTGGGGTGGCGCACACAAACACACATGCACACACACGCACACAAGCATTTCCAACCCAGTTGTGGCCATTTCAGCCGCCAGCCGTTTGTTGTTTATTGTTTCTCTGGCTACTGCTACAGCTGCTGTTGTTGCTGCTGCTGCTACTCGTTAGCTGCCCCACATATTTGGCTTTGCTTGCAAATACGGCCAAGCTGTTTGCTGCAGTTGCACTGACCCGTGCTTAAATGAAATTATAACCGAACAGCACAAGGCAGGAAAGCCGCTCCCCCACATGTTGTGAGAGAAAGAACACAAGGTAGTGCCATACTACAGGCTGTTTATGAGGCTGCCTGGAGAGAGCCTTCGATGCTGGCTGCAAACTAGGTCAACATCGTTTCCTGCTTGCAACTTGCGTATGCTGGGTGCAACTTGCGTATGCTGGGTGCAAAGTAGGTCAGCATCTGGGTGTAATCTAGGTCAACATCGTTTCCTGCTTGCAACTTGCGTATGCTGGGTGCAAAGTAGCTCAACATCTGGGTGTAATCTAGGTCAACACCGTTTCCTGCTTGCAACTTGCGTATGCTGGGTGCAAAGTAGCTCAACATCTGGGTGTAATCTAGGTCAACATCGTTTCCTGCTTGCAACTTGCGTATGCTGGGTGCAACTTGCGTATGCTGGGTGCAAAGTAGATCAGCATCTGGGTGTGAACTAGGTCAACGTCGTTTCCTGCTTGCAACTTGCGTATGCTGGGTGCAAAGTAGCTCAACATCTGGGTGTAATCTAGGTCAACACCGTTTCCTGCTTTCAACTTGCGTATGCTGGGTGCAACTTGCATATGTTGGGTGCAAAGTAGCTCAACATCTGGGTGTAGTCTAGGTCAACGTTGTTTCCTGCTTGCAACTTGCGTATTGAATGTTGTATCAGGCTTTTTTTAGCTTACAAGTAGGGCAGCACACACCTGATTTTCGCATGAAAGCGGTTATTTTTTAGTACGTTCGGGTGTGCAGGCAAGCACGCATGCTGCTGTTGGCTTGTAGTTTTTGCTTGATTTTGTACTACCTACCTAATTTCTGTCTCGAGGCTACAAAGGTCACGAAAGAAACCTGTCAGTTGAAACAATGGCTGACCAGACTGTCCTGATAACTGCACACTTCCCGTTGCCAATGTGCCAATATGCCGACATGTAAGAACTGCACACTTCCCATTGCCAATGTCAAATCCGCATCCTACATCTGTGCAGTCCTTGTAAAGGCATTGTTGCAAATTTATCCATGTCTGCATCCGCGAGCGTTGCCTTGACGATCATGATAATTGAGAGTTGCATTGGCAATTATAATACTGATTTATTACACAGCAGGATAACATGTATACACACAATGCTGGCCTATGCCACATTTACCTTAAACGACCAAGCTTATCAACAAGCACCCTCCTTCAGCGAAACTTGCACGCGCTCATCTCTTACACCATAACCTGGGGATTTGCTCCTCTGTGCAGATGTCGTGGCGGATCGGAGCACAGCTGTTGGCGGTAAATTGCAGAGCAGGCAGGACAGCATGCAGGAACTGCACAGGGTACAAGGGCTGTTGCAAAAGCTGCAGGTGTGACCAGCACAGCTGGCATAGTGTGGATGATACAATTGGTTTAGTTTTTTTATGAATAATTGGTAAAGGTGGCCATGAAAAATGATGTTTGAATTTGCGGTCATTGTCAGCCTGGAGCGACAGGAATTCCGCAGGGTGCTAATGGTGCGGTTGCGGTGCGCGCGTTGTTTTAAACGAGCTGCGTGCATTTCTGGAAGCAGGGTTTACTTTGCGGGCATCAATCACTGTTATAGTTTAGTTTAGTTTGGATTACAAAGGCCTCCAGCCTGGCATGGCTGCTCACTATATGTCCCAACAAAGAAATCAATTTAAAATATCGACAGCTGCACTCATAAATTGTTAAGGGTTTACTTTGCGGGGGTCAATCACTGTTACAGGCATACAAGCATATGAGCTGGGCGTGGTGTGAAGGATGCGCGTGGGGCACTAATCTCAGGTGCAACTGCACCTACCGTCCAATGAGAGAGCGTGCGATCTTAATTTCAGATGCAACTGCACCTAGCGTCCAATGAGAGAGCGTGCGATCTTAATTTCAGATGCAACTGCACCTTCCGTCCAATGAGAGAGCGTGCGATCTTAGTTTCAGATGCAACTTCACCTACCGTCCAGGTGACGCCTGCAAACCTCCTCTTTGTGGTGGAGGATATTCACGGTGCTTGGTATTGCTCCTTTTCTCAGTCAATGGGGGGGATGGTTTTCAATGCCTGCGTGCTTTTTCTGTCTTCAAGGCTCTAGCCCTGCTGAAGATTCATATTAAAAAGTTTGTGTCATTTGTCCGTCACCTTTGTGCAGGTTGTGTTTATTTTGTGTTAGAAAAGTTTGTGTCCTTCGTCCGTCACCTTTATGCAGGTTGTGTTTGATTTGTGTTAGACGAGCGTGTGTCCTTCGTCCGTCACCTTTGTGCAGGTTGTGTTTGATTTGTGTTAGAAAAGTTTGTTTCCTTCGTCCGTCACCTTTATGCAGGTTGTGTTTTATTTGTGCTAGACGAGTTTGCGTCTTTTGTCCTTTGTCCGTCACCTTTGTGCAGGTTATGTTTGATTTTATTATAAGAGTTTGTGTCCTTAGTCTTTTGTCTGTCACCTTTATGCAGGTTGTGTTTGATCTGCCCAAGTGCATGCGCGCAGCGCTTAAAGAGGATGTCATGGACACGGCCGTCGGCTTTTATGCTGAGGCTCAACCCTTGTTGAAGAAGTACGGGCATAGGGGCGCACTGCGGCAGGTTGCCAGCCAGTCTGACTTGGTGGCCAAGGAGATTGCACAGGTGACTTGTAAATAGGCAAAGAATATAGGCAAAGAACAGTCCGACTTGGTGGCCAAGGAGATTGCACAGGCGACTTGTAATGAGGCAAAGAACAGTCTGACTTGGTGGCCAAGGAGATTGCACAGGTGACTTGTAATGAGGCAAAGAACAGTCCGACTTGGTGGCCAAGGAGATTGCACAGGTGACTTGTAATGAGGCAAAGAACAGTCCGACATGGTGGCCAAGGAGATTGCACAGGTGACTTGTAATGAGGCAAAAAACAGTCCGACTTGGTGGCCAAGGAGATTGCACAGGCGACTTGTCAATAGGCAAAGAACAGTTTGACTTGTTGGCCAATGAGATTGCACAGGTGACTTTTCAATAGGCAAAGAACAGTCCGACTTGGTGGCCAAGGAGATTGCACAGGCGACTTGTCAATAGGCAAAGAACAGTCTGACTTGGTGGCCAAGGAGATTTCACATGTGACTTGTAAATAGGCAAAGAACAGTCTGACTTGGTGGCCAAGGAGATTTCACAGGTGGGATGTAAACATAAGTTCCTATCAGAGGTCACTTCTGTTAGGGCGGAGGAGCACTGCGGCAGGCTGCCAGCCAGTCTGACCTGGTAGCCGAGGAATTGCGCAGGTGATCTGTAAGCAATGGCTTTGTGCCTGGGCACCTGCATTCGTTTAATGCTCATATCAGTTACCTGCCAAAGGCAATTCTGAATCCTGGCCTTGTACGGCCGTGTCATCTTTCTCTCCTGTGCCCACTGGAAATACTTTGCGCGTTTACTTTTTGAGTACAGCTCAGAGGGTGGTTGCATGACTGTGTGTGAACACGCATTAAAGTGATGTGTCTGTGCAGTTACTAACTGCCAGTTATGTCTGCGCAGAGTACCCTGTGTGCCTGAGTTATAACATGACACAGAGCTCTGTGCGTTGGATACCTAGTCGCATGTCACACATGCCTAAATTGTAACATGACACAGAGCTCTGTGTGTTGAATGCCGAGTCACATGTCACACATGCCTGAGTTGTAACATGACACAGGTCTCTGTGCGTTGAATGCCTAGTCACTTGTCACACATGCCTGAGTTGTAACATGACACAGAGCTCTGTGCGTTGAATGCCTAGTCACATGTCACACAAGCCTAAGTTGTAACATGACACAGAGCTCTGTGCGTTGAATGCCTAGTCGCATGTCACACATGCCTAAGTTGTAACATGACACAGAGCTCTGTGCGTTGAATGCCTAGTCACATGTCACATATGCCTAAGTTGTAACATGACAACATGACACAGAGCTCTGTGCGTTGAATGCCTAGTCACATGGCACACATGCCTAAGTTGTAACATGACACAGAGCTCTGTGCGTTGAATGCCTAGTCACATGGCACACATGCATGTGTGTAGTTGCGTGGTATGTAGGGTTGGCCAGAACCGTGCGTGCACACCGTATGTTTAGTGATTTCCATGCCAGAAATACCGTATATATATGGTTCTGGTTAACCCTAGTTATATGTGATATGTGTGTACCATGGTCGTTAAAATGCCTTGTTTTGCGCTGACGACGCAAGCAAGCTCTTAGGCCGCATCAGCTCACCCTGAAAGTCGAGGACCGAGCAAGCTTGCTTGTGCACACGTACATTCTCCTCAACTGCCTAGGCGCTGTGTGTGGTTGCATGCTTG
>Ga0307968_1003640_pt1 | contig 12750 bp, 8 predicted proteins | sample OrgLakmetagen650_FD_201834 | JGI IMG/M metagenome (GOLD analysis project Ga0307968, IMG submission 201834) | Saline water microbial communities from Organic Lake, Antarctica - #650 | ecosystem: Environmental > Aquatic > Non-marine Saline and Alkaline > Saline | place: Antarctica: Organic Lake... | reverse complement strand
GGGTGGGTGGGCGGGAATGTGGGAAAAACTGTTTTGGGGCCATGATCTATGTTTGTGACCGCCCTGGTCCCCCCCTAAGCCAAATTTCCAAAATCCTTTTTTGCAGCCCCCCATTTTATATGATTCCCCAGCCACCACCAAAAATAAAGTCATTTGGTGGTGCTCAGGTCTGGGGGTGAACACCACTACATAGGGCGCTAGATATGCGCAAGAGGTTGTGGGAATTATGCTGCCATAAGGGCGAAAGAAAAGATTACGCAGGCAGTGAAAACCACTCCCTACATTAATCAAGCATACCAGCCATTTACTGAAAATAAAAAAATGTGCATGAATTGTGTCAATCATCATGCAAGGGTTGGAGGGGAAACTTTAATCTGGAGACCTTTGCAGAAAAGCAATGAATACCAATGCTGTTATCATCGTTTACTACGCCGTTAGTCTTTCAAGGTTCACTCAAGTTTCTGGCACTGCAACTTGAGTGCGCAATTTCTATTAAACACAAGCTTTTATAACAAGCCAAGTTTGTGGAGTGTCCCTTTGCCACTGCCACAGCTGTCAATACAAAGCCTTGAACAGGCGTCCATGACACGTGCCAACAAAGCAACCACATTGTCAGCTGTCGGTTTTCCTGAGTCCCTTAGGTTCCCTGTTTGTTGGGCATCTTGGCCTGCAGATGATTGGAACGTCCAAAACACCATCCCTTCCTGCAAAATTTTTGAACGGCATTAAGATCCTGCTCACCTCCTGGGCTCTACTTCAGAGAGCCTGCTAGTGACATTGAGAAGCAAAAAGAAGTGACTATGCAGGCGATAAAACCACTCTTGTTGGATGTCATCTTTGTCATTGTTTCTTGTTGGAGGATGCCATCGTGGAGAGCAATCTGGGCTCTGTCGCTGCTGCTTAGATGGTACTGTACATAGGGTTGGCCAGAACCGTTTACACACACTGGATACGACCATGATCATGGAATTGTCCCCACTCAAAATAAATCGTACATGTGTGCTTGTGGTTCAGGCCAACCCTTATCATAAACTAAGTGGCTCCCTACATTCATGAATTGGCATGGCGTAACAGTGACTCAAAAATAAGGAACCTAGGTAGTGCAGTCAACGCCGGCACAGATCTAGAAAGGACATGGCGTAGCAGTGACTTAAAGATAAAGATCCTAAGTAGTGCAATCAATTCCGGCACAGACTGAGAAGGGACATAAAGTAACAGTGACTCAAACCTAAAAATGATAGTGCAATCGAAGTCGGCACGGACTAAGAAAGGGTCCCACTTTGCACCACCAATGGATGCAGCGGCACAGGGATACATTGCAGCACGGTAATCAATGAGGGGAGTGGCTTTTACTACCAACGTTATAACATTCCTTACAATGCCTTTGCAGTGCTCTATTCAATGAACTCTTTCCAAACGCCATTTTGCAAAACTTGTGCGGTGCGTTATTTGTTTCAGTGTCTTGCAGGGCTCTGCTCAATGAATTCTGTCCTTACACCCTATTGATCTCCATGTAATTTTCGTGCTTTTCTATGCTGGACGAGTTCTACGGTACCCGGTACCAAAGCGGCTCATTCTACTTCATTTATGTGGGGAGTGTTTTTTGCTGTGTAGTTGTATTTTCTAAGTTTAGTATTGGTTTTCTTTCCAAATACCTACCAATTATCAATGCAATTATCAATGCAATTACACAAGAGGGATAGTGACTCAGCTCTGGAAAAAGCTTACAACGTTCCCTCCAACCCTCTTTGTTGCATCATAAAAACAGTTCCACGCATCCTTGTCAATCTTAATTACTCAACTAATCCATCACAGGAAGGGGTGAACTAGGGGGAATAGACTCCAATATGCCCCTATCACTCGCTGCTTCACACCAATAACCTCACACACTCTAGCTAAAAACATGCACACAGGAGGGAGCGGCAGTGTCTCAGATCAAGAGCAAGCCTATGACGTGTCCCTACCACACGTCGCTTCACACCGACGAGCTCAAACACCCTTGCCAAAAGTGTTGACAAAGGAGGGAGCGGCAGTGTCTCAGATCAAGAGCAAGCCTATGACGCATCCCTACCACACGCCGCTTCACACCGACGAGCTCAAACACCCTTGCTTAAAACATGCACACAGGAGGGAGCAGCAGTGACTCAGATCAAGAGCAGGCCTATGACGTGCCCCTCCCACACTCCGTGACACACCACATCTTCTCCCACCTAGACCCTGTGGCACTCGCCAGAGCATCATGTGTTTGCAGGTGGGTTTTCCTGGTGGCCTCGGTTGCAAAGTGGCTGTTGTGTGTGTGTGTGTGTGTGTGTGTGTGTGTGTGTGTGTGGCGCACTCATGTGTTCGGGCTCTGCTTTGTGTTCTAGGGGTTAACTTTTTGTTTTCTGGCTCTGCTGTGTGTTAGGGCTTTGGTGTGTGTGTGTGTGTGTGTGTGTGTGTGTGTGTATGTGTGTGTGTGTTTGGGATCTGCTGTGTAGACCCAAAGAAACATGCCAGAGCAATTCATTTATGTTAATTGAATGAACTGCAGATTGAACGTGTCAGGGGTTTGCTGTGTAAACCCAAAGACACCCGCCACAGCCTTTTGTGTCTGCACTTTCAATCTGGTGACGGAGTGCATATGTCAGGGCTCTGCTGTGTAAACCAATGACACCTGCCATAGCATTTTGTGTCTGCGCATATCTGCGCATAAGATAATTACATACCGAATGATATGGTGGGTGGCAACTTGTTTAAAGGTCAGCAGACTCAGTGCAACTGCAGTGCAGCTTGCTTGTAATTTGATTGCTGTTAAAATAAAACAGACGGTTGCGGCTGTCATCTCTTATGCGCTGATGCCTCGTATTCATGCACCACAATGTGCAGATCTACAACGAGGCACGGCATGACATGAGGACCATTAATTGTGCTTCCTCTCATGCGCTGATGCCTCGTAATCACGCACTGCAATGCGCAGAGCTCCAACGAGGCATGGCATGATGACGTAAGGACCATGGATTGTGTTACTCAGCAAAAACTGAGGCAATTCAATTCGGTATATCCCACATTTCAAACCGGCAATACAAAAATTATGTCCTGCGCTCTCACAAGGCGTGGCATGACACAGGGGCCAATGATCGCGTTGCTCAGCGAACACAGCGAAGCAACACTATAACAATGCAATCTTACAGGGCATGGCACGGCTTAGGTAGCTCCCCAGATCTGTGGGAGTTCTGGTCGGCAAGTACCCTGTTCCCACGATCTACAGCTCGCCCTGCGCATGGCCAAACAGCAAGTGCTGCCGCTTTTGGGCAGCTCGTTGCAGGTGAGCAAAGAAAGAGCAGAGGTTGCTTCGTATTTTAAACATTTGATTGCATAATTGACTAGCAAATGCTGGGCAGCTCGTTGCAGGTGAGCAAGGAAAGAGGAAAGTTTGATTGTAGTGGAAAAAATCGATTGCATAATTGACTAGCAAATGCTGGGCAGCTCGTTGCAGGTGAGCAATGTGAGAGGAGAGGCTGTTTTAGTGGGAAGATTCGACTGCTTAATTGACTAGCAAGTGCTGGACAGTATGCGTTTCAGGTGAGCGGATTAAGAGAGGCTGCTTTAAATTGCCTGAAAAGTTTGCAAACCTTTATGTTGCCATGAGCCCTGAATTGGACAAGTGTGGGTGTGTCGCTAGCGACGCTGAAAAATTGGCGAAGCCCATCACGCACAAAACGTGTGCATGCATATACATGTGTGTGTACGTGTGTATGTGTGTGTGCGCGCGTGTGTGCCTGTGTGTTTGTGCGTGTGTATGTGTGTGCGCGTGCGTGTGTGCCCGTGTGTGTGTGCGTGTGTGTATGTGTTTTTGTGCGCGTGTGTGCCTGTGTGTTTGTGTGTATGTATGTGTTTGTGCGCGCGCGCGTGTGTCTGTTTTTGTGCGCATGCATGTGTATTTGTGTGTGCGCGCCTGTGTGTATACACGTGCGCGTTTGTATTTGTATGTATGTGCGCGTGCGCATGCGTGTATGCGTGTGTGTGCGTGCACAAGTGTGCGTGTGTGCAGGCATGCCTGTGTGTGTGTGTCTTGCTGTCCCACAGATGCTGCAGTGGTGTACATGGCGCTGTGCTGGAGTAGCCTTTGCTGAAACAGGCGTGAGGATGCGCTGCTTCTGCTGTTCCCTGTCTAATGAGAGGGCAGGTGCGAGCATGGTGCCCGGGCTGGCCACGGTTCTGAACTTTGCTTCAACACACAGTGCGCAGCAAGCACCTGCACCGTGCGCCTCCATGCCCTGCGAACAGTCGAAGCCAATACAGACTGCATCCCTGAAGGATCCCATCCAAGCAAACTTCCGCGCGTCATGCACATCTGACTAAACAAAATTATATAGCCTAATGGACAATGAGCCAATGGACAATGAGCCAATGGACAATGGAAAACCCCTGTTGGCATGAGCCCTGAATTGGACAACCCTTTGATGTTAAACTATGTGAATTGTGTATGTGTGCTATGTAGAAAGGTATTGGTAGCAGAAAACATGGAGATTTCTGTGCTAGCAGTGAGACCATTACCCTCATAGTCATACCAAGGCACGGGCAAGCAGGGCTTCTGGTGAATATTGTGATTCCTACCCCATGTTCAAGGAACCGGGGCTGTTTTAGTAATGAATGATAATAATGAATGATAATAATGTATAATGAATAATGAATGATAATAATGATTATTGTGATTCCTACCCCATGGTCAAGGAACGGGGCTATTTTGGTAATGAACACATGTGATCAGTACCTGAATATTTAAGGAATGGTTTCAGGAACAGAGCTACTTTTGGATAACGAGCAGCTCAGAGGGGGGCAATTGAGCAAATGCCCGGACATGCTCCTTTTTAACATTCAGGGGGCAACTGCTCACCCACCACTTCATCAAATTGAAACTAATGTAGCTTCAAGCTCAAGCTCAGGATATAACGTATATATCAGAGGTCTTACACCATTGGCAAGCACACCTCAACACCTCATTCAAGGGGAGTCGCGAGTATGTGCGCAGGTGTCTTTTGAGTGCAGGTTCAGATCACAAGCACGTGTTTATACTTTTGCTGTCTGTGCCCTATTAATGACGTATTTTTTGTGCCCTATCAATGACGTATTGTTTGTGCCCTATAATTGGTGTGAGCTGGTACCAAAATAAACGAAAGGCACAAGCTTATTTTTAAGGTGTGCACCACCCTGGAAAGTGGGTGGCATCAGGCCACATAAGGTACAGAACAAACACATATTCTGATACACAGACACTCACATGTGCACACACACACATACACACACCGGCACACACATACACATGCACACACACGCACACACACTCACACTTTCACTTGTCTCCCACGGTTGCAGCACACCCGTCATCCGTACAACCTTTTAAAAGGTGGCGTGTGCTGCAAGGGGGAGTGCCATCATGGATGCACCCGGATTCCACTTGCCACTACCACCATACATGGTACGTCTCGTTCACTTAACACCAGCAATACAGTAACACAGTAACCACCACTTGCCACTACCACCATACATGGTACGTCTCTCGACCACTTAACACCAGCAACAGCAGTACCACCAGCAACACATTAACACAGTAACCACCACTTGCCACCACCAATCTTTTTGGTACGTCTCGACCACTTAACACCAGCAACAGCATTACCACCAGCAACACAGTAACACATCTTCCACTTCCCCTTTGTCAACCTCGTTTTGCCAAGTCAAGGACGCGTCTGTTAGTTGGTTCGAAGAGGAGCTGAACACAGGCCTGTGGATGCATTGTATCCGTCGTTCCACACCATAGTGCAGGACTAGGCAGGCAGCCCGCACCATAGTGCAGCTGCTTAAAAGACTATGCATCACAGTGCAGCTGCTTTAGTGCCCATAGTGTCTACCATAGTGCCCATAGTTCCCACAGTGCCCACAGTTTCTGCCATAGTGCCCACACCAAAGTGCAGCTGCTTATAGACTAAATATATAGAGGACTAGGCAGGCAGCTCAAACCATAGTGCAGCTGCTTAAAAGACTATGCACCGTAGTGCAGCTGCTTTAGTGCCCATAGTGTCTACCATAGTGCCCATAGTTCCCACAGTGCCCACAGTTTCTGCCATAGTGCCCACACCAAAGTGCAGCTGCTTATAGACTATATATATAGAGGACTAGGCAGGCAGCCCACACCATAGTGCAGCTGCTTATAGACTATGCACCATAGTGCAGCTGCTACAGTGCCCAAAGTGCCTGCCATAGTGCCCATTAGTGTCCACCCACATAGTGCCCATAGTGCCCACAGTGCCCATAGTGCCTGCCATAGTGCCCACACCACAGTGCAGCTGCTTATAGACTATGCACCATAGTGAAGCTGCTACAGTTCCCAAAGTGCCTGCCATAGTGCCCATAGTGCCCATAGTGCCCATAGTGCCCACAGTGCCCATAGTGCCTGCCATAGTGTCCACACCGTAGTGCAGCTGCTTATAGACTATGCACCATAGTGCAGCTGCTACAGTGCCCAAAGTGCCTGCCATAGTGCCCATAGTGCCCACAGTGCCCATAGTGCCTGCCATACTGCCCACACCATAGTGCAGCTGCTTGTAGACCTGGATGCCTCTGTGGAGCACATTGTCCTCTGCCCATATACGCATAAGAGTTGGCCATATACGCATAAGAGTGGGCCATATAGGCATAAGAGTGGGCCATATACGCATAAGAGTGGGCCATATACGCATAAGAGCACAATGGCCATCTGGGGTCACCAATTGGTTGTGAAGGCTCTGTAGCTCATCCATAGAGGTAATGTAGCAGCGTTCATTTTGCTCAACTGTCAGAGTGCAGAAAGCTGTGCTTGTGCACAGACAGGTCAGGCGCTATGATGGATAAGCATATCTCAAGAGGAACTACCGGTGTGCGCTTGTACTTGAAAGCAGGCTCCCGTGGCTTATTGCCTATTTATATATATATATACAGGAACTGTGTTTCATTGCTGCTGCATAGTTACCTGTTTTATTGCTGCTGCATGACTTGCCTGTGACGACTGCATCGCACCATTTCAACAGCAAGTGTATCCGTCGACTCTATCAACAACAATATTCCGCCCTTCCTATGAATGCAGCCTGTTCCAGCAGCAGCGCCGGCAGCGGCAGCAGGAGCACAGACTGAGGTCCTTACAGCAACGCCCTCCTGAACAACAGCATGACTTTGAGCTCCAGACTCCCTCACAGCAGCAACAGCAGCCACAGCTGCAGCTGCACTTTACGTCCCAGCCGCCTCAGCATCAGGCACAGCAGCAACGACCTTCTTCGCGGAGGCTGAAGATGAGGCAGGACGGTTTAATCCATCAAAACCAGGCTGCATACTCGCAGATCAAGGACAGCTGCTACCCCTGCTCCCTGTACTCTGATACTAGGCCATGCAAACCGGAACAGGTAAGCTGATCGCAGTTTAAGGACAGCTGCTACCCCTGCTCCTCTGTATTCTGACACTAGGCCATGCAGACTGGAACAGGTAAGCTGATCGCAGTTCAAGGACAGCTGCTACCCCTGCTCCCTGTATTCTGATACTAGGCCATGCAAACTGGATCAGGTAAGCTGATGATGGAGCAAGGGGAGTTGCTCTTCCTGTAGGGTTGGCCTAAACTACAAATGTATGCGTTATATGCATGGCACTCTTAGCAGGGAATCACATGTACAGTCATACACGGGGTGCGTATGAAATTAAATAAACGTTATAACGTTATGCACGCTGTGTAAAATAATAAATGAACGTCACACCGGGTGTGTGTATGCTGTTTTGGCCAAATCAAGGCTTTTGTTTTGCTGTGTAAGGCCATAGAAAGGACTCACACACCTTGTGCAGCAGATACAATCTAGAGGAAGTGGAGGACGAGATGGAAGAGGGCAGAAGCTTTTTGCTTGGGTGCTGCTTATAGCTTGATGGAAGTTGTTGCAGGAGATGTGCTTGGGTGCTGCTTAGCTTGATGGAAGGTGCTGCAGGAGCGTCTTGCTTTAATGCTGCTTAGCTTGATGGAAGGTGTTGCAGGAGATGTGCTTGGGTGCTGCTTAGCTCGATGGAAGATGTTGCAGGAGATGTGCTTGTGTGCTGCTTAGCTTGATGGAAGGTGTTGCAGGAGATGTGCTTGGGTGCTGCTTAGCTCGATGGAAGGTGTTGCAGGAGATGTGCTTGTGTGCTGCTGAGCTTGATGGAAGGTGTTGCAGGAGATGTGCTTGTGTGCTGCTTAGCTTGATGGAAGGTGTTGCAGGAGATGTGCTTGTGTGCTGCTTAGCTTGATGGAAGGTGATGCAGGAGATGTGCTTGTGTGCTGCTGAGCTTGATGGAAGGTGTTGCAGGAGATGTGCTTGTGTGCTGCTTAGCTTGATGGAAGGTGTTGCAGGAGATGTGCTTGGGAGGAGGTGTCGTAGAAGCAGCATGTCCCCTGATTTGCCGGAGCATGTTGTGAAACGTGAAACCCTTGCTTGAATGCATGCACTGCAGAGTCGGTGTTGGAATTTACGTTGCAGGAGCATAACGCAGGAGCAGCATTTGTGGGACATGCATCGAAGAAGTATCTTGACTAGTGTCTGCTTTTTTTCTTTCTTAGTGTTGCAGGAGCGCGTTGCAGGAGCATAACACAGGAGCACCAAATTGTGGGACATGCATCGAAGAAGTAATTTGACTAGTGTTGCGGAAGCGTTGTTTACACTATCTACATTTTTTACTTAGTGTTACAGGAGCGCGTTGCAGGAGCATAACACAGGTGCAGCATTTGTGGGGCATGCATATCAAAGAAGTAGAAGGAACGCTCCTTGCATTAAATTTACACAGACCGAGGACATATACAGCAGCAGAAGTGTATTAACAGTCGCAGAAGTGCGTTTCAGGACCGGTGTTGGATCTCTAGGCATCCAGGCAGCTGCAAAACGTTATTAAAAAACGCTTGAGATCTGCTTATAAAGCTGAGACTTGTCTGTCTGCACCCAGAGGAAGGGCTGGCCTCTATTCACAGGTGTCTGGTCTTTAAGTTTGGTGTGTTGGTCAATGTCATGGCTGCTCACCCCAACAAGGTACGATGGCCAATGTCGGTGTGATGGTCAGCGGCATGGCCGCTCACCCCGACAAGGAGTGATGGCCAATGTCGGTGTGTTGGTCAGCATCATGGCTGCTCACGACAAGGAACCGTCCGCCTACACCTCTTGAACACACCTCTTGAATTGCACCTCTTGAACACACCTCTTGAATTGCACCTCTTGAACACACTAGTGCAGGTCATTAATTACCTGACATCTGGGCGGGGCGGGAACAGAGTGTGGCACAAGTATGGCAACGGTCATGGAAGTGATTCCAGCTCAAGTGACGGCAGTGGGGTGGAAAGCAACGAGGACGTGGAGTCACAGCGCTTACGGCTGTGGTCTTTCAATGTTTAGACTTTATTTGTGTTGCTGCATTGGGTCGCAGATCCCACCAAACAGGCACTAAACCAAATATGGATTGATTTATTGATTGATTGATTTGTGTGAGACCTTCCGCCAGATTGTTCGGACTATACCAAAGAGGATATAGGCACCCCAAAAAAGTGTGGTTGCAACGTTACAATGGCTGCTTTGATAAGAAGCGACCTGCAGTTTGATTAATAGCCGCTGTCTGGTCCTGGCCAGCCACAAATAAATACATTGCTCAGGAGTGTGGGGAGAGTTCACTGCCTTGCTTTTTTTCCTCAAGTTTTTCCTTTTTCTCAGGCAGCAAAAAACACTTTCCACACATGATTAGATTAGATAAGATTACTGAAGCAAAGGACCACATTAATGGCAGGCGGCCTTGCCAGGGTCTACCTAGGAAACCGTGCGTTTCTCTATGCCACATTCTGCTAGATAGACGCACATAAATCCAGTTTCTTCATATCCTTGTCCCCTTCTTCTGTTCCTTGACAGACGTCGCGAACTTTCTTGGCAAAAAAAGGCGCAGTTTTTAGCCGACGGTTTTTAGCCGACGTTTTCCAAAATAATGAGCACGCGGTACATTTTAGCTGTAGTTTTAGTCGTCATAAATCCTCGGTATCAGAGTGATTATGTTTGAAATTCTTATTTAAATTTAAGAGGGTTTGCCAAAGTTATGAGTGCCTCCACAGAGGCTGAAGGGAAAGAAGATGTGGGATTGAACACCCTTATTCACCTACCTCCACAGCTGCATCACAGAAGCGGACATAGAGTGGATGAGGGCTACACAGGTAGCGATACGAGCAACCCGCTTGCCGGAGCAGCGCGAGATAGGCATGTAAGTCATGACGGCCATTTTTTTAGACTAGGTTTAGAGCGCAGACAGGCATCCCATCCAGTACTCCTATATGCGCTTTCATTTTGTTTGAGGATGGTTATGAGATCACCTTTGCTGTTTTCAGTTAAGCACAAGCAAAGTGCAGTGTATAGCCCAAATCAAGCATCAGGATGATTAAAGACTGCCTCCATAACCTTTTTACTTACAACTCACTGTTTGTGTTTGCTATTGTATAGGATTCTGACGGGGCTCGCCGCAACAGCGCTGGTGTAGGTGACGCCCAGCCCTCGCACGTTCTGCCAAGCAGCAGCCGGCTGGGAAAGGAGGGAGTGCCTGCTGGGCAAAAAAAAGGCAGGCAACCTGGGGACTTATTCCTTCAGGTAGATCTATACACGTTGATGAACAAGGAATGATGGCATTATAGGCGTGCATTTCCATTTTCAACCAAAGGTTTCAGCACCAGACTTAGATAGAGACTGATGAATTTGCATATAGCAGCTACGAAATGAATGACTTGTGTTTAAATGAGTATAAAGCAAGAACTCCTGACGACTGCTGTTGCCGGATGTTGCTGGACGCATGCCTTTCCGTCTTCCAACTTTGCAGACATAAAGTCTCCCTCTCTCCAGCTTGACCTTGGCCACTAGAACTACTTTGATCGAGTTGCATTTATGATACCCAGATAGCGAGATGGCAGCTTTACGGGTCCTTTAACAAGGAACGTGATGCAATTAATTTCAGGTCCTCGTCATCGCTGTTCCAATCACCTAGCTTCACCTTCTTCGTTGCACGCACCCTCGTTACTTATGCTTGTTACAACGTTACAACCCTTGAGCCCTTATTACTATGACTTCCTCATTCTGAACGCAACTCTGGCTCCCCCTCCTTCAATACCTCATTACTTGCACTAAAACCTTCATAAACACAACTTTGGAACAGGTACACAAGACCATCTTCTTTGTGCTTGCTGGCGCGAGACCATCTTCTTGGTCTGGAACAGGTGCACAAGACCATCCACTAAAACCTCCATACACGCAATTTTGGAACAGGTGCACAAGACCATCTTTTTTGTGCTTGCTGGCGTGAGCGCTACACTGGACCACATAACCACACCTGTGAGGAAGAAAGTGGGGAGCTGGATGGGCCGCTGGGTGAGTTGGGCAGAAATAGCACAAATTACGGAACTTTTATCTGTGTTGAGTTCAGGACAAGTGCCGGAAGTGGTTCTGCATCCGTGAGATTGTTAGGTGAGATGTCGTGCGGCTGTCTGCATCCATTGGGGGAGTGCGTATCCAAATTACTTTTCATCATTACCGATTAATACAGGGAGGGCTAGAATAAAAGTATTGATCCCAGTAAAGTGCTTTGTAGTACAGAAGCATCTGCGCATAAGGCGCCGTCAAAAACTTGTGTCATCTTGAGGTGGTCCTTCAAGTAGACAAGTAGAATAAGGCGTTTTTAGTGACAGCTACCACAGGGCTAAGGGAAAGAAAGAACTCACATTTTTCATCACGAATCTGTGGAACGTAAAACCTCTAACCCAGAGAAATCAATGAAACGTATGTCAAAAAGCAAATCAGGTTACTAAGTAAAACAATGGTGCTTTTTGATGATGGCAAATCATGATGCTGTTGCTTGTTCTGGCAAGATGCATAAATCCATAATGTCATTCATATGCCCAAACCGTAATGTCACAGATCCACGATGTTGTTGCTGGCAAGATGCACAGATTTGAACAGTTGCACTCAGGACAAAGCTAGGGTAGTAGCCAGGGTGTGGGTATATGCGCTTCTGCACTCAGTGCCTTTGATAACCATTAAGTGGCTTCCCATCTGGTTTTGGCGTTATATTTGGCATCATGGCCGCCTTTTGAATGGAAAATGCGCATCCAGGCCAATCCTCCGTTAGCCCCCTCTGGGTTTATATATTTCTTTACTATATTATAGAAAGGTTTTAATTTACTAGAGTAAAGAAAGTCCACGGTGTGAATTCCGGCATGAACGTGAACATTGTGGCTTTCCTTAAAGTCATGGCTTCTGGTCGGAATAATTACAGTTGCATTTGACTTGCTATAGACTTGCCATATTTGCGGTTTTGCGGTGGGTAAGAGCCATGTGTACTTTTTTTTTTTTTTGGTGGGGGTTGTTACACGGTCCTCAGCAAGGGCCTGACAGAATGAAGGAAAAATCTATAAGACTGGGAAAAGGAAAACTCCTGCCTAAACAGAAAAACCCTCCTTGAAAAACCAGTCTGAAAAATTGGCCCACGCTCGCAAGAGCACAAGCTAAGAGTGAGTCTGAAGAACAGACAGAAAAAGGCCTAACCTTAGGAGTTGGAGTCAGAGAGAAGGCAGGCTAGAGTACCTCTGGACATCAGGCAACCTAACTAGCAAAGACACCACGCCTACAGCAAAATCAGAGCAACGACCAGCAGGAGCCTAGCACGACCGAAGATCCTAAAGAGGCGGCTGCTAACGGCTAGACTGAACCCCAC